>Ga0307515_10004780_pt1 | contig 27727 bp, 28 predicted proteins | sample 17_EM_MG_FD_194513 | JGI IMG/M metagenome (GOLD analysis project Ga0307515, IMG submission 194513) | Populus trichocarpa ectomycorrhiza microbial communities from riparian zone in the Pacific Northwest, United States - 17_EM | ecosystem: Host-associated > Plants > Roots > Unclassified | place... | reverse complement strand
CCGTCTCTTTCTTACCCTCTGGCTCAATTTTCAAAGGAAAACTGGCGCTAGATTCAAAATGGTCCGCCAGGAGTCTTCTGTCGGGAACTTTGGCCGCATTGCCACCAATCTTCGCCAATTCGGAGGGCATGGACTAGTAGCCAGCACTCTCCCGCCATGAAAAGATTCCACAAATACATCCAAGAAATGCGCGAAACTGAGCTCTTTCCAAATCCCGGATCGTGCAGTTTCTGGTGTTCAGGCGACTGACGAATGAAAAACCAACTGGATGTCTGCAGAAGGCTTAGGTGTTGTGAGAAACACAAGCTTATTCCATGCTGGAAGGCCGAGTATGTCGCCTCGTTTCATATACCCAGATGCTGCATACCCGTGCTCTCTACCACTTCCGAGGTTTCTACAGTTCGCTTCGGAGAATATACTCAATATTGGGCGCAAGCCACCCTCTGAACACACCAAACCATGAGACAACGGCTTTGTATCGAAATCTCCATGCTTTGGGGCCAGGCAGCGTGAACCGGCCCCGCCCTGTACCGGGATTCCTTCGCTTGTCCTAGCCTTTCAGCCACTCGGCCTCAATAATGGCTATAATATGACTATGACTATGACACGGTTAATCATCATCAAAGGCAACCCTAGCACTCACTAGACTCTTGTCACCGGTCCGGGGCTAAGAGCGTCAGCCATCGGACTGCCGAGCTCCGGAACTCGGGGCTGAGCGCAAACCATTCGCGATTCGCCTACGGTGGTGCGGTAGGTCCATTCCATTCCAGTTCGCTGAGTATATCACACAGAGTCTCTCTTATCCTTCCTTCCTGCTTCCCTCCCTTCCCGCCGCCCGCCGCTTGCCCGCGCACAACTCAACGCCTTACTTTTTATTCTACTTACGACCAATCCATACCTCTCTACCACCCTGACTCCCTTTCAGTCTGGGTCCATACGTGAGTGGTCAGCTGGATCGGTACCTGAGACGCCGATTGACCCGTTCAATTCTATCCCATAACCAGTCTCCAACAACCGCCGCCCCCCCGACGCCCATCGGCGACGATACCCACAAGGCCTTGCTCACGGTTCAACACAACGACGACTATACCCTTTGCATACACGCGTACATCACTGGTCTGGAGGCCGGCGCCTACGCGTACGGCTGCTTCCTCCCCCGTAAGTCACAAGCTACCTCCTACAGCGCTTCGCTTCGCCTTGTTACATAAGGTCCTTTGTGATACTGACCCCTTTCTTTCCTCCTCATCCGACTCCCCGTCGCTCCTTTGGTCCAATCCTGCCGCGCCGTCGTGTAACATCTCCTAGGTCTCTCAGCCCCCCTTCAGAGCGTATCGAGCCCTCAACTCCTAGGGCCACTACATTAGCAACTCCAGGAGGGCTGGAATATGACGAGCCAGTTCAAGAGCACCTCCACGTCGTCCCGAACTCTCTAACCTTGAACGTTCACGATCTCAGTGCGTACTCCTCCCAAACCCCGCATGCATTAGCCCCATTCTTCCTTCTCCACTGCCTTGGAGATTGCGATCGAAGTACTGACATAAACCTCCACCTCGTACTCCTCCTGCACTCCTCCTGGCGTCCGGACAAATTTGTATAAAAACAGCGTCTCCACAGCCGGCCATGTCAACAATGACTTTCGCTTTCCACCCATTCCACGACTCATACGATTTGACCAACACTCACTCCTTGCCTCAAAACCCACCCAGCACCACAGCCTCAACCAGCCTCCCTGAACCTGCGTTCCCGGCAAATTACGATCCTTGAGGTCTTGCACCCACGTTATCACCTGCCCAGTATGCCCCACTCGCAGGCTTTCACCATGGTGATGAGACTCACGGCCAGCCGCCCGACATGCACCCGCCGGATGCCTCAAGTTTGCCGTTTGGAAACTACGCTCCTCCACCTGAGATCTCACAGCTGTCTCCGTCCACCATATTACGGCATGACACCTACGAATCCGTTTTGGGAAATGCGTTTAATCCGACTGGATTGGCCCCTCAAGCCCCTATCTCCCTTCCTACCCTCTTTCCGTGTCTTGCGCCGCCACCGTCTCTCCCGGCGCAGACCGTCCCCATCACCTCCGCCTCAGCGCTCCCCTCCGATCTACTTCAACCGACCTCGCCGTCCGTACTGTCTGCACCCGGGCGCCCCACCTGCCCAAAACGTGTCACCCCTAAGCGAAAGAGAAAGCAGCGTAGCGTGTCTCAAGAGCGAGAGGAAGACTCGGATCTGCACGTCACATCTCAGCTCCAAGCAGCGAATTACGGTCTCCACTCTTCTACCACCACCGCCATCCCAAAGTCTCTTAGAGAAATGCGTGGTTTCGGTAGACCCAGTAGTTCAAATCGCATGGGTCCGCCCCCTGTACCGTCGCTCCAACCCGGCCATCACCAAAGGTCATCCCCTACCTCTTCGGGCATGCAACACCAGCAGCAGCCTCAACCAGGATATCTTGCTGTCCCTGTAGGGCCCGTGGATGAGCGCTACTCGAAACTTCGGAGGTTGGACGATGGACAGGGCCCCAGTGGGCTCATTGTTGCACAGCAGCAGCAGAAGATGACTGGGTATCCGACCCAGCAGTATCAAAGTCAAGCTCCAGTTCACTGGTACGGAAGTGGTGCCCAACCCACAAATGCACCCATATCCCGACCACCGCAGCCACCCTATGGATACTCATCGACCTCTGCTGACCCTAGTTATAGTCAACATGCACATCCCGCCCATGCGCCAACGCGAAACCCTGCAATGTACGCCACGCCTATCTCCACTGCGCCCTCACAGCGGGCCAGTGGCAATAGCACTCAAGGTCAAGAGCAATATTACTATTCTGGGGCTGCCGTGTACTCACATTCAACGCAAGCCTATCAGCAGCAGCCGTACACCTCGCCCACGCACGCGACAGGAATGTACCAGGTCCACACTCCCGCTGGATCCTCTGGTAGTGTTATCGGGTCAATCGCACGCCCTACCCCTCCTATGGTGTCTGGACCTATTCCTCACAGTGCGACCGTACCGCTGGATATGAGGCCGCTCTCTTTGTCGGCAGGGTCCGAGGGTCTTCCTGCTGGATATCCTGCAGCTATCTCCGCTGTTGGTTCCCAGGCTCTTCACAGGAGTGATAGCAGAGGAAACCCAATGGGTACGGGACATTCGTCGGGACATATGGCTCCGGCCATGATGGATTCAGTCATCGACATCAGCGGGGAAGACCGTTTCGACCATGGGCCTTCCGAGTTCCCGCCCAAGCCGTACCCCGGTGGAGAAAAAGCGAAGTCCCCTTGGTGGCCCACGCAGAAATTGTACGGATCTCGCTTGGACCAGGTACGGAGAAGTTTTTGTTCTTATTTTCTTCCCCCCTCCCTTCACCTGTCATCCCCACTATTGAGCTTTCTCAAAATGGTTCTCCATTGAATTTCCATTGGGCCGCTTTTTTCCGAGGAGGGACCCTATTCATTTACGAAAAATTAGTCTGCTAACGTTGTTTCACAGGTGCCGGCCTTGGAGAACCGCGTTGCTCCGGTCATGGATTCAGTCATCAGCGTCAGTGGAGAGAATCCTTTCGCTTCCGAGTCCCCGACCCCAGTGGGGATATTTTCCCCACAGGCAAATCTCACCGCCTCTGGTGAAACCCCAAATCCTGGAGCGGCGCCAGGTGGCTCAAATGCTAGCGTCGGTGACACAAGCACGATGACAGAGCCAACGTCACCCAGCCAGCATATCGGGCCCAGTCGTAGCGACAGAACTAATAGGAGGCAAGTATCGAAACCATACCAGCGTCCGACTCCTGCGGCGCTCAAGACCCGACCGATCAGGCACGAGGGTAACCTTGATCGGCTACAGCAACGGTGCAAGAGGCAAGGTGCGGACGAAGGCGGTATAGAATTGTTGGGCAAGGTATTCGCTGACGAGGTCAGCCGAGAGGCGCTGAAGGGGTCACTAACGGATGCGGAGGCACATACAAAAGAGCTTGGGGTTGAGACGGGAAGGATGCATGTTGTCTTTCTCGAAACCATCAATGCAGAAGAAGGCGGAGTTCCACACTACGTCTGCCGCCTGTGCCACGCTAAGAAGACCTGGAAGCACAAAGATGTACTTCAGCATATGAGGCGTGGCCGTTTCGGACTTTCTGAGGTTTGCGAGCAGTGGTACGTCTTTGGCCGTTGGTTGACGTTAGTGAGCATTGACATGTCCAACGGCGATGTTAGTGGAAAAAAGTTCTACACCAAAGCGGAATGACGAGGCACCCCTGCAAGTAGTTGGAAGGCGTTCCGATCACTAGTTCTGTTGAAAAGGGTACGACAGTCATTTTGCGGCATCCCCCGGCGGGGCAATGCACATACCTCCCTGACCCGCCCAATACACACAAATCCAGCATCACAAATGTGGCCTAATTCGGGTGGACTTATTGTTTTTTGGGTTGAACCTTGGACCCGACCACCACCCACTCCTTCCCGCTAGTTCTCTCCTGCTCGCTACTGTGCTCAGCTTCTCACTACTGTGCTCAGCTTCTCACTACTGTGCTCAGCTTCTCACTACTGTGCTCTCCTCGCTACTGTTCTCTCCGTCTCACTACTGTTCTCTCCTCCTCGCTACTGTTCTCTCCTTCTCGCTACTGTTCTCTCCTTCTCGCTACTGTTTTCTCCTTCTCGCTACTGTTCTCTCCTTCTCGCTACTGTGCTCTCCTTGTTGCCAGCCCACGGTCCTGTTGTGGTCTCCCCATGTATCCAGCTTTTATATCTGTTGTGTTCGGTAGTATATTAAAACCTGTTTCATTTCAATGAGGCTGGGTACACAAATTGGTGACAAAAACGGGACGGGATAGCTGAAGGGTTCAGGGCATGTCACCTAAACAGGACGGGATAGCTGACAGGTTCGGGGCACGTCACCTAAACGGGCGTAAACAGGCATGTTTTGGTGACAAAAACTGGACGGGATAGCTGGTTCAGGGCACGTCACCAAAACGGCCCTGTTTTTTCCCAGGTCACGTCACCAAAACCAGACAAAAACCGCGCGGGTTTGGTACCCTCTATTTGCAGTGAACGGGTATGGGACATTCGTCTGGACATACGGCTCTGGTGATGATGGATTCAGTTATCGACAGCGGGGATTGAAGACCGTTTCGACCATCGGCCTTCCGAGTTCCCGCCCGGGCCGTATCCAAAAAAAGCGAAGTCCTTTTGGTGGCCCACACGCAAAACCGAGAAATTGTATGGATCTCGTTTGGACCAGGTACGAAGAAGTTTTTTTTTTCTCCATTTCTTCCCCCCTACCTTGCCCTGGCATAATTCCCACTATTAAGCTTTCTCAAAATGGTTCTCGAGTGAAAACTGTTACCATTGGATCGCTTTCTTCCGAGGAGGGACCCTATTCAATTCAAAAGGATTTTTTTTCAATATAAAGATTAGTGTGCTAACTTTGGTCTTACGTGTTTCACACAGATGCCCGCCTTGGAAAAGCCCGCCATTTGAGGAAGGCATTGATCGACTACTTGATCACCGCGCGGAGCAAGCCATCAAGAATTCGCAACTTCCTGGCATGGGTTTTGAGCACCCACCGATCCTAGCTCCCGAGAGGTCGCCTAGCCGTTTGTTCAGTGGCAAGATTTGGCCGTCTGCTTTGACAAGGAGAGTGAAGCGGGAGAAGCCCGGCCCTGGGCCACAGCACTAAATCACCCGACCCCCGCTGTTGGTTCGCCCGTCATACGCTGATGCGCTGATGACCATTGGACGCACGCGTTACGCCGCATAGAGGTGTCTTATCTATCCTATTCCATCCTCACCTCTCCTTTCCTTCCGCTCTTCCCAATGGGTGCTCCCTTGCATTCTGGGTTGTTGGCTCTCTGGGTCGAGGTTGCCCTCACTATGTGACCTTGGTTTGACACCCTGTCCCTCTCTCTACCTTCCATGGACGGACACTCGCTGTTGTTTATGTCATTCTTCCACGAGTCATTCAACGAGTTATTTCAATACGCTGGTGGCGCGCATACAAACCATCCCATCATATTACCATCCAATCGTAAACACATTCAACATGATATCTACGCTCGTTCCCATGAACATTTTCACGCGGTCTATGACTTTCTCGTCCCCCGCTTCAACCAAGATCGCACACTACTTTTCAGTCTTACTTATTCCATTTGACCGGATTCAACGACTTGTATCTTCTCCATGCACTGCTCTTTGGTCCATCATGATCAACCCCATCCCATTCATCATGTAACTCCGGTCTTTTATTCTCTACTCCCGCTCACCCCGAACAAACCGTAAATATGCTAGCTGGCTCGTGCCGCGCACGATCGTACCATTTCCTTCCGAGCACTCGATCTTGTATTCTATCGCTCAAAGGCTCCCCTTCCGTTCTGGCCTGTTCCGTCCCGTTCCCAACACTCGTCATCACAACAATAGCCGGGAGACTTTCATTCGTTTGGTATTTATCATCGCATGCGTTTCTACTAGGAGTCTCCGTATCTTACATTTCGCATTTTCACTCATGTGTCCGTGGGTTGTGGCACTGGGTTGACTATCAGTCTCCCCTCGTCCCTTTTCGTAACTTCTTGTTTGCGTTTGTTCGTTGCCTTTCGTACAACTTTCTTTTCACTGCTTCTTCTCCTTTCACGCCTTAGTTTACCTTGTTTGTTTGTTTGTTTGTCCTTTTGATGTTCTATAATGGTATTTTTTTTCCATTTGATTCCGTTCCGTGATCCTTTCAGTAGGGTACAGTGTGCCCACGTTCGTGTGAACGACATGAACCGGGAACCGATCCCAGCCAGGTTCCTCACGGCAATATGCCAGACTTTTTTGATGTGATATATGACAGAAGCCGCAACACGGTAAAATCGATTGAAGCCCGAAGAGTGACAAGAACGTTACACCCGTCATTCCGTTTTCCGTTTTCTCAATGGGGCCTACTATTCAATTCTGAGAAGCCTCCTCGATCACCGTGCGCCACCGCCTCTGTATTTCGATTGCCTCTAAGAAAATTTTATATTTGGCCCTGAGGAGGCGCCTTGTGGTCGCGGAGGCGGCGGGGTGGACCTTCCGACCTACAGCAGTCATCTCAACCTTCAACCTGGCAGTGCAAGGCACAGTGTATAAGTCAGCCTTATTGGTTGAAATCCAACCACGGCGCATAGGCTGGACCGAGATAAAGTGGGGGCATAGCGGGATAGGGCAGTGGTGGGAAATATAGTAGGGAGGCTATTGTGGGTCGTAGGATCATTTCCACGAGCAATCCCAGAGCAATCATCCTTCATACCCCACTAGAAATAAAGTAACAACTGCCGACCGTTATTTTCAGTGCCATCAGATGGGGAAGCTGGAGGGCGCATGACGAACATAAGGCACGATGGACTTTTCGAACATGGGGGTATCATAATTAGGGACGGTCTGACGGTTTCCTCTCAAAATCGGGAATCGGGAAAAAATTCTCACTCCACCCTCCGTGTTTGTCGGACACTGGCACCGTCACTTGGTCTCCGTCCCGGCCTCACTGAATTCCTTTCTGCATTCAGTTTTGGCTTGCAGATCCCTGGTATCGTACAAAGGTATTAGTATTGCTTTTTCGCTTTACTAACCTTACTAAATATTTCCGAGGCGAGACAGCGGGACGACGGGACAGAGACAACTTATACCTCGCGATTTTAATCTTCAGTGCTGTCTCTTTCTTACCGACTCAGTTAATTTTCAAACGAAACTGGTGCTGAATCGAAATGGTCTGCCAGGAAATTGTCTCCTGTCGGGAACTTCAGGCACATTATGGACTAGCCCTCCCACCGTGAAAAGACTCCGCAAATGCTTCGTTTCTCTCGCAGGAAATGCGCGAAACTGAGCTCTTTCCAAGCCGGAGATCGTGCAGACTTAGGGTGTTCAGGCGACTGACGAATGAAAACAAGCTGGATGTCTGCAGAAGGCTTAGGCGTTGTGAAAATACAAGCCTATCCCATGCTTGAAACCTGAGCATCGCCTCGTATCATATACGTACCGACGCCGCACAACACTGTTTGGAATGTACTCAATACTGGGCGCAAATCGACCTTAAACCGGAACAACATACCACACCTACACACGAGGTAACGGGCTTGTATCGGATTCTATGCGCCTTGGAGCCGGGTGCCCGATCTTGCCCTGGCCTTCTGTCCCGCGCAGCACCAGTTCTTGTTTGGCTATAATATGACTGTAGTATGGTTAATCGTCATCAAATACAACCCTAGCACCCACTATACTCTTTTCACCGGATCCCCATCAGCATCAGGCAGGCGGCCGCGAACCATTCGCTCGCTCGCTACGGTGGTGGGTCCGTTTCACTCCTGTTCGCTGGGTATATCACACAGCGTCTGTCCCTGCCTTGATTATCCTTCCTTCCTTCCCTTCCCCTTCCGCCGATCTCACCCCCGCCGCTTACCGTGCACAACGCTACGCTACGCACTCACTTTTTGTCCTCCTTGCGACCGATACCACCCTCACTCCCTTTCAGTCTGGATCCATCAGTAAATTGGTCAGATAGATCGGCACCTGAGAAGCCGATTCACCCATTCAAGAACCAGTCCCAGCAATGCCGCCGCCCTACACCCACCAGCGACGATACCCACAAGGCTTTGCTCACAGTTCATCACGACGATGACTAACACCTTGACCACGCCTCTATCACTGGACTTGAGACCGGTGTCTACACGTACGACTGCTGCCTCCCCCCGTAAGTCACAAGTTACCTTATACAGCGCGCTTCGCTTCGCCTTGTTACATAAGGTCCTTTGTGATACTGACGCCTTTCTTTCCACCTCATCCGACTCCCCGTCGTTCCTTTGGTCTAATCCTGCCGCGCCGTTGTGTACCATCTGCTAGGTCTCTCAGCCCCCCGTCAAAGCTCATCGAGCCCTCAACTCCTAGGGCCACTGCCTTACCAACTCCAAGAGTGCTGGGATATGACGAGTCAGTCTAAGAGCACCTCCATGTCGTCCCGATCTCTCGAACATGCAATGTTCACGATCTCAGTGCGTACAGCTCCCAAACTCCGCATCTATTAGCCCCGTTCTTCCTTTTTCACCGCCTTGGAGAATGGGATCGAAGTACTGACATAAACCTCCACCTCGTACATCTCCTGCACTCTTCCTGACTCGGACAAACTTGCATAAAACAATTTCTCCACAGCCGGCCATGTCAACAATGACTTTCTCCTTCCACCCATCCCACGACTCATACGATTTGACCAACACTCGCTTGTTGCCTCAAAATCCACCCAGCATCATATCCCCAACCAGCCTCCCTGAACCTGCATTCTCGGCAAATTACGATTCTTGGGGCCTTGCACCTACGTTATCACATGCCCGGCATGGCCCTCCTGGTGATGAGACTCACGGCCAGCCGCTCGACACGCGCCTGCCGGAGGCCTCGACTTTGCTATTTGGAAGCTACGCTCCTCCACCTGGGATCTCACAGCTGTCTCCGTCCACCATATTACGGCGTGACACCTACGAATCCGTTTTGGGAAACGCATTTCATCCAGTCGCTCCGACTGGATTGGCCCCTCGAGCCCCTATCTCCCTTCCTACCCTCTTTCCGTGTCTTCCGCCGCCAGTGTGTCTTCTGGCCCAGACCGACCTCCTTGCCTCCGTCCCAGCGCTCCACTCCGATCCCCTTCAATCGACCTCGCCGCCCGAGCGCCCTCTTTGCGTGCCTCGAGAAGAAGACCCGGATCCACACATCACCGTCGCCACTCCAAGGCCCCCCAGGGGAATGGGTAGTTTTATCGGTCCAGGCGTTCAGCATCAAAGGTCGTCCCTGACATCTCCGGGCATTCAACACCAGCTGCAGCCTCAATCGGAATATCCTACTTACCATGCGGGTTCCATGGATCACTCGAAGCGTCAGGGGGTGGACGACGGACAGAGCCCGAGTGTTGCACAGCAGCAGCACCAGATGGCTGTATATCCGTCCCAGCTGTATCACAGTCCAGCTCCAGCTCACTGGTACGGAGGTGGTGCCCAACTCGCCAATGCACCCATATCTCAACCACCGCAGCCACGCTATTGGTTCTCATCGACTCCTGCTGGTCCTAGTTATAGTCACCATGCACACCCCTCACACGCGCCTACGCGAAACCCCTCGATGTACGCTGCACCTATCCCCACTGTGCCCTCACGTGGCGGCAGCACTCAAGGTCAAGAGCAATATTACTATTTTGGGACTGCCGCGTACTCACATCCAACGCAAGCCTATCGGCGGCCGCCGTACATCTCGCCCACGCACGTGACAGGAATGTGCCGGGTCCACACTCCCGCTGGATCCTCTGGTAGTGGTATCGGATCAATCGCGCGCCCTACCCCTCCTATGTTGTCTGGACCTATTCCCCACAGTGCGATTGTGCCGAGGCCGCTCTCTTTGTCGGCAGGGTCCGAAGGTCGTCCTGCTGGATATCCCGCAGCTGCCTCCGCTGTTGGTTCCCAGGCTCCTCACAGGAGTGGTAGCGGAGGAAACCCAATGGGCACGGGACATACGTCGGGACATACAGCTCCGGTCATGATGGATTCACTCATCAACATCAGCGGGGCCGACCGTTTCGAACATGGGCCTTTCGAGTTCCCGCCGAATCCGTATCCCGGTGGAGAGAAAGGGGAGTCCCCCTGGTGGCCCACGCGGAAAACCGAATATTTGTACGGGTCTCGTTTGGACCAGGTACGGAGAAGTTTATTTTTTCTCTCTTTTTCTTCCCCCCCTTCCCTTCACCTGCCATTCCCACTATTAACCTTTCTCGAAATGGTTCTCCAGTGAAAACTGTTACCATTGGATCGCCTTTTTCCGAGGAGGGACCCTATTCAATTACAAAAGACTAGTGTGCTAACTTTGGCTTACGTGTTTTACAGGTGCCCGCCTTGGAGAACCGCGCTGCTCGCCTTGAGGAAGACGTTGATCCGGTCATGGATTCAGCCGTCAGTGTCAGTGGAGAGAACCGTTTCGTTTCCAAGTTCCCAACGCCAGCGGGAATACTTTCCCCGGATAACGATCCCTTCTCCCACGTACCCCCATACCTTGCACAGGGTAATCTCACTGTCTCTGGTGAAACCTCAGATCCTGGAGTGGCACCAGGTGGCTCGAATGCTAGCGTCGGTGGCAAAAGCACGATGGCAGAGCCAATGTCACCCAACCAGCATATCGGGCCCAGCCGTAGCAACAGAACTAATGGGAGGCAAGTACCGAAACCATACCAGCGTCCGACTCCTGCGGTGCGCAAAACCCGACCGATCACGTACGAGGGTAACCTTGATCGGCTACAGCAACGGTGCAGGAGGCAAGGTGCGGACGAAGGCGCCGTAGGATTGTTGGGCAAGGTATTCGCTAACGAGGTCAGCCTTGAGGCGCTGAAACGGCCACTCACGGATGCGGAGGTACATACAAATGAGTTTGGGGTTGAGACGGGAAGGATTTACGTTGTCTTTCTCGAAACCATCAATGAAGAAGAAGGCGCAGTTCCACACTACGTCTGCCGCCTGTGCCACACTAAGAAGATCTGGAAGCATCACAAGGACGTACTTCGGCATATGAGGCGTGACCATTTCGGGCTTCCTGAGGTCTGCGAGCAGTGGTACGTCTTTGGCCATTCGTTGACATTAGTGAGCACTGATATGTTCCACGGCGATGTTAGTGGAAAAAAGTTTTACACCAAAGGCGAGATGACGAGGCACCCCTGCAGGTAGTTGGAAGGCGTTCTGATCTAGTTCTGTTGGAAAGGTTACTACGGTCATTTTGTGGCATCCCCCGGCGGGGCCAATTCTATGCTTGGACACTATGGGTATACCTTAGTTATGATAAGGTCGTCTCCTTGAGTTCGTCTTCTTTGGGTTTCAGATACATGCATTTGGGTCATTATCATGGCGCTCTCACAGGCCAGGCTCCGTGATTTTGTGAAGGTCGTTGTATTATAGCTCGCTAGGATTACTTTCTTCAGTTCTCGGTTCTATGCCTGAGTATTTGTACAAACAAACAAATAACAAAATTAAACAGAGTCAGGGCAGTGTAGGAGGCTTGTAAGGGTCCGATTTCTCTTCGACCTTGTTTCTTACTGTGAACGTCCGAGCACAATCGAATCCCTTTATTACTGAAAGAGACAAGCGTGTACTAATTGAACGCGCGATGGTAGCTCACCAACCCCCCGGGATCTAGAAGGGCAACCGCGGGACCGAAGGAGTTCCCTCATCATGGCATGGATAACCTTCCTGGCGCTCGGGGACAGATCGTGCCTCAGACTCCCCGACGAAGAGTCGTTCAGTTCAAGAACGACAGTCAGGGTTTAGTACCTGCGCAAGAAAGTCGTTTTGAACGACGGGGGAGTCTAGAGAGATCTTATGCCGCTGGGAGTTCCAACACGTACATGAGGAGGGGGGTAAATTATTCGATCCGGAGCTTTATGTTGCACATATGCCTGGCAATGCGTTGATGATACATGGTCTTATAACTGTAATACCAATAATACTGTGTGGCATGATTCATGAGGCATGGAGTAAGGCGATCACTCTAGGTTGTAGGTACTACAGCGCAGTCACGATTAAGAGTTGACTTTCTAATCTTTTGAGATGAATCGCGCAATTTGTCTCATAAAGGCGAGAATTTATTGCTGCAATAGAAGGGCATGCACGACCTAAACATAGACGTAGTTCGGGGGAACATGACAAGATCCAAGAGGGTAACCGATAGGTCCTCTGCGCGCTGCAAGAGGCGGGATACCGAAGGAGAACAGATTGTCTACAGCAGCAACGGCACGCGCCTCGGCGAGGGCTTTTTGCTATAGAGGGGCACAGAAAGCCATCAACAGTTTGTAACACAGGGTTTGCGTCAGTAGTGCTATGTACCGTGCCACGCTTCGCGAACTTTTGATTGCGGCGGAACTGCACAGAACAGAGCGGGTTCAGCGGTTCGTCATATGGCACGATAGTTGCATATATGTACCTTAGGGTTCTACCTGGAAAGTTAAATACCGTCAGGCTTCAAGGATCGGTGTGCTCCGCCAAACTGGGTACCAAGGATAGTGACTTTCCCTTCGACACGGGCTTCTTGATACCATTACGGTGGGCCTTTCGGGTCTATTTGACGATGGAGAACAGGCCACCATCTGGGTTAGATGGGATTTAAAAACGCTGAAGCCAACAGCGCGCTTGCCTGGTTTGTGATTGGTATGACCGTAGGAAACCTTTCGTTAGGCTCCGCCCTATAGATCACGAGTACGATTTTCCTCACTTTTTCGACCTGGCCATTTTCGATTTCGATCAATTCGGGCTCAAAGTTTGAGCGTACTGGATTTGGTATTTGGCTTTGTGTTTGGACAGCGGCGACATCCCCAACTTGGACTCCGCTCCGTCCTAGGAACGGACGACGCGTCCGAGGACTGCTTCTCGGTGGAATAAACGGCTGTGGTGTTTCACGCCCGTAGCGTAGTGACTCCATCCCCAGCTCGCGCGTGTTCGGCTCCGTCTGGGTTCCACTTGGTGGCTGCTTGTCTGCCTGTCTCAACCGTGTCCGGGGCCACTTGTCCGAGTCAGGGCAGTGTAGGAGGCTGGATGTCCTTGAGACATGTGGGAAATGGTAGGCAAAATTGGAACGCACTTGGACAGGAGCCCGTCCCCGTAGCTGGACAGCCATTGACTCCGATTGTTTGCAGCTACTCCCATACCTGTTAAACTTTCCAGGTAATATGTGAGGTACCGGATTCATTGTCATAGCGACCGTTGATCCTCACCCATGCTACAAGGGCCCCGCTCTCAACATACCAGAGTGGAATGACGGTGACTAAAACACGCATTACCGGGACACACTCCGAATCAATTCGTGTCCAAACAATTCGTCCGCCACAACCGCCCCAAGCAAGCATGCAGGGTCTCCGCCTTGCTACCCTCCAATTTGCTGAGAACTGAGACCAACATGTAAGACATAGAACATGTCGCACCACGGCATGTCCGATTTCAATCAACTAGTCGAACTTGGATTTGAGCACTAAACAAGGGTCAATGGAGCAAGTCACTGCGCATACTGCACATTGGACCGTTCAAAGCGGCGCAGGTACTCAGTAATTCAATGGGGATCGGCGGAACATTCAGCGCCTCTTGAAGTCCAACAAAGACGCCACCCTTGAAGTGCTCGGGTTGGAGAGGCTCTCCGATCAACCCCCTCAGAGTCTCTTTCAGCGCAGGCTGTGAAACAGGGCGACAGAAAAGACGATTTGCTTCTACCAATTGAATCGAACCTAAGATCGCTCACATGGGATCAATCGATTCATGACGTCCCACCGTTTCGCGCAAGTCTGAACGTCTTTCATATCTCGTACCTTGTGATGGAAACGGCCATCAAAGTCCCGATTTATTCGCGTGTTCCAGAGCACCGATGCAATCGGGTGGTGGGATTCCTCAATTGGTTGAGAATGTGGTGAGGCTGTAAGTTTGACTCTTCCGTGTGATATGACCGCAGTTCTTCAGAAAATAGTGACAACAGAGCACGAAATCAGACTGAAAGGTCAACAGCTATTTGGGTTCTTGTTTGTGGCTACAGGATTCCGCGCTCGTCCGATGCGAGGAATAGAGTTATATTCAAATACTGTCCAACTGCGTAAACTTGGCAAAGACTGACTGCGGGCGCTCCTGAGGATGGAGTATGCCAGGAATCCTCCAGCATGGTCGTCTTATTGTGCCCAGTAGCGCTGGTTGGGAACGTCACACATCATGGCATGGGTGCTCGATTTTTCGGGAAATGATTGAAGTAAATCTGTGATAATGCAGATTCAAGGTAGTTATCCTAGTATCTGACATGTAACGACACTACTTTATGACAAAGAAGTGTTCATTTCCATGGAGCAAGTTCAAATTCCGATACGGCCGATGTGTAGCGAGAGACATGTCAGCGAGAGCGAGGCGTGGTGAGATATGTGCAGCCGTCTGTACACAGACATTTCGCATTTATTTCGCACAGGTCTGAAATTCATCGGACGATGAAGGATCGAAGGTGGGCTGATGCCACCGTACCACTTATTCTCAACACCTTTGGACTGACTCTACCTTTGGACTAAATAAATGGATTGCCAGTTTGGGATGGGATGATGGTACACAGCCACATGCGGGCATCCTGCTTGGTCATGCTTAGTCAGCACAGACTCTTCTCTTTACCCGAACTGGCTGCTGGCTTTATTGTTCAAAGGAAACTGGCGCTAGCCCGCGAGGATTCGAAGATGAAGAATGCCTGAATGTCTCGATCGAACAAGAGTGGTAGTAGACACACCGCCACCGATCCTTCTCGCTTCGCTACAAAAAAAAAACCCGGAAATGCGTCATTGCTTGCCAGAGTAAAGCAAAGCAAAGCAGACTGGGCTCTTTTGAAGTCCGGGATCACGGTGTTTATACTCATGCTCCTGCTCATGCGTCAGACTGACGAATGAAGGCGAACCTCATGCTCGACATATATGAGGCTTGGGCGTGGTGATCAATAATACACGCCGTATCCCCAATGAAAACCTGAGTATGTCGCCTCGTTTCATATACCGAGACGCTGCATACCCATGCTCTCTACCACCTCTGAGGTTTCTACAAGTCCTCAGAGAATATACTCAATATTGGGCGCAAACCGACCCCTAGGCCCACCAAACCATGAGGCAATGGTTTTGTATCGGAACCTCCACGCTTTGGGGCCAGGCAGCGTAAACCGGCCCTGTACCGGGATTCCTTCGCTTGCCCTAGCCTTCAGCCACTCTCAGTCTCAATAATAGCTATAATATGACTATGACTATGACACGGTTAATCATTACCAAAAGTCAACCCTAGCACTCACTAGACTCTTGTCACCGGTCCGGGACTAAGAGCGTCAGCCATCAGACCACCGCGCTCCGGAACTCGGGGCTGAGCGCAAACCATTCGCGATTCGCCTACGGTGGTGTGGTGGGTTCCATTCCATTCCAGTTCGCTGAGTATATCACACAGCATCTCTCCCCGCCTCGCTCTTCCTTCCTTCCTGCTTCCCTCCCTTGCCGCCGCCCGCCGCTTGCCCGCGCACAACGCAACGCCTTACGCACTCACTTTTTTTTATTCTACTTACGACCAATCCATACCTCTCTACCACCCTCACTCCCTTTCAGTCTGGATCCATACGTGAGTGGTCAGATGGATCGGTACCTGAGACGCCGATTGACCCGTTCAATTATGTTCCATAACCAGTCTCCAACAACAGCCGCCCCCCCGACGCCCATCGGCGACGATACCCACAAGGCCTTGCTCACGGTTCAACACGACGACGACTATACCCTTTGCATACACGTGTACATCACTGGTCTGGAGGCCGGCGCCTACGCGTACGGCTGCTGCTTCCCCCCGTAAGTCACAAGCTATATATATTACCTCATGCATCGCTTCGCTTCGCCTTGTTACATAAGGTCCTTTGTGATACTGACGCCTTTCTTTCGTCCTCGCATCCGACTCCCCGTCGCTCCTTTGGTCCAATCCCGCCCGCCATCGTGTAACATCTCCTAGGTCTCTCAGCCCCCCCTCAGAGCGTATCGAGCCCTCAACTCCTAGGGCCACTACCTTACCAACTCCAGGAGGGCTGGAATATGACGAGCCAGTTCAAGAGCACCTCCACGTCGTCCCGAACTCTCTAACCTTCAACGTTCACGATCTCAGTGCGTACTCCTCCCAAACCCCGCGTGCATTAGCCCCATTCTTCCTTCTCCACTGCCTTGGAGATTACGATCGAAGTACTGACATAAACCTCCACCTCGTACTCCTCCTGCACTCCTCCTGGCGTCCGGACGAATTTCGTATAAAAACAGCGTCTCCACAACCGGCCATGTCAACAATGCCTTTCACTTTCCACCCATTCCACGACTCACACAATTTGACCAACACTCACTCCTTGCCTCAAAACCCACCCAGCACCACAGCCTCAACCACCCTGCCCGAACCTACGGTCCCGGCAAATTACGGTCCTTGGGGTCTTGCACCCACGTTATCACCTGCCCAGTATGGCCCTCCCGCGGGCTTTCACCATGGTGATGAGACTCATGGCCAACCGCCCGACATGCACCCGCCGGATGCCTCAAGTTTGCTGTTTGGAAGCTACGCTCCTCCACCTGAAATCTCACAGCTGTCTCCGTACACCATATTACGGCATGATACCTACGAATCCGTTTTGGGAAATGCATTTAATCCAGTAGCTCCGACTGGATTGGCCCTCCAAGCCCCTATCTCCCTTCCTACCCTCTTTCCGTGTCTTGTGCCGCCACCGTCTCTCCCGGCGCAGACCGACCCCATCACCTCCGCCTCAGCACTCCCCGATCCACTTCAATCGACCTCGCCGTCCGTACCGTCTGCCCCCAGGCGCCCCACCTGCCCAAAACGTGTCACCCCTAAGCGAAAGAGAAAGCAGCGTAGTGTGTCTCAAGAGCGAGAGGAAGACTCGGATCTGCACGTCACATCTCAGCTCCAAGCAGCGAATCACGGTCTCCACTCTTCTACCACCGCCACCACCCCAAAGTCTCCTAGGGAATGCGTGGTTTCGATAGCATCGGTAGCTCAAATCTCATGGGCCCACCCCCTATGCCCTCACTGCAGCCCGGCCATCACCAAAGGTCACCCCCGACCTCTTCGGGCATGCAACCCCAGCAGCAGCAGCCTCAACCAGGATATCCTGCTATCCTTGTAGGGTCCGTGGATGAGCGCTACTCGAAGCATCGGCGGTTGGACGACGAGCAGAGCCCCAGTGGGCTCAGTGTTGCACAGCAGCAGCAGCAGCAGCAGATGGCTGGGTATCCGACCCAGCAGTATCAAAGTCAAGCTCCAGCTCACTGGTACGGAAGTGGTGCCCAATCCACAAATGCACCCATATCCCAACCACCGCAGCCATCCTATGGATACTCATCGACCTCTGCTGGTCCCAGTTATAGTCAACATGGACATCCCGCCCATGCGCCAACGCGAAACCCTGCAATATACGCCGGGCCTATCTCCACTGCGCCCTCACAGTGGACCAGTGGCAATAGCACTCAAGGTCAAGAACAATATTATTATTCTAGGACTGCCGCCTACTCACATCCAACGCAAGCCTATCAGCAGCAGCCGTACACCTTACCCACGGACGCGACAGGAGTGTACCAGGTCTACACTCCCGCTGGATCCTCTGGTAGTGGTATCGTATCAATCTCACGCCCTACCCCTCCTATGGTGTCTGGACCTATTCCCCACAGTGCGACTGTGTCGCTGGATATGAGGCTGCTCTCTTTGTCGGCAGGGTCCGAGGGTGTTCCTGCTGGATATCCTGCTGGATATCCTGCAGCTGTCTCCGCTGTTGGTTCCCAGGCTCTTCACAGGAGTGGCAGCGGAGGAAACCCAATGGGTACGGGACATTCGTCTGGACATATGGCTCCGGTCATGATGGATTCAGCCATCGACATCAGCGGGGAAGACCGTTTCTACCATGGGCCTTCCGAGTTCCCGCCCAAGCCGTACCCCGGTGGAGAAAAAGCGAAGTCCCCTTGGTGGCCCACGCGGAAAACCGAGAAATTGTACGGATCTCTTTTGGACCAGGTACGATTTTTTTTTTTCTATTTCTTCCCCCCTCCCTTCCCCTGCCATTCTCACTATTAAGCTTTCTCCAAACGGTTCTCCATTGAATCTCCATTGGGCCGCTTTTTCCGAGGAGGAACCCTATTCATTTACGAAAGATTAGTGTGCTCACGTTGTTTCACAGGTGCCGGCCTTGGAGAACCACGTTGCTCCGGTCATGGATTCAGTCATCAGCATCAGTGGAGAGAATCGTTTCGCTTCCGAGTTCTCGACTCCAGTGGGAATATTTTCCCCACAGGCTAGTCTCACCGCCTCTGGTGAAACCCCAAATCCTGGAGCCGCGCCAGGTGGCTCAGATGCTAGTGTCGGTGACACAAGCACGATGACAGAGCGAACGTCACCCAGCCAGCATATCGGGCCCAGTTGTAGCGACAGAACTAATAGGATGCAAGTATCGAAACCATACCAGTGTCCGACTATCAACGTTGTCTTTCTCGAAACTATCAATGCAGAAGGCGGAGTTCCACACTACGTCTGCCGCCTGTGCCACGCTAAGAAGACCTGGAAGCGCAAAGGTGTGCTTCGGCATATGAGTCGTGACAAATTCGGACTTTCTAAGGTTTGCGAGCAGTGGTACGTCTTTGGCCGTTGGTTGACGTTAGTGAGCATTGACAAGTCCAACGGCGATGTTAGTGGAAGAAAGTTCTACACCAAAGCGGGATGACGAGGCACCCCTGCAGGTAGTTGGAAGGCGTTCTGATTACTAGTACTGTTGGAAAGGTTACGACAGTCATTTTGTGGCATCCCCCGGCGGGGCCAATCCTATGCTTGAACACTATGGGGTATACCTTAGTTATGATAAGGTCGTCTCCTCGAGTTCGTCTTCGTTGGGTTTCAGATACATACATTTGGGTTATAATCGTGGCACTCTCACAGGCCAGGCTCCGTGGTTTTGTGAAGGTCGTTGTATTATAGCTCGCTAGGATTACTTTCTTCAGGTCTTGGTTCTATGCCCGAGTATTTGTACAAACAAACAAATAACAAAATTAAACAGAGTCAGGGCAGTGTAGGAGGCTGGGCGTCCTCGAGGCATATGGTGCAATGTATGCGTTGCTTGAAAATACACTCCCTGTTGGGTCCCAGGCTCCTCACAGGAGTGGCAGCGGAGGAAACCCAATGGGTACGGGACATTCGTCTGGATATTATATGGCTCCGGTCATGATGGATTCAGTCATCGACACCAGCGGGGAAGACCGTTTCGAACATGGGCCTTCCGAGTTCCTGGCCGAGCCGTACCCGGTGGAAAAAATGCGAGTCCAATTGGTGGCCCACATGCAAAACCGAGAAATTGTACGGATCTCGTTTGGACCAGGTACGAAGAAGTTCTTTTTTTCTCTATTTCCTCCCCCCTCCCTTCCCCTGGCCATTCCCACCATTAAGCTTTCACAAAATGGTTCTCCATGGAAAACTGATTGGATCGCTTTCTCCCGAGGAGGGACCCTATTCAATTCAAAACGATTAGTGTGCTTACTTTGGTCTTGCGTGTTTCACACAGATGCCCGGCCCGCCTTGGAGAACCGCGTTGCTCGACTAACCAAGAATTCGCATCTTCCTGGCATGGACTTTGACCATCCACCGATCCTAGCTCCCGAGAGGTCGCCTAGCCGTTTGTTCAATGCAAGATTTGGCCGTCTGCTTTGACAAGGAGAGTGAAGCGGGAGAAGCCCGACCCTGGGCCGCGCTAAATTACCCGACCCCCACTGTTAGTTCACCCGTCATACGCTGATGCGCTGATGATCATTGGACGCACGCGTTACGCCGCATAGAGGTGTCTTATCTATCCTCTTCCATCCTCACGTCTCCTTTCCTTCCGCTCTTCCCAATGGGTGCTTCGCTCTGTCCCTCTCTCTACCTTCCATGGACGGACACTCGCTGTTGTTTATGTCATTCTTCCACGAGTCCTTCGATGAGTTATTTCAATACGATGGCGGCGCGCATACAAACCATCTGGTGATATTGAAATAACTCATCGAAGGACTCGTGGAAGAATGACATAAACAACAGCGAGTGTCCGTCCATGGAAGGTAGAGAGAGGGACAGGGTGTCATACCAAGGTCGCATGGTGAGGGCAACCTCGACCCAGAGAGCCAACAACCAAGAATGCAGCGAAGCACCCATTGGGAAGAGCGGATAAACCCCATCCCCATTCATCATATAACTCCGATTTTTTATTCTCTCGTGGCGCCCCCCCCCCCCCAACAAACAGTAAATAGGCTAGCTAGCTCGCGCAGCGCACGATCGTACCGTTTCCTTCCGAGCACTCGATCTTGTATTCTATCGCTCAAAGGCTTCCGTTCCGTTCTGTCCTGTTCCGTCCCGTTCCCCACGCCCGTCATCACAACAATAGCTGAGGAACTTCCATTCGTTTGGTATTTATCATTGCATTAGGAATCTCCGATATCTTACATTTCACATTTTCACTCATGCGTCCGTGGGCTGTGGCACTGGATTGACTGTCAGTCTCTTCTCGTCCCTTTTCGTAACTTCTTGTTTGCGTATGTTCGTTCCCATTCGTACAATTTACTTTTTTCACTGCTTCTTCTCCTTTCACGCCTTAGTTTACTTTGTTTGTTTGTTTGTCTTTTTGACGTTCTGTAATGGCAATTTTTTTTCCATTTGGTTCCGTTCCGTTATCCTTTCAGTAGTGTACAGTGTACCCACGTACGTGAACCATGAACCATGAACCATGAACCGGGAACCATTCACTGGTCCCAGCCAGGCTCCTCAAGGCAATATGCCAGACCTTTTTGATGTGATATGTGACAGAAGCCGCAACACGGTAAACTCGATTGAACCCCGAAGAGTGACAAGAACATCCGCCATTCTGTTTTCGTTTTTCTCAATGGGGTCTACTATTCAATCATGAGAAGCCTCCTCCATCACCGTGCGTCACCGCCTCTGTATGTCGATTGACTCTAAGAAATTTTTATATTTGGCCTCGAGGAGTCGCCTTGTGGTCGCGGAGGCGGCGGGGTGGACCTTCCGACCTACGGCAGTCATCTCAAGGTCAGCCTCCTTGGTCACCTAGTGAAATCCAGCCACGGCACATAGGCTGGACTGAGATAAGGAGGGGGCATAGGGGTATAGGGCGGTGGTGGGAAATATAGTAGGATGGATGGGTGGGGGTTGTGAGTGGGAGTGGAGAGTGGAGGCGGTAGGTAGGCGGCAAGGGTGATTACTACGCACCATGATATTCCAAAGGCGAGCACCTGCTCCGAACCTTTTGCTTTCTTGGTCCACGTCCAATTGAGTACGGAGTACAGGTACAGGAGCTCGCTCTTGCCTCGTTTGACCTGCGTGCACGCCCTGGTCCTCCAATCCGATTGATTCATTAAAGTCTCCAGAGGTGCGTTTGGGTCCGGAGGAGGAAAGTTCGGTAGTAACCTCGGCTGCGAATCGCCCCAGCATTGCCGCGCCGAGAACGACACTGGACCCACCTCCACTATCATCCAGGCCAGGAAGTATAACCGGAATACCGCAAACATCCGCTAGGAGTTGCACAAATGGCGCGTTTTTCGCCTGCCCGCCAGAGATTTACCGGGACACACTCCTAATCAATTTGTGTCCAAACAACTTGTCCGAAGCATGCAGGGTCTCCGACATGTACGGGCTCATGCTTGTGATAGGCTACCGATTTCGATTTATTTCACATAGGTCTGAAATTCATCGTATGATGAAGGACGATGCCACCATTTATTCTCGACACCTTTCGACTAACTTTCGACTAACTCTGGACTAAATAATGGATTGCCAGTTTGGGACGGCACAGACTCTTCTCTTCTCGTACCCAACTGTCTTGCTTCATTGTTCCTTTTTTTCAAAGGAATTAAAGTCGCGCTAGTCCACGAAGTTTCGAAAACGAAGATCGCTCGCAAGAAGAATGTCTGCATCGACAAGAGTGTGGGTACGTATACGTTGCCACCGATCCTTCTCGCTTCGCGACAAAAAGATCCCGGAAATATAAATGCGTCATTTCTTTCGTAGAGCAAAGCAGAGCAAATTGAACTCTTTGGAAGTCCGGGATCACAGTGTTTACGCTCATGCTCATGCGTCAGACTGACGAATGAAAACGAACCTCATACTTGACATATGTCGATCGCCTCATTTTATATACCCAGACGCTGTATACCCATGCTCTCCACCACTTCTGAGGTTTCTACGATTTTATTTTATTTTTTGGGGGATTGGGGGAAAGGCAGAGAATGCGTCATGCACCGTAACGGACACCCAGGCGTGGCCAGCCAGCCAGGCAACAACGGTATATACTATTCATGGACCAATTGGGTATAGCAAAATCATCGCTCAGAACGGGTGAACTTGGACATGTTCTATTTCCTTTGATGGTGCAGGACACCACAGAGTATGTTCTGATTTTAACGGTGCACGCGACCAGCGTGGCCCGTCGTAGGACAACAGAATTCAAAAACAGTTGCAAGTCATTTCCTGGTGCTGTAGTAAAGGCAAACAAGGTCGTCAGGCTCACGGATCAACAGTCGTAATTAACGACGATTGGAATTGCGCCAGATGCCAAGGGGCAGGACCTTGTTGTGCCATGTAAATCGTTTGGTGGCCATTTGTCCCCGCCTACACACACCTCCCAGCACAGAGCACGTCTAAAACTCGCATACATCCGGCTTATCTCCCACCCGGCTTATATCTTATACTATTATTTGCTCCGGGTCAACCGAGCCTCCCCTGGCACAGGGGCCAGCCCAAGCACTGCGGAGTCTGCTTCCCTACTCGAAAACCGAGTACCAATGTAACTACCTTCTAAACTGGGAACCTTAGGCGGTGGATCGATCCAGCGCGTCTGGTCAACTCATTGTTAGGCTAGCGCTGGACGGGGGGCGGCGTTTGTGACACGGGAAGCTGAATTCGTTATGCCGGAGAGCTCAAGATTCATTCCCTGAAGTAGTGCCCCTGCTTCTGCAGAGCCCCCCGAATTTGTCTACCCCTGCTACATTCACGTTCACCTCTCCATTGGCCACTTTGCATTGATCTCGGGACTGGGCACGACAAAGTGGCCTAACTATCAAGAACCTGCGTAATTTAAATACACTGAATTACTATACGCCCTGAACAGAGGAAGGTGATCACCTGAGTTAGACAGGTCAAGAGGTTTTCGCCATAGCGTATTCAGAGGTAACCATGTAGTACAGGAGAGCGAAATAACCAAAGAAGTCAACACAAGAGGAGCAGATTCCCAGTCTGGGGCTGTATCCCTTGCATAATGTCCTCTGTAGGATCGTCACCCGGGTACATCGGCCTGTAAATGACAACAAAGCATTAATTATAATTGGGCATAAGTAAGCGAGTCTGGCACTTCGATCCAACAGGGCTGAACTATTAATGTGGGTCGTTCGGCTATATCACCGAATTCAGCATTGATTCCCAAAGGAGGGCTGTCAATTTGAAGCCAGGCCTTCGATTTGAAGCCAGGCCCGTGGGGTTGAGGTGTCAACTTGCCCCTTCACCAGTAAAATTGGGTGTCCCAACTATCGCCGCTGACAGTACCCTGCCGTAGCACTGCTTGGTTGATCAAATGAACCCCTGTAATCCACCCTCAGGTGAGCAGAAGTCTCAAATGCGTGGTGATAGGGTTGTGAGGTCGTTATCAACTCCTTGGGAATTCAGCACCACTCACGAGCGATCAGAACGGAAAATGTTCAAAGTTAAACCAGACCCTCAGGTGAGAGAACGACGGGTGATCGCGGAACTCGCTAAGGCTAACAGTACGTTCCATAAGCTGCATGGTTGTGCCAGGTTCCCTTCCCATTATCCGATAGTCCGAGTTGATGGAAGGAAGACGTGAGCATTCACCCGAGCTCCGGGGGATGGATAACTGTCCGGCGAAACGGCCAATGGCATGGAGAAGTGCCCGTGAAACTTGGCTTCGCAGGTGAGACAGTCAGGGTGCCAGAGATAGATGGTCCAGCGCTCTGTCAATCTCCCATATTGTCCAGTGGCGTTGGCCAGCTGCAGCACCAGGAGCAGGGGAGAACGAGAATTTCAGGGTTTGCCTACTCTAATTTTTTGGTTTCTTCACACAGAACGCCAGCCGGGGTGTACATGTGGCGCGATAATCGCGTAGCCAGCGCCGTGTGTGGGTGGCGGTTTGGCTCTCTGCCCCGCCAGTGCAAACCGGTTACATCTCGACATCTCGTTGGGGCAGTTTTCCAAGTCAATAAAAGCACGAAATTCAGTGAGCATAGGTCACCGAGTGGCCACCACGCGTGCCTTCGCCTATTATGCCTCGCTCCCTCGGTTTCTACGATCCCCCTTCGGAGGATATACTCAATATTGGGTGCAAACCGACCCCTAGACCCACCAAACTTTTATCGGAACCTCCACGCTTTGGGGCCAGGCAGCTACGATTTGATCAACCCTCTATCCTTGCCTCGAAATCACAGCCCCAACCTGAACCTGCATTCCCGGCAAATTAAGGCCTTGCACCCACGTTATCACCTGCCCAGTATGGCCCTCCCGCGGGCTTTCACAATGGTGATGAGACTCACAGCTAGCGGATACACCTGCCGGATGACTTGAGTTTGCTGTTTGGAAGCTACGCTCGCTACGATCCTCCACCCGAGATCTCACAGCTATCTCCGTCCACCTTATCAAGGCATGACACCCACGAATCCGTTTTGGAAAACGCATCGTTTGACATGCACCTGCCGGATGCCTCAAGTTTGCTGTCTGGAAGCTACGGCCCTCCACCTGAGATCTCACAGCTGTCTCCGTCCACCATATTACGGCATGACACCTACGAATCCGTTTTGGGAAATGCATTTAATCCAGTCGCTTCGACTAGATTGGCCCTCAAGCCCCTATCTCCCTTCCTACCCTCTTTCCGTGTCTTGCGTCACTTCCGGCGCAGACCGACCTCCTCACCTCCGCCCCAGCACTCGCCTCCGATCCCCTTCAATCGATCTCACCGTCCGCACCGTCCTACCCCAAACGTGCCTCTAAGAGAAAGAGAAAGCGGCGTGGCGTGTCTCGAGAGCGAGAGGAAAACTCGGATCTGCACGTCACATCTCAGGTCCAAGCAGCGAATCACGGTCTTCACTCTTCTACCACCACCGCCAACCTAAAAGTCTTCTAGAGAAATGAGTAGTTCTGGTAGAGGCAGTAGCTCGAATCGCATGGCCCCGCCCCCTGTGCCGTCGCTTCAGCCCGGCCAACATCAAGAGCCGTCCCCGACCTCTTCGGGCATCCAACACCAGCAGCACCAGAATCACCATCAGCCAGAGTACATTGCTGTCCCTGGAGGTTCCAGGGATGAGCGATGCTCGAGGTGTCGGAGGGTGGACGATGGACAGAGCCCGAGTGGGCTTAGTGTTGCACCGCAGCAGCACCGGATGGCTGGATATCCGGCCCAGCAGTATCATACTCCAGCTCCAGCCCGCTGGTACGGAAGTGGCGCCCAACCCACAAATGCACCCACGTCTCAACCACCGCAGCCGCCCTATGGATACTCACCGACCTCTGCTGGTCCTATTTATACTCAACATGGAAATCCCTCACATGCGCCAACGCGAAACCTCTCAATGTACGCCGTGCAAATCCCCACTGCGCCTTCACGTAGCGGCAGCACTCAAGGGCAAGGGCAATATTACTATTCTGGGGCTGCCACCTACTCACAACCAACGCAAGCTTATCAGCAGCCACCGTCCACGCCCACACACGCAACTGGTATGTACCAGGTCCACACCCCCGCTGGATCCTCTGGCAGTAGTTCCGTATTAACCGCACACCCTACAACTCCCATGGTCGGATATTCCGCAGCTGCCCCCGCTATTGGTTTCCAGGTTCTTCACAGGGCTGGCAACGGCAGAAACCCAACGGACACGGGACCCACAGCTCCAGTCATGGATTTAATCACCGATGTCAGCGACGGGAAGCGCTTCGCTTCCGAGTTGCCGCCCAATTTGCCCACTCTTGCGACTCCAGGAGGCATGCTTTCCCTGGGCGACGGTCCCTCCTCCCACGTACCCCCATTCCTTACGCAGGCTAATCCGACTGCCTCCGGTGGAGCCCCAAATTCTGGAGCGGCACCAGGTGGCTCGAATGCTACAGCCAGCGGTACGAGCACGATAATTGAGCCAACATCACTCAATCAGCATATCGGGCCCAGTCGTAGCGACAGAACTAATAGTGGGCGATTATCGAAACCATACCAGCGTCCGACTCCTGCGGTGCGCAAGACCCGACCGATCACGTACGAGGGTAACCTTGATCGGCTACAGCAACGGTGCAGGAGGCAAGGTGCGGACGAAGGCGCTGTAGGATTGTTGGGCAAGGTATTCGCTAACGAGGTCAGCCTAGAGGCGCTGACACGGCAACTCACGGATGCGGAGGTACATACAAAAGAGTTTGGGGTTGAGACGAGAAGGATTTACGTTGTCTTCCTCGAAACCATCAATGAAGAAGAAGGCGTAGTTCCACGCTACGCCTGCCGCCTGTGCCACACCGAGAGGATCTGGAAGCATCACAAATACGTACTTCGGCATTTGAGGCGTGATCATTTCGGACTTCCTGAGGTTTGCGAGCAGTGGTACGTCTTTGCCCATTCGTTGACGTTAGTGAGCATTAATATGATGTTAGTGACAAAAAGTTCTACACCAAAGGTGAGATGACGAGGCACCCCTGCAAGTAGTTGGAAGGCGTCCCGATCGCTAGTTCTGTTGGAAAGGTTACTACAGTCATTTGTGGCATCCCCCGGCGGGGCCAACCTTATGCTTGAACTGATAAGGTCGTCTCCGTGAGTTCGTCTTCTTTGGGTTCAGATACCGTACGTGCTGTTGGATCATTATCATGGCGCTCTTACAGGGTGATTCTATGAAGGACGTTGTATTATAGCTCGCTAGGATTACTTTCTTCAGTTCTCGGTTCTATGCCTGAGTATTTATACAAACAAACAAACAAACAACAAAATTAAAACAACAGCGTGAGAAAAGGTGGTGTGGACGTTGATCAACAAAGGGTCATTTGTCCTGTTCTCCGCGTTTCTCTCCTGCCGCGTTCATCGGACACCCGACTGCTTGACTGACGCCGACGCCCACCACTGCCGTCAACAATCTCGACGGGGAGTCTTCCACAAAACTGTCTGGCGTCCTACTCGCCAGCGCGGGCAACAATGTC
>Ga0307515_10004779_pt1 | contig 27729 bp, 23 predicted proteins | sample 17_EM_MG_FD_194513 | JGI IMG/M metagenome (GOLD analysis project Ga0307515, IMG submission 194513) | Populus trichocarpa ectomycorrhiza microbial communities from riparian zone in the Pacific Northwest, United States - 17_EM | ecosystem: Host-associated > Plants > Roots > Unclassified | place... | reverse complement strand
TCGATCGGCGCGGTGTTGTTGGTGTCCTCGATGAAGTCGCCCAGGTGCGAATCGTCGTCGTCGCCGATGGGGGTCTCCATCGAGATCGGCTCCTTCGCGATCTTCATGATCTTGCGGATCTTGTCTTCCGGGATCTCCATCTTCTCGGCCAGCGTCGGGGCATCGGGCTCGAAGCCGAATTCCTGCAAGTGCTGGCGCGACAGGCGGTTCATCTTGTTGATCGTCTCGATCATGTGCACCGGGATGCGGATGGTGCGAGCCTGGTCCGCGATCGAGCGGGTGATGGCCTGGCGGATCCACCACGTGGCATAGGTCGAGAACTTGTAGCCGCGACGGTATTCGAACTTGTCCACCGCCTTCATCAGGCCGATGTTGCCTTCTTGAATCAGGTCGAGGAACTGCAAGCCGCGGTTGGTGTACTTCTTGGCGATGGAGATCACGAGGCGCAGGTTGGCCTCGATCATTTCTTTCTTGGCATCGCGCGAAGACTTCTCGCCTTCGTTCATGCGCTTGTTGATCTGCTTCAGGTCTTCGAGCGGCACGACAGCGCGCGCCTGTTGATCCGTCAGCTTCTTCTGCAGCTCCTGGATCGCAGGCAGGTTGCGCGTGAGGATGGCACTGTAGTTCTTGCCCGATGCCGCTTCCTTCTCAGCCCACTTCAGGTTCAGCAGGTTGGGCGGGAAATGCTTGATGAAGTATTCCTGCGGCATGCCGCACTTGTCGACCAAGATCTTGCGCAGTTCGCGCTCGTAGCGGCGAACGTCGTCAACCTGCGAGCGCAAGATGCCGCACAGCTTCTCGATGGTCTTGACGGTGAAGCGGATCGTCATCAGCTCGGCGCTGATGGCTTGCTGCGACTTGCTGTACGACTGAGACTGGTAGCCGTCCTTCTCGAACGATTTGCGCATCTTGTCGAAATTGATGCGCAGGTTCTCGAACTTGGTCAGCGCGGCGGCCTTCAGCTCCTCGAGCTTCTTGGTCAGTGCCTTGCTGCCGCCCTGGCCGTCGTCATCGTCTTCCTCGTCGAAGAAGTCGACGTCTTCTTCGGCCACGTAGTCGTCGGCCTCATCTTCGGAGACGAAGCCATCGACTGCTTCGGAAATCTGCATCTCGCCTGCGGTGATGCGGTCTGCGTAGACCAGGATCTCGGCGATCGTCGTCGGCGAGGCACTGATGGCCAGCATCATGGCCTGCAGGCCGCCTTCGATGCGCTTGGCAATCTCGATTTCGCCTTCGCGGGTCAGCAGCTCGACCGTGCCCATTTCGCGCATGTACATGCGCACCGGGTCGGTCGTGCGGCCGAACTCGGAGTCGACCGTCGACAGCGCGGCTTCGGCAGCTTCTTCGGCTTCTTCTTCGGTGGCGGTGGTGGTGCCACCACCGGCAATCAGCAGCGTGGCGGCATCAGGCGCCTGCTCGTACACGGCGATGCCCATGTCGTTGAGCATCGACACGATGGCTTCGAGGATTTCGGCGTCGACCAGCTTCTCGGGCAAGTGGTCGTTGATTTCCTGGTGCGTCAAGAAGCCGCGCGTCTTGCCCATCTTGATGAGGGTCTTCAGCTCCTGGCGGCGCTTGGCGACCTCTTCTTCGGTGAGCGCAGTTTCGTCCAGGCCGAACTCGCGCATCAGCGCGCGCTCTTTCGCGCGCGACACCTTCATCCGCAGCGGCTTGACCTTCGCGACTTTCTCCTCGCCGCCCTCAGTCTCGACCTCGGGCTCGCCTTGCAGGTCGGCCTCGATGTCGGAGAAGTCCTCTTCAGGCACTTCTTCCTTCTTGGCTGCGGCGCCGGCCTTGGGCTTGCGGCCCGGTTTGCCCTTGGCCTCGACGGCCTTGGCGACCGGCTTGGCTGCGGCCACGGCGGCAGCCTTGACGGGCTTCTTCTTGTCTTCGGCCTCGGCCTTGTGGGCTTTGGTGGGCGCAGCGGCTGGTGCTGCCTTGGCGGGGGCGCTCTTCTTCGCGGTCATGCAAATCCTCGAATGGTGGTGGGCGTCACGGCTTTGTGCTGGTAACTCGCGTGCACGGAAAACAGCGGCCCGCCTCTGTATGTACAGACGCAGAACGAATGTTCAAGGTGCACCATGAAACCGGCAAAAAGCGAAGCCAACCAATGCGGCGGCATGCCGGCACAGGTTTGGCCATTGCTCTGACACATCGGCGGACAAGCTGGCGTGACCATCGTTGAGTGCAGCCCTTGCGGGATATGGGTGGCCTTGTATGGGGACCCTGGGTCAGAGGGTGGCCGGGGCCCGGAGGTGCTGCTGTCACTCTTGCCGCGTAACAAACCCTCAATTATCGTCGAAACCAGGCGTTACGTCAAAGTGGGTTGTTTCGTGACAGCGAGGAGATGCTTGAGGCGGCTATTCAGTTCACTCCAGCGTGCCCGGGCATCAAGGTTTGTGGCGATTTCGGGAGCCAACGCCTTTTGCTCGGCTCGGAGCGACTCGATCCACATGTCGTCAACCAATTTGCGCAGATCGGCAAACTGCATTTCGTCGGCCAGCACGCTTTGCGGCACCAGTTGCAACGAAGCCTCGGCCCATTCGGTTTCTTGCAAGGCCTGCTCGAGCACGGCCCAGGGCGACGCGCCATGCTCGTTCAGGTAACGCTCCAGCCATGCGCACAGCGGGCCGTGCACGAAGGGCAGGGCAGCCAGCAGTTCGTGGTCATCGGCATCGAGCTGTTGCCACCAGTCGCTGTGCAGCAGGAGCATGCGCAGCGCGGTATCGGCCGGGCTGGCCGGTGCGGCTCGGCTGCTCATGCGGTTGAACCTGGGGCTGCGCACGAACTCGGGTTTCGCACGTGGCGTCGATTCGGCCTCGGCGTAGCGTCTGGGCGCGGCATTGGCCTGCCAGAGCTGGGCCAGGTCGGGTGTGCCCAGACCCGCCAGCTGGGCCAGCTCGCCCAGCAACTGCAGTTTGAATGCACCCTCGGGCAAGGCTCCCCAGAGCGGTTTGGCGTTGGCCAGCAGCTTGGCGCGGCCTTCGGCGCTGTCGAGATCCATGCCGTCGCGAGCAGCTTCAACCAGCTGGCGCGATAAAGGCACCGCCTGCGCGACAGCCTGCTCGAACGCTTCGGTGCCGTGCTCTCGCACATAGGAGTCGGGATCATGCTCCGTCGGTAGGAAAAGGAATCGGATGGTGCGCGTGTCGGTGGCATGCGGCAGTGACGCTTCCAGCGCCCGCCCGGCGGCCCGGCGGCCAGCAGCGTCGCCATCGAAGCTGAACACCACCGAGTCGGTGAAGCGAAACAGTTTTTGCACATGCTCGGCCGTGCAAGCGGTTCCCAGCGTCGCCACGGCATTCGGGAAACCCAGTTGAGCCAATGCGACGACGTCCATGTAGCCCTCGACCACCAGCACATAGCCGCGCTGGCGCATGGCTGTGCGGGCCTCGTGAAGGCCGTAAAGCTCGCGGCCCTTGATGAACACCGGTGTCTCGGGCGAGTTCAGGTACTTCGGCTCGCCTTTGTCGAGCACGCGGCCGCCGAAGCCGATCACGTCGCCCTGCACGGAGCGGATGGGAAACATGATGCGGTCGCGGAAACGGTCGTAGCGCTTGCGGTCGGCTTCGTTGTCACCTGTCGCGATGACCAGGCCGCTCTCTTCGAGCAGCGGGTCGTCGTACTGCGGAAAGACGCTCGCCAGACCGCGCCAGCCATCCGGCGAATAGCCCAGGCCGAAGGCCGCAGCAATCTCGCCCGTCAGGCCGCGGCCCTTCAGGTAGTCAATGGCTCGCGGATTGGCCTTGAGCTGCTTGCGGTAATGGTCGGCGGCCTTGGCGAGCACGTCGCTCAGCGTGGCCTGACGCTCCTTCAGCTCGGCGGCACGCTCGCGCTCTTGCGGGGACCGGTCGTCTTCAGGGACGGTCATGCCGACCTGCTGGGCCAGGTCGCGTACGGCGTCCAGAAAGCCCATGCCCGAATGCTCCATCAGGAAGCCGATGGCGTTGCCATGTACCCCGCAACCGAAGCAGTGGTAGGTCTGCCGCGTGGCGCTGACGGTAAAGCTGGGCGACTTCTCGCCATGAAAGGGGCACAGCCCCTTGTGGTTGATGCCGGCCTTCTTCAGCTGCACATGGCGGCCGACGATCTCGACGATGTCGGCGCGAGAGAGCAGGTCTTGGACGAAGGCGGGCGGGATCACGTGACGAGTCTAACGAAGGCCGCCATGCAAAACGCCGCCCTGAGGCGGCGTTCAGAGGTTGGCGGCGATCAGATCGCGAAATCGCCGATCTTCTTGCCCGAGGCGAGTGCGGCTTTGAGCCACTTGGGTTGCAGGCCGCGGCCGCTCCAGGTGTCTCCCGTTGCGGCATTGCGGTATTTCGGGGCAACCTTGCTGCCTTTGGTGACGCCAGCCTTGCCGCCAGCGGTTTTGCTGGAAAGGTCGGCGACCGTCAAACCATATTCGGACATCAGCGACTTGACCTTGCCAATGGCATCTTGCCGTTCGCGCTTCTGGGTGGCTTCGATTTCCTGCTCGAGTGCGGCTCGTTTTGCCAGCAAGTCTTGAAGCGATGACATGTTGTCTCTCCTTAGGCTAAGAATATGCAGCTTAGTGCTGCAAGTGCGGCATATTCTATATCACGGCATTTCCAATATGCCTCTGCCTAATTGAAACGGCTCCAAACCGCCATTTGTTAATTTGGCGGCATTGGCAGTGTGCTCAAGATACTGTGGGAAACACTGAGACAAACCCAGAATCATTCAGGCCGAAGGCGGCACATATCCTGCCGGCTGCTCAGCGCCTTCGCCGAAGAAGAATCGTTCCATTTGACGTGCGAGGTATTGCCGTGCTCGTTGGTCGGCCAGATTCAGTCGGTTTTCATTGACGAGCATAGTCTGGTGCTTCATCCACAGTTGCCAGGCTTCCTTGCTGATCTCGTTGTAGATGCGCTTGCCCAGTTCGCCGGGGTATGGGGCGAAATCCAGGCCTTCGCCTTCTTTCTTCAGATGAACACATTGAACGGTGCGGGCCATGGGGTACTCCTTGAAAATGAAATGGCGAATGGCTTGGGTGCGTCAGGCGAGTTTCTTCACCAGCACCTGGGAACGCCGGTCCCAGTTGTATTTGCGTTTGCGCGCTTCGGGCAGCCAGTCAGGGTCGACTTGGGCGAAACCCCGCTTCAGAAACCAGTGCATGGTTTGTGTGGTCAGCACGAAGATGCTGTCGAGCCCGCTGGCCTTGGCGCGCTGCTCGACCCGCTTGAGGATTCGCTCGCCGTCCCCCTGGCCTTGTACGTTGGGTGACACCGTCAGCGCCGACATCTCGGCCGTGCGCGCCTCGGGGTAGGGGTAGAGCGCCGCACAGCCGAAGATCACGCCGTCGTGCTCGATCACGGTGTAGTGGTCGACGTCGCGTTCGATTTCGGTACGGTCGCGCTTGACCAGCGTGCCATTGCGCTCGAAGGGTTCGATCAGCTGCAGGATGCCGCCGATGTCGTCGGCCGTGGCTTCGCGCAGGCTCTCGAGCTTCTCGTCGACGATCATCGTGCCCACGCCGTCGTGGGTGAACGACTCGATCAGCACCGAGCCGTCCACAGAGAACGGCACGATGTGCACCCGCTCGACGCCCGACTCGCAGGCCTTCACGGCATGCTGGAGGTAGAAGGCCGTGTCGGTCGGCTGCACCGGGTTGGGCAGGTTGGCCAGCAGCTTCTTGGCGTCGGCCAGCGCCAGCTCGGTGTCGATCTCGCTGTCGGGGTCGGCCGGGTTGAGCGGAATGCCCTTCACCTCGGTGACGTAGATCAGCTTGTCGGCTTGCAGCTCTTCCGCCGCACTGGCGGCCACGTCTTCCATGCTGAGGTTGAAGGCTTCGCCGGTGGGCGAGAAACCGAAGGGCGACAGCATCACCAATGCGCCGAAGTCGACGGCACGGCGGATGCCGGCGGCGTCGATCTTGCGAACCAGGCCCGTGTGCTGGAAGTCAACTCCATCGAGAATGCCGACGGGCCGCGCGGTAATGAAATTGCCCGACACCACGCGAATCTGGGCATGCGCCATCGGCGTGTTCGGCAACCCTTGCGAAAATGCGGCTTCGATCTCATATCGCATCTGCCCGGCAGCTTCTTGGGCGCAGTCGAGTGCCAGGCTGTCGGTGATGCGCATGCCATGGCTGAAGCGCGAGACGTGGTTCTTCAGCTTCAACTGTTCTTCGACCTGGGGTCGAAACCCGTGCACCAGCACGAGCTTGATGCCCATTGCGTGCAAGATCGCCAGGTCTTGCGCGAAGGTGGCGAGCTTGCCGGCGGCCACCAGTTCGCCGGCGATCGCCACCACGAAGGTCTTGCCTCGGTGCGCGTGGATGTACGGCGCCACGGACCGAAACCACGGGACGAAGGTGTGCGGGAAGACAAGGCTCATGGCGGCGCGTGGGGCTGTGGTTCAGCGCTTTGAAATAATCAACGATTTTTGCACGAAGGCTCGATGACTTCTCCCCCGCGCCGCATTGCGCCGATGGTGGCCAACCCCATCCCCCCGATCACCTTTCCCGAATCGCTGCCCGTCTCGGGCCGGCGCGATGAAATTGCGCGGGCGATCCAGGAGCATCAGGTCGTGATCGTGTGCGGCGAGACCGGATCGGGCAAGACCACGCAGCTGCCGAAGATCGCGCTGACCCTGGGCCGCGGCAAGGGCGCCGGCGGCCGCGGGTTGATCGGCCACACCCAGCCGCGGCGGATTGCCGCGTCCAGCGTGGCCAAGCGAATTGCGCAGGAGCTGAACACGCCGCTGGGCGAGCACGTCGGCTTCAAGGTGCGGTTCCAGGACCGGCTTTCGGCCGGTGCCAGCGTCAAGCTGATGACTGACGGCATCCTGCTGGCCGAGACGCAGAACGATCCGCTGCTGAAGGCCTATGACACGATCATCATCGACGAGGCCCACGAGCGCAGCCTGAACATCGACTTCCTGCTGGGTTACCTGCGGCAGATCCTGCCGCGCCGGCCGGACCTGAAGGTCATCGTCACCTCGGCCACCATCGATGCTGACCGCTTCGCGCAGCACTTCGCGTCGCGCCACGGCCCCGCGCCGGTCATCCAGGTCTCGGGGCGCTTGTTCCCGGTCGAGCAGCGCTACCGGCCGTTCGAGGAAAGCCGTGAATACGGCCTCAACGACGCCATCGGCGATGCGGTCGATGAACTGTGGCGCGAAGGCGCGGGCGACGTGCTGGTCTTCCTACCCGGCGAGCGCGAGATCCGCGAGGCCGCCGACCACCTGCGCCGCCACCACCCACCCGGCGTGGAGATCGTGCCTTTGTTCGCTCGGCTGAGCCAGCAAGAGCAAGACATGGTTTTCGAGCCGCACAGCGCGCGCCGCGTGGTGCTGGCCACCAACGTGGCCGAGACCTCGCTCACCGTGCCGGGCATCCAGTACGTGGTGGACGCTGGCACGGCGCGCGTCAAGCGCTACAGCTACCGCAGCAAGGTCGAGCAGCTGCAGATCGAGCCAGTGAGCCAGGCCGCTGCGAACCAGCGCGCCGGCCGATGCGGACGGGTCAGCAACGGCATCTGCATCCGCCTCTACGACGAGAAAGACTTCTCGGAGCGCACGAAATTCACCGACCCGGAAATCCTGCGCTCGTCTCTGGCCGGTGTGATCCTGCGGATGAAGTCGCTGGGCCTCGGGCTGGTCGAAGACTTTCCGTTTCTTGAGCCACCGCCGCGGCGCGCCATTGCCGATGGCTACCAGCTTCTCAACGAGCTGGGTGCCGTCGATGAGCAGAACGAGCTGACGCCCATTGGCCGTGAACTCGCCAAGCTGCCGCTGGACCCACGCGTGGGCCGCATGATTCTTGAAGCGCGTGACCGCCAGGCGCTCGCCGAAGTGCTGGTCATCGCCTCAGCTCTCAGCGTGCAGGACGCGCGCGACCGCCCGATGGAGCATCAGCAGGCTGCCGACAACGCACACAAGAAATTCGACGACGAGAAGTCGGAGTTCATCGGCACACTCAAGCTGTGGAAGTGGCTGGAAGATGCCAAGGGAGGCCAGGGCGAACACAAGCTCTCGCATCGCAAGCAGGAGCAGTTGCTGCGCGAGAACTTCATCTCGCCGCGACGTGTGCGCGAGTGGCGCGACATCCATTCACAGCTGCACACCGTCGTCGCCGAACATGGCTGGCGCTTGAACGGCTCGCCCGCCACCTACGACCAGCTGCACCTGTCGATGCTGGCCGGCCTGCTCGGCAACATCGGTCTCAAGAGCGACGAGGAAGACTGGTACCTGGGTGCGCGCGGCATCCGCTTCTACAAGCACCCCGGCGCCAACCTCAGCAAGAAGCCGGGCCGCTGGATCGTGGCGGCCGAACTGGTCGAGACGACGCGTCTCTTCAGTCGTGGCATAGCCCACATCGAGCCGCAGTGGTTGCCGACGATTGCCGGCCACCTGATCAAGACCCAGCTGCTGGAACCGCATTGGGAGAAGAAGGCTGCCGAGGTGGTCGCGCTGGAGCGTGCCACGCTGTATGGCATCGTGATCTACAGCAACCGGCGGGTGAACTTCGGCAATGTCGACCCGGTAGCAGCGCGCGAAATCTTCATTCGCGAGGCGCTGGTCGACGGCGAGTTGCCAGACGACGTGGGGCGGCGCCTGCCGTTCCTCGCAGCCAACCGAAAGCTCATCGCGCAGGTGGAAGAGCTGGAGCACAAGTCGCGCCGGCAAGACGTGCTGGTGGACGATGAGCTGATCCACGCCTTCTACGATCAGCAACTCCCGGCCGATGTTTGCAGTGGCTACACGCTGGAGCGCTGGTACCGCGAAGAAGTGAAGCGGCAACCCAAGCTGCTGCAGCTCACGCGCGAAGAGCTGATGCGCCACGAGGCCGCGGGCATCACCACGGCAGCGTTTCCGAAGACGCTGCGTCTCGGCGGCGTGGACTGCGTTGCCAGTTACCTGCACGAGCCAGGCGATCCCAAGGACGGTGTGACCGTCACGGTGCCGCTGTTCGCTCTCAACCAGGTGAACGATGAACGTTGCGAATGGCTGGTGCCCGGCATGCTGAAGGACAAGGTGCTGGCCCTGGCGAAGAGCCTGCACCAGCGGCCGCGGTCACGCCTGGTGCCGCTGCCCGACTATGCCGGTGCCTTCATCGCCGACGTGAATGAGCGCAATGCCTTCGGCACCGGCCCATTGGTCGACGCACTGCTGAAAAGCGTGCGCGACAAGACCCAGCTCGACGTGAAACGCAACGACTTCAAGCTGGAGCAATTGCCGCAGCATCTGTTCATGAACTTCCGCGTGGTCGACGAGCATGGTCGACAGCTCGGCACCGGCCGCAACCTGGCCAGCCTGAAGGCTGAGTTGGGTGGCCAGGCGCGTTCGGCGTTTCAGGCACTGGCGGCACTCCGGCCGGGGTTGCCTTCGGTGCCTGTCGACGCACCCGTGGTGTCGACGAAGGCAACGAAGACATCGCCCTCGCAGAGCGCTGCTGTCGCCGCGCCGGCCGAGGTGGAATACACCGACTGGACCTTCGGCGAACTGCCCGAGCTGATGGAAGTGCGCCGCGGCAACCAGACGCTGGTGGGCTTCCCCGCGCTCATCGACCGTGGCAATCATGTGTTGATCGAGGTCTTCGACGAACCCGACATCGCGGCGAGCAAACACCGCGCTGGCCTGCGTCGGCTGGTGGCCCTGCAGATTCGCGACGCGCTGAAGTACCTGGAGAAGAACATCCCCGATTTGCAGAAGATGTCGATGTTCTTCGCGTCCCTGGGCAGCGCCGACGAATTACGCGAACAGATCATCGACCTGGCACTGGACCGGGCATTCCTCGCCGACCCGTTGCCCACAGATGCCACCGCCTTTCGCCGTCGCATCGAAGAAGGGCGAGGGCGCTTGACGCTCATTGCCAACGAGGTAGCCCGCAGTTCGATGCTGGTGTTGACCGAGTTCGCCGCCGCATCACGCAAGCTGAAGGATGCACGGGCACCCAAAGACGTGGCCGACGACGTCGCGGCACAGCTCGGGCGCCTCTGTACCAAGCGCTTCGTGCTGGGCACGCCCTGGGCCCAACTGGCACACCTGCCGCGCTACCTGAAGGGCATCACGATGCGACTCGACAAGCTGCGTGCCGACCCCGCTCGCGATGCGGCGCGGCTGAGCGAGCTGAGACCGATCGAGCAACGCTATCTGCGGCTCGTGGCCGAGCGACGCGGCGTACACGATGCTCGCCTGGATGAGTTCCGCTGGCTGATCGAAGAACTGCGCATCAGCCTCTTCGCCCAGGAGCTGCGTACGCCTCAGCCGGTGAGCGTGAAGCGCCTCGAAAAAAGCTGGCAACAACTGAATGCTTGATGTCCGAGAGAAAAGAGCCGCGCAGCTGGGTACAATGCGCGCTTGTTCGGGGTGTAGCGCAGCCTGGTAGCGCAACTGGTTTGGGACCAGTAGGTCGCGAGTTCGAATCCCGCCACCCCGACCATCCATCTTTAGTGCCTCCCCTCACTGCCCGTAGCTCAACTGGATAGAGCACCAGCCTTCTAAGCTGGGGGTCGGGGGTTCGAGTCCCTCCGGGCAGGCCAGCCGCGCTGAATGCTCAGCCGAACAGCAGCCAGCCGACCAGGCTCACGCAGACCAGCACCAGTGTGACGACGCTCGTCACCAACAGCATGCGTTGCCGCCCCCGACTCGCGGGCACCATGGGCATGGGCTTGTAGTTTGCCGCGCGCCCGTAGCCTACGCCGTCTTGCGGCAGTGCATCGCCAGCATCCATCGCATCGAAAAGGCTCGTGCGCATCGGCGGCAAGGTGGGCTCGGCCTCTTCGGTCAGCGTTGGAACGGGCGGGCTTTCGAAGGGCTCGACGTCTTCAGCCGCGTTTTTGGAACGGTCGAAACCGGCCAGCAACGCAAGCACGCTCTCGGATGAATTCAGCGGGTATTCGCTTTGCGGGCGCTCGGGAATGGGCCGCTTGACCTTGTGCGGGCGCGGCGGCTTGACGGGCGGCTGAGGCGCGAACAGGCCGCGGAACTCTGCCACGCTGCGTGGCCGGTCGGCCGGTGCAGCTGCGAGCGCGGTGTCGATGGCGCTGAGGAATTCCGGGGCATAGCCCAGCGCCGAGGCGCTGTCCTTGAGCCGTGTCAGGACATCCGCCAAAGGCTCGTGTCGAATGGGCTCCTTGGCATTGAGCGGCGACCACTGGCCGCTGATCGCGAAGTGCAGCACTGCAGCAATCGCATGCAGATCATCAACGAGAACCTGTTGGGCCTGGGCCGGGTCGGCGTAGGCGTCAACGTAGGGCGTGAGGATGTCGCTCTGCACCGCATGATGCACCGAGTCGAAGTCCATCAACACCGGCTGATCGCCCTCGAGCATGAAGATGTTGAGAGGCTCGATCTGGCCGTGACCCAGACCGGCGGCGTTCAATGTTTCCAGCGCGCCAAGCAAACCGTCGAGCAGGAGCTGCAGCTGAGCCTGGGTGGCGGGTTCCTTGCTGGTCGAACGCTTCGCCAGCAGGCTGGTACCCAGCAGGTAAGGCATCGCCCGATAGGCCGTGCCGTTGCCTTCCCAGACGCAACTCACGCGCAGCAGGTTGGGGTGGTCGAATTGAGAGAGCGCCAGGGCTTCGCCGACAAACGACTGGAGCCCGCGATGGAAGGCTTCTTCATGCGACGGATCGCTCAGCTCGATGACGTCATCGGCGTTGCGTATTGCGATGGCCGCCGGCAGGTACTCCTTGAGCGCGACCACGGTGCCGTCGGTCGCGTGGCTCGCCAGATAGAGCGCACCGAAACTGGTGAGACCGAGAACCTGGGTAACTTCGAAATCTTCCAGCATCGCGCCGGGCGCGAGCGCATGCCCGGCACCCACGGGCAAGTGGCCAGGCGGCTGGAGAGGTTCGAACAGGTTCATCGCAAAGTGCTGCAGAAGACAACTGCGTCGCCCGAATGGGCAGAAGTTGGCATTTTGCCGCGGTTTGCAAGTTACGAGCCCACGAGCGGCGCTTGGGTTCTAGGGAATGCCATGACAGCCCCTCAAGCGAGGGGGTCAACGTCTCTGGTATTGCTGCGCGCCGAAAAGAATGTCTCGTGCCTGGTTGTCGACCAAGGGCTTGCGCAGATCGGCCAGGACTTCGACACCGCGCTGAACCGCCGGTCGGGCAGCGATCTCGTCGAACCAGCCCTTGAGGTGGGGGTAGTCGGCCCAGTCGATGCCCTGGTTCTTCCATGAACGCAGCCAGGGAAAGATGGCGATGTCGGCAATGCTGTACTCGGCACCGGCGATGTACTTGCTCTTGGCCAGGCGCTTGTCCATCACGCCATAGAGGCGCTTGGCTTCGTTGGTGTAGCGGTTGACGGCGTATTCGATCTTCTCCGGCGCGTAGATGCGGAAGTGATGCGCCTGCCCCAGCATCGGCCCCACGCCGCCCATCTGGAACATGAGCCATTCCAGCACCTCATAGCGCCCGGTGATGGACTCGGGCAGCAACTTGCCGGTCTTGCCGGCCAGGTACAGCAGGATCGCACCGGACTCGAACAATGAGATGGGTTTTCCCTCGGGTCCATCGGGGTCGACGATGGCCGGGATCTTGTTGTTGGGGCTGATGGCCAGGAACTCGGGTTTGAACTGGTCGCCTGTCCCTATGTTGACGGGGTGGGCTCGATAGGCCAGCCCGCATTCTTCGAGCATGATGTGGATCTTGTGCCCGTTGGGCGTAGGCCACGAATACACTTCGATCATCGGTATGTCCTCTTTGTAAGCCCGGCAGACGCCGTGTGTTGATGCCATCCCATCATGCTTGATGCGTTCAAGAAACTGATCTCTCGCCAGCCCCCCGGGCCGGATTGGCGCGAGGTGTCCGACTGGGCCAAAACCAACAAGCTGGGTTTCAAGCGCGAGCACGAAGGCTTTGGCTTTGTCATCGATGGTGGCATGGAAAGCAAGCCCTGGCGGCTCGAATGGGGGCCGCCGCAGCGCCTGTACATCGAAGGGCAAGAGCTGCGCCTGCGCATGGAGCTGGGCCTGTCGCCCAACCTGCAGATGCTGCTGCTGTCCCAGCCCTTGCTGGAGATTCTCGAGCGCCAGACCTTCGAACGATTCACTGAAAGCACGCAAACGGTGATCGACGGCGCAACGCCCGAAGAGATGCGCTGGCTGGCCATGTTCCCCAAGGTGCCGTACAAGGCGTCGAAAGACGTGCGCATGCGTTTCGGCTTGGTGGGCAACGTGCCGGCGGATGCCGCGAACTGGGTCGAAGGCCCGTTGGCGCGGCAGATGGACGAAGCGGCTGTCGGCTTCCTGAAGAGCGAACCGCCCTTCGTGCTGATGCTCTTGCGCGGCCGTGCTTACCTGCGCATGCAGTTGCCCGAACCGAAGGTGCAGCTCATCGCACAGGCGGTGTCCGTGTTCGAGGTGGCCGTGCTGCAGGCCTTGCGCGTGGCGGGTGTCGCGGCCGAGGGTTCGGCCGACTGGCAGAGCACGGGTTCCACGGCTTGGCAAACCCAGCTCGAACCCGAAGAGCCTAAGCCGCCCAAGAAGGGGCACTGACCTTCGTCAGGTCAGGCCCGCTGGGTTTGGCAACTCAGGCGTAGCGCCCGAGTTCGAGTTTGGCGATGGCGTTGCGGTGCACTTCGTCCGGGCCGTCGGCATAGCGCAGCGTGCGAGCCATGGCGTAGAAGTACGCGAGCGGGAAGTCATCCGACACGCCCCCGCCGCCATGCACTTGCATGGCCCAGTCGATCACCTGGCAGGCCATGGTGGGCGCCACCACCTTGATCATCGCGATCTCGGCCTTGGCCGTCTTGTTGCCGGCCACGTCCATCATCCAGGCCGACTTGAGCGTGAGCAGACGGGCTTGTTCGATCATGCAGCGGGCTTCGGCGATGCGCTCGCGCGTAACGCCTTGCTCGGCCACGGTGCGGCCGAAGGCCACGCGCGACGACGCACGCCTGCACATCAGCTCGAGTGCACGCTCGGCCAGGCCAATCAGTCGCATGCAGTGGTGAATGCGGCCCGGGCCGAGGCGGCCTTGCGCGATCTCGAAGCCACGGCCTTCGCCGAGCAGGATGTTGCTCGCCGGTACGCGCACGTTCTCGAACAGAATCTCGCAGTGGCCATGCGGTGCGTCGTCATAGCCAAACACCGGCAGAGGGCGGATCACCGTCACGCCCGGCGTGTTGGCGGGCACCAGGATCATCGATTGCTGGCTGTGGCGCGGGGCTTCCGGGTCGGTCTTGCCCATGAAGATGTAGATCGCACAGCGCGGGTCACCGGCGCCCGAGATCCACCACTTGCGACCGTTGATGACGTAGTCGTCGCCATCGCGCTGGATGCTGGCTGCGATGTTGGTGGCGTCCGACGACGCGACGGCCGGCTCGGTCATCGCGAAGGCGCTGCGGATCTTGCCGTCCAGCAGTGGCTCGGCCCAGCGCTTCTTGTGCTCGGCGCTGCCGTAGCGAACGATGGTTTCCATGTTGCCGGTGTCGGGGGCCGAGCAGTTGAACACTTCGCTCGACCACATCACGCGGCCCATGATCTCGGCCAGCGGCGCGTATTCCTGGTTGCTCAGCCCCGGGCCGTACTCGGCCTCGCGGCTGGACCCGTCGGCACTGGGCGGCAGGAAGAGGTTCCACAAACCCTGCGCGCGTGCCTTGACCTTCAGTTCTTCGATCACCTGCAATGGCGTCCAGCGCTTGCCGGCTGCTGTGTTTGCCGCGATCTCGGCGGTGTAGCGCGCCTCGGCGGGATAGATGTAGTCGTCCATGAAGCGCTGCAGCTTGGCTTGCAGCTCTTGGGTGCGAGGTGAAAAACTGAAGTCCATGTCTGTCTCCTTGGTGTGATGGGAGCGCGCTCGGTCAGCGGCCCGCGCAGAGCGGCCCGTTGTGGAAGCCTTGCGATGTGTCTAGCGCTCGGCGAGCGCCAGCAGTTTGTCTTTGGACAACACCACCAGGCGCGTCGGTTCGATGCGCACCGCACCGTCGCGTTCGAAGCCCTTGAGCTCCTGGTTGACCCGCTGGCGCGAAGCACCGAGCAGTTGCGCCAAGTCTTCTTGCGCGAGCTGCAAGCCGATGCGCGTTTCGTCGCCTTGCTTGACGCCGTAGCCGCGCGCCAACAGCAGGATTTGCTTGGCCAGACGCGCCGACAGCGGTCGCGTGTTCAGGTCTTCGATCATGTCGAACATCAGGCGCAGGCGGCGGCAGTTGAGTCGAAGCAGCGCTTCGTACAGCTCCACGTGATGCGAAAGCAGGTCTTGAAAGTCGGCCTTGCGCACCACCAGCAGCGTGGTCTCGCCATGTGCGTTGGAGTCGTGCGTGTGCGGAAAGTTGTCGAACAACGAGATGTCGCCAAACCACACACCAGGCTCCACATAGGTAAGCGTGATCTCCTTGCCCGACAGCGACACCGAACTCACGCGCACCGCACCCTTGGCCACGCCGCACCACGACTCCGCAGGCGCGCCGCGCGACGAGAGCATGGCGCCGTCGGCCAGCCGACGCACATGCGAACGCGACAGAATGGCTTCGCGCAAGGGCTGTGAAAGTTTCGAAAACCACGAGCCTGCCTCGATGTTGGACTGCTCATCGATTGTAAGAATGGGGGTCTGCATGTTTTGTCTCTGATGCGACAGACTGAAGCGGCGCTGCAGTCATTCAAAGCGCGGCGACCGCTTGTCCAGAAAGGACTGCAGACCCTCCGCGCCGTTGGCATGGAAAAGGTTGTCGAGAAAGTGCGCGCGCTCTGCATCGAGCTGTTGCGCGAGGCTGCGTTCGGGCCATTGGTTGATGAGATTCTTCGCGCTCGCAATCGCGTTCGGCGCGCACAGGGCAAGGCGGTTGGCAATCTCCAAGGCGTGCGTCAAGGCGCCACCACTTTCAGTCACCCAATTGACGATGCCGTGCGCATGCAATTGCTGCGACGTGACAGGCTCCGACAGCCACAGCATCTGCAGCGCCAGGTTGCGCGGCAGGCGTTGCATCAATTGCCAAGTGGCCCCGCCATCCGGCGAGAGGCCGATGCGGCCATAGGCCATGATGAACTTCGCATCATCGGCCGCCACGATCAAATCGCAGGCGAGCGCAAGCGAGAAGCCCCCACCGGCCGCCGCGCCTTCGACGGCGGCGATCACCGGCTTGGGGCAGGCTCGCAGCGCTTCGATGAAGTCGTGAAAACCTTGCAGCATGCTGCCTTGCACGTCGGGCTCGGCCTTGCGGTTGGCCTTGAGCTGCTGAAGGTTGCCTCCCGCACTGAAATGCCCACCATCACCGCGCAGCACGATGCAGCGCACCGTGGCATCGCTTTCGGCGGTATCGAGTGCCTCGATGCCGGCAGCGAAGACTTGTTCCGACAGTGTGTTGCGCGACGACGGGCCACTGATCGTCAGCACCATCGTGCCTTCGCGTCGTTCAGCGTGCAGTTCTGAGGACATGGACGGGTGCAAAGAGGGCGCGCGCAAGTCGCATGGATGATTGTGTCACGCGGGCTGGGTAGGGGTCATCCAGGGGGCGTTTTACCTCTGAAAACGGGTACTTCATGCTAGAGTCAAACGCTATCCGACTGTCCTTTCGAATGCAGAGATTCCTGACGTCGCTCGCGCTGATTCTTGCTCTTGGGCTGAGTGCGGGTCGAGCGACGGCGCTGGGGTTCGGAAAGGTGACGGCGGCTCCCCTGCTGGGCCAGCCACTGAGCTTTGCGATCGCGTTGCGTCTCGACGCCAACGAGAGCATCGAATCGTCTTGCGTCCGAGCCGAGGTCAGCTTTGGCGATCGCCTGCTTCCCACGTCGATGGTCCGTGCTCGCGTCGAGACTTCATCGAGCACCGGCGAGCGCCAGATCCGCGTCACCACCACGATCCCTGTAGACGAACCGGTTGTGAACATTGAGTTGCACGCGGGTTGCACGGCCAGCTTGTCGCGAAGCTTCCTCGTGTTCGCCGATCCGCCCGGGCAAGGTGCCGTCGCGTCGGGTAACGAACAAACGCAAGAGACCTGGGTGTCCGATCGCGTGGGGTCGCCCGTGGCGCCTGTGCTGTCGGCCGTTCCGCCGACCGCGGCCGCCTCGGTGCCTGGCGATCGGCAAGTGGCGCGGCCGGCACGCAAGAGCCGCGCAGTGCCAGCTGTTCCCGACATGCCCGGGCGCAGTTCGGTTGCCGCATCAGCCAACGCGGGTGCGCCCAGTGCGCCCGTTGCAACTCGCGCTCGCAAGCCTGCGACGGCAGCGAAGCCGTCTCGCGGCCCCGTGTTGAGGCTCGATCCCGTCGAGGTCGATTCGCTCATCTCTCCATCCTTGCAAATGGCGACGTCGCTCAGCCAAACGCCTGAGCCCGCTGCGTCGGGCGCAGTGCCGCGCTTCATGGATCCGGAGCAGGAACAACGCTTTCGCGATCAGGAGCGCCTCAAGGCAATGGAGGCTGCGCTGCTCAAGCTGCGCAGCGACAGCCAGGCCACCGAGAAGGTGCTGAACGACATGCAGTTGCGCGTGCGTGCTGCCGAGGCGGATCGTTACGCGAACCCCGTGGTCTACCTGCTGGTGGCTTTGTGCACCTTGCTCGCCGCGGGCCTGGGTGCGATGTGGTGGCTGCGGCGCCGCGATCGACGGGCTGCAGTCTGGTGGACGCCGCCGGTGGAGGCGGTCAGCCCGCCGCCGGCGGAGCCCGAAGATCCGGCCTCTGCGCCCGTGCCTCAGGTCGAGATCAGTGCAGCCCCGACATCGCCCAGGCCGCAGCCCAAACCTGCGCCGATGCCGATGTTCATGCCGCCTCCGCTGGCCGCGCCGTCGCGCCCTGCTGAGTTCGATTCAGGCGGTAGCCTCGCTGAGGCTGAGCCTCGTCGGCCCATGTCGGCCGAAGAGCTGATCGACCTGGAGCAGCAGGCCGAGTTTTTCGTCGTGCTGGGCCAGGACGATGCCGCCATCGATCTGCTGATGGGCCATGTGCGCAGCACCGGCGGCGTGAGCCCCTTGCCCTACTTGAAACTGCTTGAGATCTATCGCCGCCGTGGTGAGCGCGAGCCCTACGATCGCATTCGCGAGCGCTTCAACCGCCGCTTCAACGCCTATGCGCCGGAATGGGACGTCGACCCCGAACTCGGTCTCAGCCTCGATGGCTACCCGGACGTGATGGGCCGTTTGCAGAAGGCCTGGGCCTCGCCGTCGCAGGCCATGGACTTGCTCGACGTGGCGCTGTTCCGCCGCGACGCCGGGCCGACCTTCGATGTGCCGGCCTACCGTGAACTGCTGTTCCTCTACAGCTTGTCACGTGACCTGGCCGAGCGCGACACCCCTGCAGACGGCGTCGATCTGCTGTTGCCCTTGGGTGACGACGACAGCGCCACCGCCACCTTCACCAGCGTGCCCGCGACCCCGGTCGAAGCTGCAGCGACCCCGGAGCAGGATGCTTTCACGCTCGACCTCGACGTGTCGACCGATCAGCCGCCGCTGTCGCTCAACTTTGTCGAAGGCCCCGACTTCAAGCGAAAGTCGCGTTGAGCCGGCCCAGGGCCAGCTCCAGCGTGTCGTCTTTCTTGGCAAAGCAGAAGCGTGCGAGCTTCTGTTCGAACCCGCCGGGGTAGAACGCCGAGATCGGAATCGCCGCGACACCGACGTCGGTGACGAGCCAGCGACAGAACGCCTCCTCGGACAAATCGCTCGCCGCCGAGTAATCGACGGTCTGGAAGTAGCTCCCCGTCGTGGGCAGCAGCTTCAGCTGAGTCGACGCCAGCCCGGCGCGAAAGAGGTCGCGCTTGCGCTGGTAGAACGCGCTCAGGCCGAGGTAGGGCGCAGGGTCGGCCATGTAGGCGGCCAGCCCGTGCTGCACCGGCGTGTTGACCGTGAAGACGTTGAACTGATGCACCTTGCGGAATTCGGCCATCAGCGGTGCCGGCGCGGCCACATAGCCGACTTTCCAGCCGGTGACGTGATAGGTCTTGCCGAAGCTCGAGACCACGAAGCTGCGTGCGGCCAGCTCCGGGAAGCGCGAGACGCTCTCGTGCTTCAGTCCGTCGTAGACCATGTGCTCGTAGACCTCGTCGGCAACGACGATCACGTTGGTCGGGCGCAGCAATTCGGTGAGGAGCTGCATGTCGTCGGCCGTCCAGATGGTGGCCGAAGGGTTGTGCGGTGTGTTGACCAGAATGGCCCGGGTGCGCGGCGTGAGTGCCGCGGCGATGCGATCAAAATCGGGCCGGAAGGTGCGAGGGGTCAGTGGCACATGGACTGCCGTGCCGCCGGCCAGCACGATGTTGGGTTCGTAGCTGTCGTAGCTCGGGTCGAGCACGATCACTTCATCGCCCGGGTGCACGATGGCAAGAATGGTCGTGAGGATGGCCTGGGTCGCACCCGCCGTGATGGTGATCTCGGTGCCGGGGTCGTAGCTGTGGCCGTAGATCTGTGCGATCTTGGTGGCGACGGCTTCGCGCAGCGCCGGCACGCCGGTCATCGGCGGGTATTGGTTCAAGCCGCTGCGCATTGCGTTGTTCACCGCGTCGAGCAAGCGCGGGTCGCAGTCGAAATCAGGAAAACCCTGGCCGAGGTTCACCGCGTTGTGCTGCTGCGCCAGCGCCGACATCACGGTGAAGATGGTGGTGCCGACCTGCGGCAGGCGGCTGGCGAGTGCGGGGGGTGTGAAGCGAGAGTTCATAGCTGGTAGTCGTGCGAATCGCCGCTCATGGCGCGCGCGATCAGGGCGCGCGTCAGGCGGTCGGACAGCATCTCGGCGAATGAGTAGACGAAGTTGCGCAGGTAGGCCCCACGCTTGAAGGCCACGCGTGTGATGCTCTGGCCGAACAGGTGGCCCACCGGCCGCGACACGAGGTCGCCGCCCGGCGGGTCGTCGCGCACCGCAAGCTCCGCCACGATGCCCACACCCAGGCCGAGGCGCACGTAGGTCTTGATGACGTCGGCGTCAATGGCTTCGAGCACGATGTTGGGTTTGAGCCGGCGCGCTGCGAATGCCTGATCCACACGGGTGCGCCCGCTAAAGGACGGGTGGTACGACACCAGCGGCTGAGCGGCCAGGTCTTCGAGCGAGATGCGCTCGACCTGGGCCAGCGGGTGGCCTGCTGGCATCACCAGCGCGTGCTGCCATTCGTAGCAGGGCAGGGAGACGAGTTCGTCGACATCGCCGATCGCCTCGGTGGCGATGCCGATTTCGGCCACTTCTTCCATCAGCATCTGCGCCACCTGGGCCGGCGAGCCCTGGTGCAGGCTGATGTTGACCTTGGGAAAGCGCTTGCGCAGCTGAGCCAGCGGCTCGGGCAGAAAGTAGCGGGCCTGGCTGTGGGTGGTGGCGATCGACAGCGTGCCGCTGTCTTGCTTGGAGAACTCTTCGCCGATGCGCTTGAGGTTGCCCACCTCACGCATGATGATCTCGATCGACTTCAGCACATGCTCGCCGGGCTCGGTGACGCGGCGCAGCCGCTTGCCGTGACGCGCGAAGATGTCGACGCCGAGCTCGCCTTCCAGCTCGAGGATGGCCTTGGAGATGCCCGGCTGCGAGGTGAACAAGGCCTTGGCGGTCTCGGTCAGGTTCAGATCGCGCCGAACCGCTTCTTGCACAAACCGAAACTGATGCAGGTTCATATTCCAGAGCAGTATGTGGACGGCCCGGATTATTTCACTTCGCGTCTGAAGAAGAGGAGGCGTCGGACAAAGAGATCGAGGCCTGTGCCATCGCAAGCACCACGCTGTCGATCTCTCCAATGGCGGGTTGCAGATTCCACGACACACCGGCGTGGGCCTGGGCCAGGTCGGACAGCAGGGCCGGCAGGTCCTTGCGCACGTGCCCGCCGGCACCGAGGAACAGCGGCACGACAGCGACGTGCGTGCACCCGATGGCTGCGAGTTGGTCGCCCGCTTCGCGCAGGGTCGGGCTCATGAATTCGAGAAACGCCAGTTGAACGAACACATCGGGCCGCTGCTTGCGAACGATGTCGGCCACGGCCTCGAAGGGCAACGCCCAGTTTGGGTCACGTGCCCCATGAGCAAATAAAAGGAGGCCTGGCTTCATGGAAACGCGAGCGAAGCGACGCGCCCATCAAGCAACGCCCGAAGGACGGGTCTCCCGGCCGGATGGGTGGCGCCCCTTGGGGGCAGGAGCGAAGCGACTGGGGGGCTCATCTGTATCGGACCAGCCAGCTGAATGCAGCGAACGACAAAAGGAGGTAGATAAGGCTTGGCGTTGCCGCCACCATCCATGGAGTCCAGCCCTTCAGCAGCCCGAGATGCGCAGAGACGTTGTTAAGCAGCACGAAGCTGATGCCCAGCATGATGCCGCCGAACACCTTCAGGCTCACGCCACCGGCGCGGGCGTGCAGGTAGGCGAAGGGCAGGGCCAGGCCGACCATCACCAGGCAGGCCAAGGGGTAGAGCGCACGCTTCCAGAACTTGATCTCGTAGCGCTGCGCCGCTTGTTCGTTGTCTGACAGATGGGTGATGTAGCGAAACAGCTCCAAGGTCGACATCGAGTTCTCGGGTAGCACGGCGGCAGCGACCACATTGGCCGAGAGCGTGCTGGGCCAGTTATAGGTGGCACGCTTTTCCTCGATCACGTTCAGGCGGTCACCCGATTGGCCGGCACCGCTCCAGTCGGTGATGCTGACGTCCGACAGGGCCCACACGTCGTTCGCGCCGACGCGCCCACTCGCCGCACCGATGCGACGCAAGAGCTGGCCATCGCCGTTGAATTCGAAGACCCGGATGTTCTGCAACACGCCGCCGGCAGCGGCGCGTTGCACATTGATGGAGTACGAACGTTCACCCTGCGGCGTGACAGTGTGGTCCTTCAACCATGCGCCCGAATCGCCGAGGCTGAAACCACCCTTGAAACGCGCCTGCAATTGCGCCGCAGCGCGCTCGCTCAACGGTGCCAGGTAGTCACCCACCACGAAGGTCGCCATGCCAAACACGACGCCCAAGGCCGCCAGCAGCATCAGCGCGCGGCCGGGTGCCAGGCCACCGGTGCGCAAGATGGTGAATTCGGACGATTGCGCCAGCCGCGACAGCGCGTAGATGGTGCCGATCAGCACCGCGATGGGCGACAGCTCGTACAGATGGCCCGGCAGCTCGAGCACCGAGTGCAGCGCGGCATGCAGCGCGGTGTAGCCCTTGCCGATGTCGGCCAGCTCGTCGACGAAGTCGATGAAGAAGAACAGCGACAGGAAGGCCAGCGCCACGAAGAACACAGCCGACACGATGTCGGCGTACAGCAGTCGCCGGACGGTCTTCATGCTGCCGCCTTTCGCATGCCCAAAAAGCGCGGCATCAGCGACAGGTTGGTGCCGTGATCGCGCCACCACAGCAGCGCCAGCGCCAGCAGCAGGGCGGTACCGTGTGTCATGACCAGCGCGAAGCCCATGCCCATCTTGCTGTTGGCCACCCAGGCCTGCGACAGGTTGATTAGGTTGTAGTAGATGACGAAGGCCAGCAGCGCGAACAGCAGGTTCCAGTTGCTGGCGCGCCGCGGTTGCGTAGCTGACAAGCCGATGGCCAGCAGCAGCAGGTTGGCCGCGCCGAGCGTGAGCCCCAGCCGCCATGTCAGCTCTCCCTGCGCACGCGAATCGGGGCCGCGCATCAGCTCGATGGTGCGGCGCGCCTTGGGTGGCAGCTTGTCGACGCTGCTCATCGCGTGTTCGCCCGCCTGCACGCGGTAGCTCTCGAAGCGTGCGACCGTCTTTTCATTCGTCTTGAGGTTCTGTTCGTTCTGCTGGCCTTTGTCGAGCACCAGGAAGCTCGCATCCCGCGTGTTCTCGATGTGGCCGCTGCGTGCCGAGGTCACGGATTCGGAGTCCCCGTTCTTCGAGAGGATGAAGACATTGCGCCCATCGCGCCCGTCTTCACTCGCACGCTCGATGAAGAAGACACGCTGGCCGTCGCGCGAGGTCTGGAACTGGCCCGGCGCCACGCGCGACAGGTCAGAGCGCTGCTCGAAGCGATCACGCATCTCGGTGCTGCGCTGGTTGACCCACGGCCAGACGAAGAGCGCCAGCAGTGCCACCACCAGCAACACGGGCCAGCTCACGCGCAGCACCGGCCGCACGAAGCGCGACAAGCCCACACCGCTGGCAAACCAGATCGCCATCTCGCTGTCGCGGTACATGCGGCCCAGGGTGGCGACGACCGAGATGAAAAGCGACAGGCTCAACATCGTGGGCAGGTGGCCGAGCGCGAAATAGCCCAGCAGCAGCACCACATCTTGCGGCGAGATACGGCCCACCGCCGCCTGGCCCAGCGTGCGGATCAGCATCATCGTCAGCACGATCGTCAGGATCACCACCAGCGTGGCGCCGAATGTGCGCGACAGGTCTCGTCTCAGAGAGGAATCGAATAACATCGTTGGATTCTTGAATGGGCCGCATTATGGACTTCCGACATCAGATTTCTTTGCCCGGCAACTTGTCCTCACTCTCTGCAGATGCACTGTTGCTGGTACTGGCAGGTGAAGCCGTAGATGCATCGCTCGATACCAAGCTTGCCTCTCCGTTGAACGACGCGCTCGCCCAAGGCGACTTCAAGCTCAAGTCCGGTCGCACCCTCTATCTGCATCGGCCGGCTGGCGTGAAGGCGCCGCGCGTGCTGGCTTCCGCCTCCGGCGGCAACGACGTCAAGGCCTTCAAGTCGGCCGTGCTGCAAGGGCTCAACCAGCTCAAGGGCCTGGGTGCCCAGCACGTGGCGGTGGCCTTCGTCGGTGGCGAGCTCGACGATCAGTACGCCGAAGCCGCGGTCACCGCAGCGGCAGAGGCTGTCTATCTCTATCGCCACACCAGGCCCAGCGCACCGCCGGCTTCCGGCCTCAACAAGCTGACGCTGGTGTGCAGCAAGACGCAGGCGAAAGCCGTGCAAGCCGGCCTGCTGCGTGGGGAGGCCATCAGCGCGGGCGTGACGCTCGCCCGCGAGTGCGCCAACCGCCCCGGCAACCACTGCACGCCAAGCTACCTGGCCGACCAGGCCAAGAAGCTCGGCAAGTCGCACCAGCTCAAGGTCGAGGTGCTCGACCGCAAGGACGTCGAGAAGCTCGGCATGGGCTCCTTCCTCGCGGTGGCTCAGGGTTCGAGCGAGCCGCTGCGTTTCATCGTTGCGCGCTACGAAGGCGCGCCCAAGAGCCAGGCGCCGGTGGTGCTGGTCGGCAAGGGCATCACCTTCGACACCGGCGGCATCTCGATCAAGCCCGCGGCTGAGATGGACGAGATGAAGTACGACATGGGGGGCGCAGCCAGCGTGCTGGGCACCTTGCGCGCCATCGCTGAGCTCAAGCCCAAGATCAACCTGATCGGCATCATTCCCTCGTGCGAGAACATGCCCGACGGCAAGGCCGTGAAGCCGGGCGATGTGGTCACCAGCATGTCGGGCCAGACCATCGAGATCCTGAACACCGATGCCGAGGGGCGTCTCATCCTCTGCGACGCGCTCACCTACGCCGAGCGCTTCAAGCCGGCGGTGGTCGTCGACATTGCCACGCTCACCGGCGCCTGCGTCGTGGCGCTCGGCCATCACAACTCCGGCTTGTTCAGCCCCGACGACGCCTTGGCTGCCGAGCTGCTGGCTGCCGGCCAAGCCTCGCTCGACCCGGCCTGGCGCATGCCGCTCGACGATGAGTACGCCGACGGCATCAAGAGCAACTTCGCCGACGTGGCCAACGTGGGTTCGCGTGCGGGCGGTGCGATCACCGCGGCGCTGTTCCTCAAGCGCTTCACCAGCAAGTACCGCTGGGCCCACCTCGACGTGGCCGGCACCGCCTGGAAATCGGGCGCTGCCAAGGGCTCGACCGGCCGCCCGGTGCCGCTGTTGACCCACTTCGTGCTGTCGCAAGTGCGATAGAGCCTGTTTGACTGACCCCACAATGACCGAGGTCAGCTTCCACTTCAACGTGCCCGACCGCATGGGCTACGCCTGCCGCTTGCTGCGCAAGGCGGTGCGTCGCGGTGCACGTGTGGTGGTGGCTGCACCAACCCAGGTCTTGACGGCGCTTGATCGCCAGTTGTGGGTGTTCGAACCGCTCGATTTCGTGCCCCATGTCCACGCCCGGCCCGGCCAAGTCCCGGCGCCGCGCCTGCAAGCCACGCCTGTCTGGCTGACCGAGCAGGTGCTGGAAGCGCCGCACCACGACGTGCTGCTCAACATGGGCGACGAGTTGGTCGACGGCTTCGAAACCTTTGCCCGTGTCATCGAGCTGGTGTCGGTCGATGGGCCCGACCGTTTGGCCGGCCGGGCTCGCTGGAAGCATTACAGCGATCGCGGCTACGTGATCGCCAAGCACGATGTTGCCCAGGAGGCCGCGGCATGAAGGTCAACAGCCAGCCGCCGCAGAGCGTTCCGGTGCTGACCGAGGTGGTGGTGATGCCCAAGAAGGCCACACCCGAAGCCGTCCACGACGACTACCCGCCGTTCGCCCCCGATCCGGCCTACGCCGAAACCGCACCAGCCCCGCTGGGCGAGTGGCCTGCCAACCCGCCACCTGTCGCCCCGCTAGCCCCGGTATCCCGGCCAGCTGTCAATACGGGCTTCAGCGCGCCGCCCCTGATCGACGAGGCCATGTTGACCCAGCGCGTGCTGACCGACCTCGACAAGCAGCTCGACCTGATGTTCGAGCACCGACTGAGGGAAACCCTGTCCCCCGTGCTAGCCCGCATGACCGACACGCTGGTGCGCGAGATGCGCAACCAGGTCGCCGCGAGCCTGCGGGAGATGGTGGCCCGGGCCGTGGCGCTCGAACTCGACCGGCTGCACCGTCGCTGAGCCAATTGAGCAACACCTCTTATTGCTTTCTCGCCCCGCATTCGGGATCATGGCGGCCTGTCTGAGATTGGGCATCGGCACAAGCTTTGCTAATCAGATTTTCCAACCTTTAAGGAAACGATATGAAGAGATCGATCTACGCACTCTCCGCGACGGCTGCCGTTGCGTTGATGCTGTCGGCATGCGGCAAGAAGGAAGAGCCTGCCGCGGCTGCACCCGTGGCGTCTGCTCCTGCTTCTGCAGCAGTGGCTGACTCCTCCGTTATCAAGATCGGCCACGTCGCCCCCACCAGCGGTGCCATCGCCCACTTGGGCAAGGACAACGAAAACGGTGCTCGCATGGCCATTGACGAGCTCAATGCCAAAGGCGTGACCATCGGCGGCAAGAAGGTCACCTTCGAGCTCGTCGCCGAAGACGACGCTGGCGACCCCAAGCAAGGCACCGCCGCCGCCCAGAAGCTGGTTGACTCCAAGGTCAACGGCGTGGTCGGTCACCTGAACTCGGGCACCTCGATCCCGGCTTCCAAGATCTACAGCGACGCCGGCATCCCGCAAATCTCGCCGTCGGCCACCAACCCCAAGTACACCCGTCAAGGCTTCAAGACCACGTTCCGCGTGGTGGCCGATGACGTACACCTGGGCGGCACGCTGGGCAAGTACGCCATCACCGAACTGAAGGGCAAGTCGATCTCCGTGGTTGACGACCGCACGGCCTATGGCCAGGGCGTTGCCGAAGAGTTCGCCAAGGGCGTCGTCGCTGCTGGCGGCAAGGTCAACTCGCCTGCCCAGTTCACCACCGACAAGGCAACCGACTTCACCGCCATCCTGACTGCCATCAAGGCGTCGAAACCCGACGTCGTGTTCTTCGGCGGCATGGACGCTGTGGCCGGCCCGATGATTCGCCAAGCCAAGCAACTCGGCATCAAGGCCAAGTTCATGGGCGGCGACGGCATCTGCTCGGGCGAACTGCCCAAGCTGGCCGGTGGCGCCATGGCCGACGGCCAAGTGGTTTGCGCTGAAGCCGGTGGCGTCGAAGGCGAAGCCAAGGCTGGCCTCGAAGAGTTCAAGACCAAGTTCAAGGCCAAGTTCAACGCTGACGTGCAAATCTACGCACCGTACGTGTACGACGCCGTGAACGTGATGGTCGCGGCCATGATCAAGGCCGACTCGGCCGATCCTGCCAAGTACCTGCCTGAGCTGGCCAAGACCGACGGCTACAAGGGCGTGACCGGCACGATCTCGTTCGACGAAAAGGGCGACGTGAAGAACGGTGCCCTGACGCTGTACACCTACAAGGGTGAAAAGCGCGAACAGATCGCTGTGGTTCGCTGAGCTTCAGTCATCTGCTGAAAATCTGTTGAAAGAGAAGGGCGCCGCAAGGCGCCCTTTTTCTTTGCGGCTCTGTGTACGCTGTCTCAGGCCCATTCCTTGAAGTCGAGGTAGCGCCCGAAACGCTCGCGAACCTCATTCGCTTCATTGGCGGTCGGCAGCGGGTACCTCGAAAGAGGCTTTGCCGGGTCTTGCGAGATGCCCTTGGCCAACACCTCTTCGACATAGCTGCCGATCTCCGGCCCAAAGAGGAAGTAGAACTTCGGCACGGCAGTCTTCAGCGCTCTGGTTGCCTGCTCAATCTCCTCTGGGTCGTCGGTGTGCACCGAGATGAACGCCCACAACAATTCGAACAGTGCGTAGCGCTGTTCGAACAGGTCGAGATCGAGTTTGGTCCGCGCCACCTTCCATTGCTGGTACGCGATGTACGCGGCAATGCTGCCGATCGTCAGCGCCACGAAGGCAGCGGGAACCCCGCTCAGCATGGCGAAACTCACGCTTCCCTGTTCCCACCAGGCGGGCGTGGCGGTCAAGGGCGCGGATGCAACGGATGCCATCGCTTGTCTCCTGCATGAGGGTTCTGCAAGCAGAAATAAAAACGGGCCTGACAAGGCCCGAGTTTTCTAGCGTTCTGGCGGAGAGGGCGGGATTCGAACCCGCGGGGGGTTATTAGCCCCCACACGCTTTCCAGGCGTGCGACTTAAACCGCTCATCCACCTCTCCGGAAGCCGCGGATTCTAGCCGACAGATGCA
>Ga0307515_10004778_pt1 | contig 27737 bp, 31 predicted proteins | sample 17_EM_MG_FD_194513 | JGI IMG/M metagenome (GOLD analysis project Ga0307515, IMG submission 194513) | Populus trichocarpa ectomycorrhiza microbial communities from riparian zone in the Pacific Northwest, United States - 17_EM | ecosystem: Host-associated > Plants > Roots > Unclassified | place... | reverse complement strand
GATCCAGGAAGTCGTGGAGGGGGTCGCTGATGCCGCAGCTAATTGGCATGTGCTCGCCCCACCGAGTGTCGTGAAACACGAGGAGGACACTATTGAGAAAGAGTCGAAATCGCTTGAACACAGTAAGTTCTTATCGTTTTCTCTTGTGCCACTTGTTCATAGACCTTCTATGCAGCCGGAATATTCCGGGCTTACGTGAGCGAGGGCATACCAACCGTTGACTCGGGTACAAATACCTCGGCCAATACCTCGACCAACACCCGCCAATCCAGCAACGCGCACACTGTATCGACCCAACACACTGAGGTGGAAACCCATGAAGAGGATGCTGAAATCGTATACAAACACTTGAACCAGGATAATCCCTCACCTCCCACTGCCCTTCCTCAGCGGAAACGCAAAGGATTCAAGGCCTTCGAATTCTTTGGTAGGGTTTTTGGGCGTAAACAGAAACACTAAACGTTTCTCTCATTACTTATCACGCGAGATGAGGACTGTCTGTACGTTTGAGAGCCAAGTGTATGTATAGAAGGGGCGATAATGTAATGAACGGGGTGTGAGATGCTTGTATCCTTGAAGCGCATGAGGACCTGCAAGTTGATCGTCGGATTTTGCCCATGGCCGCTTGAGAGCGTTAGCCAGAAGTGTGAGAATATCATCCCACGAGTGTTCAGGCCCGGGTTCCGCCGAATGCGGCTTTCGTCTCACTCACCTACTACTTCTTACCGAAGACATATTTTCTCAAGTTGTCGGTGGTTCTACATGCACAGTACACCCCGAAAATGAAAACTAGGCCGCATGAAGCACGAGTACTGGCCGAGCCTGTCTCTGACCTCCAGCGTTGGCGGGTCGGAGCGCTACACAGGTCATAAATTCCTCAAGTTCGACACGAGTCCCCCTTGGAGTCCATCCCCCTGCTCAGCTCCCCAATGTCTATCTTTCGGTCTACTAGTGTCGTGGATCTAGATCCCCGGAGGTTTCGGGAGACTGCGCCTGATACCACTGACGTCGCCACTCGCATCCTGGGTCATGCGATGTCATCTGCAGAGGGTAGGGAGTGCATCTGCGCCCTAGGGCCTAGGGATGCTGGCCTATGTCTCGAACTACTGGACCGCGTAAGTCGATGTTTTACCTCCTTCCGCAGTTCTCAAACAGATTTGCAGGGTCTAACAAATGCCCCTCGATGGAGGGTTGGAAAAGACATTTCTCCTCACAATAATCATACTTGCTGGCCTGTGCGGGCGGCTCCCTAGCTCATTCGCAGTGGTGGACAAGGCCGAAGTCTCGGAGAAGATTCTTGCATCAGGCGGTTTCGCTGATGTCAGAACCGGAGTGTATGGAGACCGTTCAGTGGCCGTGAGAACCTTGCGGGTTTCACTATGGAGCGACATCAACAAGGCCCGGAACGTAAGAATTCCCCGTGTTATCGGAAGGGACACGGAATAATTCGTTCCAGCGGTTTTGCAGGGAGGTTGTTCCTTGTCTCACCAAAATGTCTTGAAGCCCCTCGGTGTCCTCCGGTGGATCTGCAGATGCGAGAACCGGAACGCACAGGGGGCACCCCGTCGTGGTGAGGACCATGAGAGTTGCAAAGAAGGATGACCTCCTGAGGATAAGAAAAGTGAGCGTCCACGACACCCTCGGTTACTCGAAACGCGGTTCTGACCATCCCCGGTAATTTTGCAAAGAAGTTACCCTCTGGAATAAGTTATCCCATCCGAACATATTGAAACTCGCTGGGGTTCAGGGGGACATGGATAAAGGACGATTCATCGTTGTTCCAGAATGGATGGCGCGTGGAAACATCATGGAATATATGAGGGGAATCTCGTCAACAGGCTGGAACCGGTACGTAGCTTTGCAATTCCAACCACTCTCCGCACCAAAATTCAACCGTTTGTTGCATGAAGCAGCCCAGGGCCTGAGATACCTCCATGACTGCGTGGAGAACTCGGACAGTGAGCACTAGGATGGATGGTACATCGGGGGGATGGTTCAAAATAGTCCTCCTGGTGATACGGCTCACAATTCGCAGGTAACCTATAAAGTTGATTTTGAACCTTACATTGAGAAACAAGTATTTTCGCAATGTTACAAGGATACAACTCCGTATTATAGATTTTCCCTCACACGGGTGTCGATCACGACCCAACTACAACGCCGCCGTTGGGGTGCAGGGTTTGTCCACTAATGATTCAACGATTCAGTGGACAGAAGGGGTCGGAAGCGCAACTTTCTCACCTGATGTAACTCGAGTCGGCACTTGCGAGGAACACAAAACATGTAGCAACCTCAACCGGCTGTCCAGCGCGCCCGATCGTGGTTTTCAACCCGAAATTTTCTTTGCTCTGCTGGGTCATGGACGGTGGGCTACCATTGGCATTAGAATGAGTCTCTCTCAATCTTACGGAGCACAAAAGCGGAATTAAGGAACACACATCAACGGAGTCCAAATCGGACCAGGAGCAACACCTGAAGGGCGAGATACATTAAATCCGGTCCACATATTCACGGGAGGGGGGAGAGTCAAACGTACAGTTCACCCTGATACCCGTCTTTCCAGTCAACTGAGCATTCAACGATCTCGCAAAACCCAAGATTGCGCCCTTGGTCGTAGTGTAATCAACCAAACCAGGATGGCCTTTGCACGCGTTGATCGAGTCGTTGAACACGATCGTTGGTTGCCTCGTTGGACTCTTCTCCAGATGAGGAATAGCCGCCTTGGTGAGGTAGAAGAACGAGTGAATGTTGGTGTCGAAAGTGTCAAGCCAATGTTTAGAAGAAAGTTCGGTGATCTCAGAAACCGCATCCTGGTTCCCGTGGTTGCAGATGAGAGTATCGAGCTGATCGCCGAAGTAGTCCAAGTGCTGCTGAACGACAGCCTGGCATACATCTTCCTTGGTCAAGTCGGCAGCGAGGAATTGAAACTTGCGTGAGTCGTTCGTCCTCTTGCGGATGAGGTCCGCAATGTTCTTAACATCTTGCTCCTCTTCGGGGAGGTAGGTGATCGTCAGGTCGGCTCCCTCCAGAGCTAGGTGAAAAATATTGTCAGACGCGCGACACCATGAGGGCGTTTTTAGGACGCACCGAACAACAGACAGATAGCACGACCGATACCACTGTCGCCGCCGGTGACGATGACCTTCCTGCCCTCGAGCTTACCGGCAGGCTTGTAAGGTTTACCGTCCGCGGTGACGTCGTCAATTGGCGGGGGGTCGAGCCTCCACTGTTTACCAGGAAGAGACTCCTGGTCCTGGAGGGGTGGGAGAAAGGACTTCTCGAATTCTTTTGGAATCTGTTGAGTGGTCATGGTTTGTCGGAAGGTCGTGGAGATACAGATGGGGATGGCGTCTGGCGAGAGAGGGGTCCTCTTATACACCTGGAGGAGGGGCGAGGGGCTAAAGATGATGTCACTGCGCGTGTAAGAGATGATGTTAATGGGACGTCTTTGTTGGAGCGGGATAGGGTTTGCGAACCGGCAAATGACGACAATCTTCGCCTCAAATACGCGGTAGTGTACATCATCCCTGTTTGCACAAGGGAACCCGTGCAGGTGGATGAAGAGGGGCAGGGGCTGTATATATAAGACTGAGCAAATCGCTGCATTATGATTGGGAGCCTCACCACCTGCGGATCATGGAATGGGGCGACGCGCCAAATTACCACCCGGGTGACGTGCAACACTCAGATTGTATGATGGGTGGCCTTCGAACCTTCGAACGTCAGTGCAAAAGATCATACGTTTGTAAGGCTACTGAGCGACCAGCGTGGGGGTCGGCGATCAGTGGTGGTGAGCAAAGAATTTGGCGCCCCGGACTCAAGACGGCAGGAGACAGAAGCGATGGCGCTAGTTTAAGCCGTTGTGGGCCAGTGGACTGTCCACGATACATGACCCTGGCACCGTCACAGATCGGTCACAGACCAGACCAAACCGGAGAAGTTGAGGGAGCGTCTCGCCCGCTCGACTCGACCCTAGGATCCTGGTCACCTTCCAGCCAGGAGCCTCCGTCGACAGGACTCGGCGGGTCATATGAGCCCGCTGGTTAGATCGAGCCTCGGACCCCGGAGAACCTCCGAGCGGTTCACCACGTCTACGACGCGAGCTTCGGCATAGTGTGCATACCGGGCTGAAAAATGAGGTATCTTCAGAACCACCATTGCTAAATAGAACATCTGCAAATGCTTCGAGCCTGACTGAGTTGAAAGTTCGTCGTTGGTCATTGCAGCGTGTACCCAGCTACATCTCTGCACCCTACTATATCCAACGCCCAGCCAATCCCCGCGTCGATCCAAACCTCGGGGGCCCAATGGCCGGGGCAACTCGACCTCCGCCTTGAACACCGCCATCGAAGGGTTTGATCTCGCAAAAGAGGTCATGGACATTGCGCCTGCGAAGGCCGCCGGCCTTCAGTTCCGTCAACATTATTCTCACAATAAACCGGATACGCTAGTTGATTTTTGGAGAGGGCCGCTCAAACTCAAACTTTGGATACAAGACCGTTGCCGTCGGCAGGTGCAGAGAGCTATTGAAAGCAGTGGGGACCGCCGGTCTCTCTTCTTCCACTTCATCTCAAAGCACATTTCTCATGAAAGTTCACTGCAGTTCGATACGTGCTGCATTATATATACTATGTGTTTTTCCTGTTCTACTGACGGAGAGTGGTCCGTTTTGAGGCTCTCGGCTCGCGGTTAGAACTGAATGACCCAGCACCGGGTGTCCCTCGAGTGAGCCCAATCGGGAGACTGCAAACGATAGTATATTACAGGGTGGCTAGTCACGGTATATTGCTTGAAGGTCTCAGCTACGCCATTTGCCTCCTTTCCCATGACCATGTGGCGTGGTTCAGGTGAGACAGAACGGTTCTTACATCTGGCCGTGCACCAATGTCAACCGACAAGCATTCCTCGACAAGTTCCCACAACTGGTTGGTGAATCCAAGGTTCTCCATGGCCTCTGGTTTCTGAGGTCGGTCACCTCTCGTGATTGCGCCCATTACTGCTATTTCATTCTCGATCTCCCAATAAGGGTCCTTTCCACAAAGAACCTGGTAGTACGTAAGTCAGACTCCCACGAAGGTGGGGAATATCGCATCCGCACACACCTCGTATACAACCGTCCCGAAAGCGTAACAGTCGGATTGTTTTGTTGGTCGGCTATCGGAAATTCTGAATCGATCCGGATCGAGCAATTCTGGACTCATCCATCGGGTAGTCCCACCGCCGTCAGTGAACGACATCAGAGACTCCTTCGAAGCTGCATGGAATAAGAAGGGAATGGGTGAAGCACGATTCCCTACGCCAGCGATTGTTGAGAGACCGAAATCGGCGAGACACCCGCGGTGACTCTTGTTGATCAGGATATTTGCCTGGTCATCGTTATGAGTATTTATGCGTTAGGTCTTTGATAGAATCATACCCCTTTCAAGTCTCCGTGCACCATCTGGAGGCCGTGCATGTACTCCAACCCATTCGCGGCATCGGCCAACTATAGTTAACAAATTACAACGGTTGTTATGGGATACAATATTATCACTCACGAGTTGGACACGATTAACCCCTTCACACTTCTTCACGTATTCATTGATGTTACCGTGGATCATCCATTCAGATATCATCGCGAGCTGGTAGTGTTCTAGATCCACATTCACACCCAACAACGGTAAAATGTTCGGATGCCGGAGATGCCTCCAGGCAACCGCTTCTCGAATGAATCTCTGGCATTCTCGTATCAGTGGGAATCTCTGCCATGCGCGGGGCTAAAACACTCACCCTGAAGCACTTGTCGAGGTCACTGGTCAGGCAGAGATGCGGGATCTTTATAGCCACTGCACGGCCCTCGTGCTTGCCCCTGAATACTTTCCCCTGACCCCCGTCATACTCTTCGGTAAGCTCCCCCTCTAGGCAATTGACCATGTGCATGGATTTTGGTATCATCTTCTGACGACTGCACATCTTGCACAAGGTATTAAGCAACTTGTGCCGATCTCGATCACATGCAGTGTTGTCCAACATCTGAGATCTGCGTTACCCTGGCGTAGAGAGATATTAAAATGCCGAGGAACATACCCCGTCAGCTGTATCGATGAGGTCCTGATCTGGCCGTTTCCGCAATTCAACAATCATTTCCGCCAAGCTTAACGGCAGAGGGTCGGGTGACAGCACAGGTTTATTCGCTGATTGGAAGATCCCACCTGCATCACCGCTCAGATACTGATTGGGATCATTACTGCTCTTCAGGTGATCATACATACCAGGCTGGTTTAATGGAGGCCTTGAGGTGACACCGGTCTGTGTCTTCCCAGACGGCTTGAACATCGAGATCAAGAATGAATTCAAGCGCTCGGCCCTCTTTCGAGTCACGGGAAGCTTGGACGGGGGAGATTCGTATCGTTGTTCCAGGTGCGGGGGTAATACGGGAATATCATCGCATGGCTGTTCCTTCCGCGGTTGCATGGGGTTTTGAGTGTTGCGGTCATCCTTGGCAACCACGCCGCCCACTCCAATCGCCAACTGTTCGCTGAAAGGGAGAGAGTCCGACTCTGGGTCGGAAACAACACTCGAAGACGATCCAAGAAAGATACCTCCTGTCCCATAGTTCAACGAAAAAAATCGGAGAATCAGAATCTGGAGCTTACGATGTGCCGGGGAGTCTGACTCTGGCTCGAACAAGGTGGAAGTGGTGTCCTCGGCCTGGGCGCAAGGTGGCATGACCCCGTCCCAGTTGGACGCCGCTCTTTCAAGCTGCGATACAACCTCCGCAACCTTCGGTCGTGGCTCCATCTTTCCATCCCAGCAACGTTGAATGAAACTCCATAGTGGATCAGAAAACCCGATGGCTGAAGCATCCTCTGGTTTCCTTGGGCGCACTCCCTGAACCACATTCAACGTTATTTCTGTCATCCCAAGACCAGGGTACGGGAGTTTACCCGTGAGGACCTGGGAAATGTAAGTAAGTGGTGGATACCCACGATCGTGGTCGCGTGCCTGGTAAATAACCACTCCGAATGCGTAAATGTCTGCCTGGGGAGTGGGCGTCGATTCTATGAAACCAAATGTCGAAGGCACCAAGAGTTCCGGGGACATGAACACCACCGTGCCACACTCCAATCGTGCGCTGCATGACATCGGCTGGCTAGGGTTGAGGACCATCGTCATGAAACCGAAGTCCGCGAGACAGGCACGTGGAGGGTTGCCGTTGGACATGAGGATGTTCGCCTGTTGAACGTCAAAAAAGGAATCTGCAACGAGACGGAGAGACACCGACCCCTTTGAGGTCCCCGTGTGCGAGGCCGGCGCAATCGTGGAGGTAGCTCAGACCCTGAGCTGCCCCGTGTAACTGTCCGCCGCACTTCAGTGAAGGAAGTGGCAGGAACTGTGGAGCTACGTACAAGCTCTAGTCTGTTAACAGGATTCTTCCGAATGTATTCCATGATGGTTCCGTGCGCCATCCATTCTGAAACAGCGATGAATTGTCCTTTATCCATGTCCCCATGAACTCCAGCGAGTTTCAAGATGTTTGGATGGGACAGCAAATTCCAGAGAATAACTTCTTTGCAGAATCGCTGGGAAGGATGGTCAGGGCCGTATTTCAAGTAGCCGGGATGGTCGTAGATGCTCACTTTTTTTATCTTCAGGACGTCATCCTGCCTCGCAACCCTCAGGGACTTCACCGCCACGAGGCACCCCTTGTACGTTCCAGTTCTGACGTCTGCAAATCCACCGGTGGCGAGTATCTCGTCTGAAACTGTAATTTCCTCTCTTATCATCATGGATTCCGGCAGCCTCCCATGGATTCCAGCAAGTCTCCTCAACACGACGAAAAAAGCCTGTTTCTCCGTGGTTCCGAGGTTGTGCTCTGCGAGGCCCTGAAAAAACTATCTGAGACGGGGGGAAGGGGGCAGATACAGATCATGACTTACACGGTCCAAAATCTCGATACATAGCTCGGCGTCGTCGCGTTCTAGATTTGAGATAAAGGCCCTACCCTCTTTATCCAGCACGATCTCGGCCAAGATTCGAACTGCTTCGCCGTCGTCGTTTGCGCTGGTGACATCTCTCCAGAGCCGCTGATAGTCTTTGGCCATGAGTTGTCGGGAGGAGTTGGGAGAGCGATACGGATATGGGGAGAGGTCTCAGCACGTTGCATCGGTGTGTCTTATAGCTAGACGCGGCACGTTGTATCGGTGTGTCTTATAGCTAGGCGCGCATGGTCCGGTTGTACACACCCGAACCATACCTGAGCCAACCCGAGCAAAGTGCTCTCGATCGCGTCTTGGTGATGCATGTCCATGAATGACCAACATTGACGCCGTCCCTCTTCATCGCCGTAGACACCAACCTTGTCAATATCCCGAAGCCGTATCAATGTGCAAGACCTGGGCCTGAGCACTGGTTTCCAGCATAATCGGTGGCACAGATTCTGCCTGGCTCACGGAGCCGATCCCAACAATTCGAGTCCCGTCCTTCTCGACGCCCTTGCTACCGCCATCTCCATCACACTCTCGGAATCAAATCCCCCTTCCTGGTGACGCGTAAAACGAGTTGTTTCAATTCGATATAAACCAACACATCCGACGGAGTCTGGGCTCAAATCGCGGATGAAAAAGCCAGGGCCCTCGCACCGGGGAATTATGGTGATGCGTAGGCGCTGTTCAGAGTGACGAACCCGCAAAGAATGCGCCGCCCACCGTCCACTGTCCAACGCCCACTGGTGGAACCCTGTGTTGCTCTCCCAACCGATTTCGTGTGAAGACCCCACCAATTCTCCTCAGCTTTCGCGTGACGCCAGTTCAAATAACGCGTCCAGGGGGTCAGAACTCTCGTATGTATCATTAGTACCGGCAAGTTTTTTGTGCTTTTTGTGGAAAGAATGTTTCGAAGGTTGAAACCAACCCAGCGTCGGATCGTTTTCCCCGCAACTACGGTGATCACATCTGTGGGGCGGAGCAAGCAACCGCTCCAGACGAGCGTATCGTGCACACGTTTGAACAGTACAGAGCCTTACACAGAAAGTAGGAAACGAAGTGACATAACGAGGCGGATACCTGATGCAGAAAAGTCGAGGGTTGGCATTAGTCAACGTCCAAGTTACAAACGCAAATCCACTCACCAGAGAACCACCACCAAGATCCTCCGCTCTTCAGTCTTCCAAGTCGCTACCATCGCTACCATCCTCATACAGAACCTCAGGACCATATTCCACGTGCGATACGTGTTTCCTGAGCTCTAACACGTCCGCCGGGTCGAGTTCGGCCCTGTCCTTAACAGTCCCGAGTTTCGCCCCTCTCGCAGCCCTCGCTGCCGCCATCTCTATCACACTCTGGATATCAAACTCCTCCTCGTCATCCTTCCAGAGACGGAGAACAAAAACCAGTTCCTCCAATGAAGGACAGATTACCTCCTTCAACGGACTTGTGTTGGGGTTCAGGACGTCCATGAAGGCGCATAGTAGGCCGGTGCATCGAGATAGCACGAGGGTGCGTAGATTTTTCATAGGGAGAAGTGCGCGGTAAGGAACGTCTCTGGACAGAGGACTACTGCTGCTGTCGATTCTTAGCCATTTGGTCTTCGAGGTGTCAAATCTGGCCAGGGATTCGAGCGCCAGACTGGGGGGGATGCCGATTTGCATAGCCATTATACAGAATTGCCCATACAGTCCACTGAGTCGTACGAATAATGGTTGAAATCCGTCAAGATGTAAGTGGATTTTGGCGATGCTGGAGAGATTATTGAGGTTATCAAGGGACTTGGGGACGTGGTCCTCGATTATAAAGGTATCTGAATCCGGCTGTGATACCAACTTCGCGCCAACCGGGATCACCAGGTGGTCGAGTAAGATGGAAGTAGGTCCGCAGTCGATGATTTCCATCTTCTCCAAGTGATCCAGTGAGACCAATCGTCCGCTTTCACCACCAGAGATCAGGGTTGCAAAAAGGAGACCAATTTTGCGGAGGTGAGGAGCGGTTTCAAAGAAGTCGAGAAGTTGTCCGAGATTGCCCACTGAACTGGTATTCAGCGTGAACGACGTGAGGTTTGCCATGTTCTTCCAAGGTAATTCAGTGCGAACGCACTCCAGGTGAAGCCTACGCAACGAAGAGAGGTCTCCATTGAAGATCGTAGGTGCGAGTACGGGGAAGTACTGTGGCCCGTCGTAACGCCCGCCGTCTATGTCCAATGTTTCAAGAAGGGGTGCGGGATGGGACAAATAAGATATGGTTTCTTGTAGATCTTCCGCCTCTGTAGAGACGGACAGGGACTTGAGTCGACAAATGGCCTGAGGAATGATTTGAAGGAAGGCATAAAGGGAAGATAGGCCGAGACCCCTACGCAACCGCAAATTGATTGGGGAGGACCCTGAGCGCTCGAAGTAAACGCGGGTTTTGTCCGCATTCACACAGTTAAAATTGGACCACAAGGAGGATCGCGATATGAACATCTCCCTCCAAGCCCGGCAAACATGGCTTAATGTGATCACATTGCGATCGCAAAAGCGTGTGTCCAGAAAGTCAGGGATGAGAGTGAGGACTTCGGGAGGAATACGACTGATTGGCGCAAGCCTGTTCCTCAGGGATTTAATGAGCCGGAGGATCTCTATTGCGTCCCTCTCGAGATCATCGACCTGAAACACGGTACGGGTTAGCCACCGCCCAGAAGACGATTTCGTCAGATGGTCCAACCTCAGCCTTGTTGGCGGTGGTGCTCGTACTGAAAAAGCCGATTTCAGTGATCTGGCGTGGCGTACTTTATCATTCCAAACGTACTCTGCGTCAAGAATCACATCTTGCAAAGCTTTCTTCGCGGTGCGTAAGTACTTAGATATGGACGAGGCTTGACCGGTGATGGAGGTAGACATTGTTAGAGCCAAATACAAAAGCCAGATGAGCAGATCGGTGAAGGTGAAGTCTGCGGGATCTGGGTACTGATTTTCGGCATGATCACCGGCACGGATGCTGCCTGGCTCGCGGAAGGGCCGATCGTAACCAACTCGAGTTTCGCCCCCCTCTCATCCTCTCCATGCTCTCGACATCAGATCCCTCTTCCCATTGACACGGAGACGGAGAACGAGTTCCTTCAATCTGACATAGGTCGGGACGTTTGACGGAGTCCGAAGAAGCGCTGATGAAGGAGTGAGAGTTTGCTCATCGAGAGGTTGTGGTGGTACGTGGGCTCTGCTTGAAATGGCAGACTTGCAGGAAATGTCTCCTCCTTAATACAGTTGGCAAGAAACTAGTCAATGCCCACGCCTACTGGTAGAATTTTGCACTTTTCCCTCAGCCGATTCTATGTTGACTTTCGCGTGACGCCAGTTTAAACTACGCGTTCCGGAGGCCATAACACCCAGATGGATCGTCATCACGGCCGAGGTTTTCGTGGAAGGGGTGTCTCGAGGATCAGAAGCAACTCAACGTCGGACCTTCGAATATACAAGCAGGGCAGGCTTCCAGAGGCGAGGTGTACCAAACACCCCATTCATCTCATCAAGACATTCAAGGGTGGACTCAACGGTGTGCGGAGAATCTTTTGTGAGCGCATTCAATGTCATCTGTTTCCCATCGACTACCTATGGACGCACTGCACTCCAGTACGTGGCCCGCGCTGGATCAACCGGCCCAAAGTCCAACAGGATCGATGCGAACCACTCAGCCGCGTTTCTTCTCATCAATTACAGTCTCGCGAACAATCCCTCGGAAACATCTGCGGCAGACGCGCGATACTCGGTGCACCGGAGAGTTTCAACTTGCCCGTTCGAATGTAACTTCGCGAGTGGGGACAAGGCGGATGTACGTACCAGCATTCATTCATCAACGGTATCTAACGATGATCTGCAGAATCAGGACAAGTTGACTTGGAGTCCCCACCACCAGCTGCTTTCTGATCCTCGGCAAGCGTTCTCATTCGGGAGGAGGGATGTAACAGGAAAGTATTCCATACCCCAGCCCCTTGGGTGGCAAGACGGCCCCAGGCACCAACTGGCGCAGGCAAAGCGGTGGTGGTTCGGTGGGTCCGGGGGGGACCCTAATATGTAAAGCGCTTTGTCTTAGGCCACAATATTCAGATAATGTCCTCCACGTTTTCATGGTGGTAAACGCTGAATAAATCCGGAGGACCGCTCCACAAGTTGCACAAGGATCCTCCGAAGTGAACAGCGCTGATGGAACTTCCCCGTCATCGAAGAAGACAACGAGCGTCACGTACGCGCTGTGTATTTATCCCTCCTGTCATTGGCGACAATTGTGTACGGTCGCCACGGGATACGCACTATGCAGTAAAGCAGCTGAGAAAATACCGTTGACACTCACCTTTCTTATCTTTCGGGAGCCATCCTGCTTTGCAACTCTCATGATCTTCACCGCGGCGGGGCGGCCCTTGTACATTCCGGTTCTGACATCTGTAAATTCACCGGAGGCGAGACCTTGTCAGTATCCCAAAGCCGTATCGATGTGCAGGACTTGGGCCTAAGCATTGGTTTCCAGCATAGTCACCGGTACGGATTCTGCCTGGCTCACGGAGCCGATCCCAACAAATTCGAGCCCCATCCTTCTCGACGCCCTCGCTACCGCCATCCCCATCGCACTCTTGGAATAAAACCCCCCTTCCTGGTGACGCGTAAAACAAGTTGCTTCAGTTCGATAAAAAATCAACACATCCGACGTAGTCTGCGCTCAAATCGCAGGTGAAATGGTCAGGGCCCTCACGCCCGGAAATTATGGTGGTACGTAGGCGATGCTCAGAGTGACGAACCCGCAAAGAATGCCCCGCCCACTGCCCACTGCCCAACGCCCAACACCCACTGATGGAACCCTGTGTTACTCTTTCAACCGATTTCGTGCGGAGACCCCGTCAATGACCTCAGCTTTCGCGTGAGGTCAGTCCAAATCACGTGTCCCAGAGGTCAGAACTCTCGTATGTACCATTAGTACCAGCAAGACTTTTGTGGAAAGAATGCTTTGAAGGTTGAAACCAACCCGGCGTTGGATCGTTTTCCCCGCAACCATCATGGAGGCGATCGCATCTGCGGGACCGAACAATAAACCGCTCCAGACGAATGTATCACGTTTGGATAGTACATATAAAGTAGGAAACCAAGGGATATAACGAGGCGGATACCTACGCAGAAAAGTCGAAGGTTGGAATTAGTCAACGTCCAAGTTACAAACGAAAATCCACTCACCAGAGAACCTCCATCAAGAACCTCCGCTCCTTATTCTTCCCAGTCACCACTATCGCTTCCATCCTCATACAGAGCAACCTTATGACCGCATTCCACGTGTGACACGTGTTTCCTGAGCTCCAACACGTCCGCCGGGTCAAGCTTGGCCTGGTCCCTAACAGTCCCGAGTTTCACCCCTCTCGCAGCCCTCGCTGCCACCATCTCTATCACAGCCCGCATATCAAACTTCTCGCCATCACCATCGAAACTCCCGCGAGGGCGAACGAAAACTAGTTCCTCCAAGGAGGGGCAGACTACTTCCTTCGACGGACTTGTGTTGGGGTTCAGGATATCCATAAAGGCGCATGATAGGTCGGTGAATCGGGATAACGCAAGGGTGCGTAGGTTTTTCATAGCGAGAAGTGCGCGGTAAGGAGATTCCCTGTACAGGGGTCCACTGCAGCTGTTGATTCTTAGCCGTTCGGTCTTCGAAGTGTCAAATAGGGCCAAGGATTCGAACACCAGGAGGGTGCCGATATGCGAAATCACAATATAGAGCTCCCCGTCAGGTCCATTAAGTCGCAGGGATGGTGATAGCGATACGTCGAGGCGTAAGCAGATTTTTGTGATGCTGGAGAGATTTTTGAGGTTATTAAGGGATCTGGGGATGTGGTCCTTGATTTTGAAGGCGCCTCGGCCTATCTGGATTACCAACCTTGCACCAGCCGGGATCACCAGTTGGTCGAGGAAGGTAGAAGTAGGTCCACAGTCGATGATTACCAACTTCTCCAAGTGGTCCAGTGAGACCAATCGTTTATTTCCACCGTAAGAGACCAGGATTGCATAAAGGAGTTCGATGTCGCGGAGGCGAGGAGCGCTTTCAAAGAAGTCGAGGAGCTGTCCGAAATCACCCACTGGAATGTAGCCCAGCGTGAACGATGTGAGGTTTATCATGTTCCTCCAAGGTAATTCAGTGCGAACATGCTCCAGGCGAAGCTCGCGCAACGAAGAGAGATCTCCGTCGAAGATCGTGGATCTAACCCGTGGTTCCTCGTAGTCCCCGCAAAGCAGGTCCAATTTTTCGAGAAAGGGTGCGGGGTGAGGTAAATGAGGCATGACAGCTTGTAGAATTTCCGGATCTGCGAAGATCAACAGGGACTTGAGTCGACCAATGGCTTGAGGAATAATCTGAAGGAAGGTATCAAGGGTAGATTGGTTGGCACCCCCCCACAACCGCAGGTTGATCAGGGAGGATCCCGAGCGCTCGAAGTATGCATGGGCTTTTTCCGCGTGCACACAGTCAAGACGGGACCACAAGGAGGATCGTGATATGAACATCTCCCTCCAAGCCCGGCAAATGTGGGTCAATGTGATCACATCGCAATCCTGGTCCCGGTCCTCATCCGGAAAGCCATTATACAGAAAGTCAGGGATGAGAGTGAGGACTTCGGGAGGAATGCGGCTGATTGGTGCAAGCCTGTTCCTCAGGGATCGGATCAGGCGGAGGATCTCTAGAGCGTCCCTCTCAAGATCATCAACCTGGAGTGCAATACAGGTTAGCTACCATCCAGAAGACGATTTCGTCAAATGGTCCAACCTCAGCCTTGTCGGCGGTGGTATTCGCGATACTGGAAAACCCGATTTCAGTGATCCGGCGTGGCGTACTTTATCATTCAAAACGTACTCTGCGTTAAGAACCGCATCTTGCAAAACCTCCTTCGTGGCTTGTAAGTGGTGAGATACGGAAGAGTCTTGACCGGTGATAGAGGTAAACATCGTTGGAAGCACAAAAGCCAGATCGATGAAGATGGGGAGGTCGAAAATGGTAGGCCCAGTTCGGATATCGTGCCACACGTGCACCCTTCCGAATTTTATAAAGGTTTTTAATAAAAGTTTCAGACAACATAAGGTCATAAGATGTGAATCGACTCCGGCGTAGCCTAGTAAGTACATATACGTGTACTACGCGGGCTGTTAAACGTTCGGCTTCCTCCCGATTACACGAGGGCTCATCCTGCCTTGGGCACATTTAGGTAAGTAAAGATGCATGGTTGGAGGGCTTGGTCCGGGTGAGTTACGTCGAATCCGCCACTGATATTGGCAAGAATGAGATTCTCGCGGGCCGTTCCAACGTATCCGCGCTGCGGTAGTGTCCACCGGTTCACTAGTCTTGAGTCAACCCAACCCTTGCCACAACACGATGTGTCACCCCTCCCGTTCACTGGTGACTTCGGATTGTAGTACCTTTGCACGTGTTGTAAAACCTACTGAGGGACCAGTGGGAGGAGTGACCAGTGGCACTGGCGAGCAACGACTTGTTTGGGATACCGGTGCCCCGACGGACTCGAGTTTCAGACTCTGTTATTGCGACAGAAGACAGAAGCGGTGGCGCTCGTTCAAGCTGTCAACATGTCATTCGCGACAAATCCACTGTCACAGACCGAACCAAACCGGAGTTTAGAGAGCGCCCCATCCACTCGACTCGGTCCCAGGATTCTGGTCACCCTCCGACCTCCGTTGACAGGAGGCGGGCCGTGATCCGAATAAGCTCGCTGGTTAGACCGAACGTTGAACCTTGGAGGAACCACATCTGCAGCGTAAGCCTTGGCGTAGCGTGAATACCGAGCCGAAGAAAATTAGGTATCCCCAGGACCACCATCGCTGAGCAGAACACCTGCAAACTTAAGCGCTCTAAGCCTGACTGAATTGAATCCGTTATCGGTCACAGCGCGGGCGCCCAGCTGCATCTCAGCACCCAACTATCACCAACGCCCAGCAAATCCCCACGTCGATGCAGGGGAGCTCCAAACCTCAGAGGTCCGATGACCAGGACAACTCGATATCTACCTTGAATATAGTCATCAAAACGTTTGACATCGCAAAGGACGCCGTCGACATCGCGCCAGCGAAGGCGATCTTCGGTTCCGTCAGCTTTATCCTTGAGATGATCCGGGTACGCTCCAGTTTTTTGCAATCACCCCTCGTCGCGCTCAAGCATGTACAGGATTCAAGGCTTAACGAAGAGGAGTACATCAAACTCGGGATCGCCTGTGCGGATGTGTGTATCGTGCTCGAACGTGGGATGAGGGACAAGCGTTCGGAGGACCTCAATCAATCCGTCTCCGAAGCGATCGCGCAATTGACAACGTGAGTGAGGCACATCGCTTCATACGTTTTCCTATAAGCCCTTTATTAGGACTGTTACGAAGATCCAGAATGTTATTGAAAAGAAGCGCAAACGCGGTAAATTTCGGAAGCTATTTCATGCGAAGGTCGACATCCAAACATTAAACGCCTGGAGGTCTGATCTTAGCAGATTCCTGGATTTGTTTAACGTCCGTTGTATCCTTCCCGGTTTCCGTACCAGACTAAGTTCTCGCTAGGCCGAATTAGGGCTCAACACCTACAACACGGTCACAGACATCCGTGATGAACTGAGGGAGATGAGGGATACTCTAAGAGAGACGGGGAATAACGAATTTGGTCCAGTAAGTTGGATGGCAGGTCATTTTCCGTCATATTAAAATCTGATTGCTCCTCAGGCTCAAGCACCGTTAGTAACTCCAGCCTCCTTTCGGCCCAATGACTGACAAGTAATCTTAACGCAGCGAGCCAGGAGAACTCCCACCACCACCACCACGGGCATGCGTCGGACGGGACGCTTTGATTGAGGAACTTGTGTGCCGCGCTGAAAAGCTTGTACCTAGCGCTCTCATCGCGGCCGGGGGGACGGGAAAGACTGCCATAGCGTTGACCGTCCTCCACCACGAGCGCATCGTCCAGAAGTACTCAGACCGGCGGAGGTTCATTCGTTGTGATGAATTTCCCACCTCGATCCTCAGCTTTCTCGATCGCCTCTCCACGGTCATCGGCGCTGGGATCAAGAACGTCACGAGCTTGGCTCCCTTACGATCGTTCATTGTGGCACAGCCGACGATTCTCGTCCTAGATAACGCCGAGACCGTTCTTGATCCACATGCACAGGACGCACATACCATTTACGCAGTCGTGGAGGAATTGAGCCGATCCCCCAATCTGTGCCTCATCATCACCTCTCGCCTCTCCACGATTCCTCCGGATTGCAAGCGCATAGATGTCCCTAATCTCTCCAAGGACGCTGCCCAAGAAATATTCTATCGCATATACCCGGAAGGAGAACGTTCAAAGCTTGCTGGGCGTTTGTTGGAGCGGCTTGATTTCCACCCCCTTTCGATCACGATCCTCGCCACGGTCGCATCGCAGAAGCTGTGGGATTACCGTCGGATATTGAACGAGTGGGAGAAGCAGAGGGTCGAAGTTTTGCAGACGAGTCATAGGAACCAGAGTCTTGCCGCTTCCATCGAAGTGTCGCTTGATTCTCCTACTTTCAAGGAACTTGGCCCACAAGCCCGTGAGGTCCTCGGAGTGGTTGCGTTCTTTCCCCAGGGCATCGACGAGAAGAAGCTCGATTGGTTATTCCCCGACACCTTGGATCGGGAAAACATTGTTGACGCGCTCTGTATGCTCTCGTTGACATCCCGTTACAAAGGGTTTGTCACCATGCTCGCCCCCCTAAGGGAGTATCTTCGTCCAGCGGACCTCGGTTCACCTTCGCTCTTATGGGAGGTGAAGGAGCGATACTTTTCAAGGCTGCACCTCATGGACGAGGAGCTTCAGCCCGGCATGCCTGGGTTCGACGAAACGAAATGGATTCTCAGGGAGAATTCCAATGTGGAGCACCTTCTCGAGACCTTTGTAGCGACCGATGAGGGGTCGGAGGAGGTTTGGGAAGCCTACGCCGACTTTCTGCTTCATCTCTCTTGGCACAAGCCGATACAAGCTATCCCTGAAGCGGAGGACGGCGATATTTCAGGTGGACCGGAAAATAGGAAAGGGTTCCTTGGCTCGTTTGGAAAGCGGATGTTGCACACTGTCTCGGGTGACCTCCTGGGTCAGAAGGTCATCAATCGGTTTGACAAAGTAAGCCCTTGTATTTTCATTTGGTCCCCGTCTGAGACATTATTCAGGTGTTATCAAATGGCGTCATATCTGGTGGAGAATCAAGCAGATGCCTCCGGGTGTTATGCCGGATGTGCACTCAACAAAAAACAATCCCAGAATCCATGCACATTGCCATACTAATTGACAAGACCTGGGGCGATGCATTGTTTCGCGGGGGCCGCACAGACATTTATCGTGCCGAACACGGGGGTCGTCCAGTGGCCGTCAAGTCCATTCGCACCTATACTACCTCTAATCTCGAGGAGGTGACTGGTGTAAATGCTCCTCTGTTTGTGTTTTGGGGTGATTTTTGCTCATAGTGCAGGGTTTGTAGCGATTCTGTCAGGAAGTTATTCTTTGGAGATGCCTACGACACCCGAACATTCTACCATTACTAGGAGTGAATCTTGTAGGTCGTCAATTTTCCATGGTCTCTGAGTGGATGGGCTACGGGAACATCAACGAGTACCTCAAGGTGTACAAGGGAGCGAATCGTGTCCAACTTGTAAGTAGTTGTGTTATATCCTGTTGTGGCTAACTTGACTGATTCGTCCAGCTGGCCGATGCTGCAAATGGGTTGGAGTACATGCACAGTCTTCATGTGGTGCATGGAGGTTTGCGAGGGGTACGATTCTATAGACGACCAGATGCACAACCACTCATACCGATGACCAGGAAAATATCCTCATCAACAATAGTTTCCGTGCTTGCCTCATCGACTTTGGTCTCTCGACCATGGCTGGTGTGGAACATCATATCGCAGATAATGCCTCCTTTATCACCGTGGATTCAGAGCTATCTCTCACGTTCATCGAGGGTGGGGCTATTCGGTGGATGAGCCCAGAGTTAATTTTCCCTGGCGAGTTTGGAATTTCTGATAGCCGACCGACGAAGCGATCAGATTGTTACGCTCTCGGAATGGTTGTATACGAGGTATTTATGGATGCGCTAGTTCCTGCTTTCACGAAGGTTTGACTTGTATAATACCAGGTTCTTTGTGGGGAACCTCCTTATGCAGATGCGAGGGGTATCACTGTGGCGGTATCAGTCTTGAGGGGCCACCGGCCACAGAGACCAGAAGCGGCTGACGACCTTGGTTTTACCGGCGAGCTGTGGAGTATGGTCGAGCGTTGTTGGCAGGAAAATCCGGATGAACGACCAGAAGTGAAGGAAATAGTGGACTGTCTGGAGAGTGCTGCTGAAGCTTGGGATACAAGACGGTTGCCACCGACGGATGCAGGTAGCTCAGACAGTGAGAACCGCCGGCGGTCTTGCTCTTCCTTCCCTTCATCCTAAAGCACTTTTCTCGTGAAAGTACACCGCTTCTCGATATCTATTGTATTATATATACCATGTACCGTTCCAATTCTACCGACGGAGAGTGGGTCTGCTTCGGGGTTCTCAACTCGCGGCTAGAACTCGATGACCCGGCACCGGGTCTCCCTCGAATGAACCCAGTCAAAATACTGTAGACTGTGGCAGACTACAGAGTGGCCAGTCACGGTATATCGCTCGAAAATCTTCAGCTATGCCATTTGCCTCCTTTCCCATGACCGTGTGGCATGGTTCAGGCGAGATAAAATGCTTCTTGTATCTGATCGTGCACTGGTGTTAGCAGACTAGGATTGCTCGATAAGTTCCCACAACTGGTTGGTGAATCTGAGGTTCTCCATGGCCTCCGGTTTCTGAGGTCGGTCGCCTCTCATTATCGCAAGCATTACTGCTGCTTCATTCGTGATCTCCTAAAAATGGGGCGTTCCGCGAAGAACCTGGTGGTACGTAAGTCAGACCACCGCGGAGGTGGGGAATATCACATCTTTACGCACCTCGTATACAGCCATCCCGAAAGCGTAACAGTCGGATTGCTTTGTTGGTCGGCCATCGGAAATTCCAAATCGTTCCGGATCAAGCAATTCTGGGCTCATCCACCGGGTAGTCCCACCGCCGTCAGTGAACGATATTAGAGTCTCCTTTGAAGTTGCGGGGTGGTTATCTACGCCAGCGATCACCGAGAGACCGAAATCGGCGAGACAGCCACGGTTGCTCCTGTTGATGAGGACATTTTCCTGGCTGTCGTTATGAGTACTCGTGCGTTGGGTTTTTGTGTGATAAAATCATACTCCTCTCAAGTCTCCGTGCACCATGTGGAGGCCGAGCATGTACTCCAACTCATTCATGACTTCGGCTAACTAGTTAACAAATTACAACGGTCGTTATGGGATACGATATCATCACTCACGAGTTGAACACGATTGACCCCTTCACACTTCTCCATGTTTTCATTGATGTTACCGTGGACCATCCATTCGGACATCATCGCGAGCTGGTACTGTTCTAGATCCACATTCACGATTTACGTGGTCCAAAATCTCGGTACATAGCTCGGCGACGTTGCGTTCCAAATTTGAGATAAATGCCCTGCCCTCCTTATCCAGCACGATTCCAGCCAAGATTCGAACTGCTTTGCCTTCGCCATTTGCGTTGGCGACGTCTTTCCGGAGCCGCTGATAATCTTTCGCCATGAGTTGTCGGGAGGGTTGAGAGAACGATGCGGATATGCCAAGGACGTTGCACTGGCGTGTCTTATAGCTAGACACACATGGTCCGGTTGTACACCCGAACCATATAGTATGCCTGAGCCAACCTGGACAAAGTTGTTCTCGATCGCGTTTGGGTGATGCACGTCCGTGAGTGGCCAGCATTAATACCGTCCCTCGGCGCTCCCGCTATAGTACCGCCATCTCCATCACATTCTCGAAATCAAATCCCCCTTCCTGGTGACGCGGAGAACGAGCTGTTTCAGTTCGATGTATGTCAACACATTCAACCGAGTCGGCGCACAAAATCGCGGATGAAACGGTCAGGGCCCTCGCGCCGGGAAATTATGGTGATGTGCAGGCGCTGTTCAGAATGACGAACCCGCAAGGAATGCACCGCCCAACGCCCAACGCTCAATATTCAATACCCACTGGTGGAACCCTGTGTTGCTCTCCCAACCGATTCCGTACGAAGACCCCATCAATGCTCCTCAGCTTTCGCACGAAGCCAGCTCAAACCACGCGTCCTGGAAGTCAAAACTCTCGTATGTATCGTTAGTGCCGGCAAGCCTTTTTGTGGAAGGAATGTTTCGAAGGTTGAAACCGACCCAGCATCGGATCGTTTTTTCCCGCAACTACGGAGGCGATCACATCTGTGGGACAGAGCAAGAAACCACTCCGACAAGCGTATGATGCACATGTTTGAATAGTACAGAACATTACACAGAGTAGGGAACAAAGTGATACGACGAGGCGGATACCCAATGCCGAAAGATCGAGGGTTGACACCAGTCAACGTCCGAGGTGCAAATGCAGATCCGCTCGCCAGAGAACCACCACCAAAACCCACCACTCCTCAGTCCGATTCCACGTCGCTATCGTCGCTTTCACATTCGTACGCACCAACACCAACCCCAGGACCGTGTTCCACGTATGACACGTGTTTCCTGAGCTCCAACACGTCCACAGGGTCAAGCTTGACCTGGTCCTTAACAGTCCCGAGTTTGACCCCTCTCGATGCCCTCGCCGCCGCCATCTCTATCACAGCCTGCATATTAAACTCCTCCTCGCCATCATCAACGGGAGAATCCCGGGGACGGCAGACGAAAACCAGTTCCTCCAGCGAGGGGCAGACTACTTCCTTCGACAGACTCGTGTTGGGGTTCAGGGCGTCCATGAAGGCACGTGGTAGACCGGTGCATCGAGACAGCACGAGGGTGCGTAGGTTTTCCATAGGGAGAAGTATGCGGTAAGGAAGGTCTCTGGATACAGGTTCATTGGTGCTGTCAATTCTTAGCCGTTCGGTCTTCGAGGTGTCAAATCGGGCCAAAGATTCGAACACCAGGCTGGGGGAGTTGTCGATCTTAGCACCAAGCATGCGGAGTTCCCCGTACGGTCCACGAAGTCGTACGAGCAGCGGTAGATATATGTCAAGGAATAAGTGGATTTCGGTGATGCTAGAGAGATTTTTGAAGTTATCAAGGGATCTGGGGATGTGGTGCTCGATTATGAAGGCGCCCATATCCGGCTGCGTTACCAACTTCGCACCGACCGGGATCACCAGGTGATCAAACAAGATGGAAGTAGTACCTCCGCAGTAGACAACTCTCATCCTCCTCAAACGATCCAGTGAAACTAATCGACCATTTTCACCACCGGAGATCAGGGTTGTAAGGTGGAAGTGAACGTTGCGGAGGTGAGGAGCGCTTTCAAAGAAGTCGAGGAGTTGTCCGAAATTGGTCACTGAACTGGTATGCAGCGTGAATGACGTGAGGTTTGCCATGTTCCTCCAAGATAATCCAGTGCGAATGGAGTACAGGTGAAGCTCGCGCAACGAAGAGAGGCTTCCATTGAAGATCGTAGGTGCGAGTACGGGGCTGTACTGTGGCCCGTTATAACACCCGCTATCTATGTCCAATGTTTCGAGAAGGGGTGCGGGATGAGACAAATGAGACATGGTGCCTTCTAGATATCCCGGATCTGTAGAGACGGACACGGACTTGAGTCGGGCAATGGCCTGGGGAATGATTGAGCGCTCGAGGTAGACGCGGGTTTTGTCCGCATCCACGCAGTTGAGATTGGACCACAGGGAGGATCGCGATACAAATATCTCCCTCCAGGCCCGGCAAAAGTGGGTTAATGTGATCACATCGTGATCCCAGGGTTCGTCATCCAGAGACTCGTCATCCAGAGAGTCAGAGATGAGAGTGAGGACTTCAGGAGGAATACGGTTGACTGGCGTAAACCTATTCCTCAGGGATTTGATGAGCCGGAGGATTTCTAGAGCGTCCCTCTCGAGATCATCGACCTGAAATACGATACGGGTTAGCCACCGTCCAGAAGTCGACTTTGCCAGATGGTCCAACCTCAGCCTTGTCGGCGGTGGTATTCGCGACACTGAAAAACCCGATTTCAGTGATCCGGCGTGGCGTACTTTATCATTCCAAACGTACTCTGCGTTAAGAATCACATCTTGCAAAACTCGCTTCGTGGCGCGTAAGTGGTGAGATATAGAGGAGTCTTGACCGGTGACGGAGGTAAGCATCGTTGGAACCAAGCACAAACACCAGATCGATGAAGGTGAGGAGGTCTAAAACCGGGGTCTTATCCGATATCGATTATCGACGAACGCGTGCACGTGCATCCTTATCCTCTTCCGAGTCAGTTTACAGGTACTATTCAGAGGTGTCCTCCTCCCTGTACCCTCCCCTCGGAACTGCACCCTCCCCGCCTCTGAGCTGGAGGCTGGATTACAGCCTAAACACGTGCTACAGTCACCGGAAACTCTATCAGACCACACAAGGCCATGAGCCCCGCCGACTTGATTACGGTGCAGCCTATACGAGGCAAACAACTGGAGGCCATACCAACGGAGATCGCTTCCTCTGCTCCTTTGGACTTTTTTTCGTCGCCTCTTCCCTGTTACATTCCGCCTTGGGTGCGCTTAGGTGGACGCAGGTCGTTCCAACGCATCCGCGCTGCAGCGGTACCCGTCAGTTCACCGGTAGTCACAAGTGACATTCGCAATTAGCGAACGTCTCTAGATTCAGAGCCAACCCGAGCACACAACGCATCACCCTTTTCTCGCTGTGGCTTTCTTCTTGGACGATAACAATCCTCGAGTGGGCTGATAAACTCGTGTCCGCTGTTAACCGCTCTGGCGAACCACTCCCGTGTCTCTGTAACTGGTCTTGCTTTTTAAAAGACAACCACCTCCACCCATCAGCAGAATTTATGGCCACTTATGGACGCTCGTTTTCTCTTACCGATTTCCCCTGCCAAAAAGGGGTGCTTATGGCCATTTCACTTCCGCGAAGTGGGCACTTGGCTTTCAGGGGTGCACTTCTGCGCAATTCCTGTCGCTTATCGGCGCTCTCGACATTTTGGAAGTGGTTGGAGTGTTTCCTGATGTCATTGCGACGGCACGGTGCGGCTACCTTGAAGTACGACCGATCCGAAGGCGTAGATATCTCCCTCCTTGGTGGGAACCGAGTTTTGGGGTCATACCTGGAAGGTGAAAGTAATACTGGGGCCATGAACGTCAACGTGCCGCCTTCGGGCGTGAAACCCGACGACACCAGGTTGCGGTAGACGCGCCGAGTGGCGGCCAGACACGAACCCCCATGAGGTCTCCATGGGTGAGGTCGACCTCGTGAAGGTACTTCAGCCCTTCCACCGCACCACGCAACTATTACTGGGGTTAAGAGGGAACTGTCGAAAACCCGAGACACCTGCGAGCTCCAGCCTGTTAGTGGCGTTTTTTCTGGTATACCCGTGCACCATCCACTCAGACACCGTGGCAAATTGATACCACTCCATTTTACCCGCAGCGCCCACTCCAACTTGAGGACGTTTGGATGCGACAACGAATTCCAAATGATATTGAACTTCTTTGCAGAGTTGCTAATAGGCGAGACGATCGTACGATCGTGGCATTGATCCTGCCTGGCATGAGGGCGATCACATCTGTGGGACGGAGCAAGAAACCGCTCCAGGCGAGCGTATCATCCACGCATTTTAATAGTACAGAACATGACATAGAAAGTAGGAAACAAAGTGATATATATAACGAGGCGGGTACCTGATGCAGAAAAGTTGAAGGTTGGCATTAGTCAACGTCCAGGTTACAAACGCAAATCCACTCGCTAGAGAACCACCACCAAGATCCTCCGCTCCTCAGTCTTCCCAGTCACTATCATCGCTACTATCCTCGTACAGATCAACCTCAGGACCGTATTCCACGTGCAAGATGTGTTTCCTGAGCTCCAACACGTCCACCGGGTCTAGTTCGGCCCTGTCCTTGATAGTCCTGAGTTTCGCCCCTCTCGCAGCCCTCGCTACCGCCATCTCTATCACAGTCCGGATATCAAACTCCTCGTCATCCCGCCGGAAACAGGGAACGAAAACCAGTTCCTCCAATGAGGGGCAGACTACCTCCTTCGATGGATTTGTGTTGGGATTCAGGACCTCCATGAAGGTGTATAGTAGGCCAGTGCATCGAGACAGCACGAGGGTGCGTAGGTTTTTCATAGGGAGAAGTGCGCGGTAAGGAGGGTCTTTGGACAGAGGGCCACTGTTGCTGTAGATTTTTAGCCATTTGGTCTTCGAGGTGTCAAATCGGGCCAGGGATTCGAGCGCCAGGCTGGGGGGGACGCCGATTTGTGTGGCTGTTATACGGAGTTGCCCGTCCGGTCCACTGAACCGTGCGAACAATTGAAGTCCGTCAAGGTGTAAGTGGATTTCAGTGACACTGGAGAGATTTTTGAGGTTATCGAGGGACCTGGGGACGTGGTCCTCGATTACGAACGCATCTGAATACTGCTGCGATACCAACTTCGCGCCAATCGGGACCACCAGGTGGTCGAGCAAGACGGAAGTAGGTCCGCAATCGACAATTTCCATCCTCTCCAAGTGATCTAGTGAGACCAATCGTCCATTTTCATCACCGGAGATCAGGGTTGTAGAAAGGAGACCAATGTTGTGGAGGTGAGGAGCGCTTTCAAGGAAGTCGAGGAGCTGTCCGAGATCGCCCACTGAACTGGAATCCAGCGTGAACGAGGTGAGGTTTTTCGTGTTCCTCCAAGGTAATTCGGTGCGAATGCGCTGCAGGTGAAGCTCACGCAACGAAGATAGGTCTCCATTGAAGATCGTAGATGCGAGTACCGGGTAATCCTGTGGCTTTCTGTAGCGTCCATCCAGGACCAATTTTTCGAGAAGGGGTGCGGGGTGAGATAAATTAGGTATGATGATTTCTAGATGTCCAGACTCTAAAGCAACAGTCAGGGACTTGAGTCGACCAATGACCTGGGGAATAATTTGAAGGAAGGCATCAAGGAAAGATTGGCCTACATCCCCCCACAACCGTAGATTGATCGGGGGGGACCCCGAGCGTTCGAAATAGGCCTGGGTTTTTTCCGTGTGCGCACAGTCGAGATCGGACCACAAGGAGGATCGCGATATGAACATCTCCCTCCAAGCCCGGCAGACGTGGGTTAATGTGATCACATTGCGATCGCAGGAGCGCGTATCCAGAAAGTCAGGGGTAAGAGTGAGGACTTCAGGAGGAATACGATTGACTGGCGTGAACCTGTTCCTCAGGGATTTGATGAGCCGGAGGATCTCTATAGCGTCCTTCTCGAGATCATTGACCTGAAATACGATACGGGTTAGCCACCATCCAGGAGACGATTTCGTCAGATAGTCCAACCTCAGCCTTGTCGGCGGTGGTATTTACGACGCTGAAAATCCCGATTTCAGTGATCCTGCGTGGCGTACTTTATCGTTCAAAACGTACTCTGCGTTGAGAATCATATCTTGCAAAACTCGTTTCGTGGCGTGTAAGTGGTGAGATATAGAAGAGTCTTGACCGGTGACGGAGGTGAGCATCGTTGGAACCAAGCACGAACGCCAGATCGATGAAGGTGGGGAGGTCGAAAAGAGTCGGCGTCCTATCGATGATCGCCGCCTCGTGTGTGTGTGTGTGTCTTTCTATTATACTCCGTTCAGCTCGAAGGCCAGAGGAGTCCGCTATCTACTACAGCGCTTATGGTATGTCTAGCACACAGCTAATCGTTATACATGAGTTTGCCTTGCGGCGTTAGTCGAGAGAAACGTATCCAGGAATCGTAACCAAGGGGGGTGGAGTACTGCGTACTGCAGGTAGGGAGGAAGTCGGTGTACCGACCTAGGAAAGTAAATGGACCGACTAATAGGTCCGGTCGACGGGAACTCCCGCGTCGACCCCAGAAGGTAAGGCAGCTCACGGTGGTTCGTAGGGTGCGTGGCGCCGAGAGAACGCTCCAGACTTGAGGAAGTCAAGCGTGTGTTCAACGTGCTTTTTCTTGATGAGCCGTCCCAGGCTTCGTTGAGGCATCCTGATTCCAGGGAAGGCCAGCGCTAGCTTCTCCCTGGCGTCTTCAAAGAGTGGGCAAGCACGGATGATGTGCTCGCGAGTTTGTAGAACGGGGGGTAGTTGTGTTCCTTGCTTTTGTGGCAAGGACACATGAAGAAAGAGGGGGGTTTGTTCTGGTACTTCCAAACGTGGCGTTTGAAGTACTCTCCTGTGGGAGCGTGGTTAGTGCACATCTGTGTGAGTGTAGACATGGAACTTCGGTTTATGAGCTTGAACCACTTTGGAGGTCTGAGCTTGATGAAGTCGGACGTCTTGTGTGCTCTCGCGAAGGGGAGGAAACCGGAGGCAGGACGGAAGATTTTCTTGTCGTTATCTTCCAGGTCCTCAAGGAAGCCGCGCCATTCCTTGAGTGCCATGGTCTCCACTTCGGTGAGAGCGGAAGAGCGGGAGACGAAGTGGGGGAGGAGGTAGCCAGAGTCTCTGCACCTCATGTTTGCTGCCTTTCGGGCGTTCTTGTCTGTGACCTTCATCTGGTCTAGACCCCCGTGACCAGGGGTCCAGAGCATGGTGCCGGTGATGTCGGGTCGGGCTTCGAAAATTCGGATCATGTTCTTTCGAAACATGAGTGAGGCCTGTTGGGCGGCGTGTGGGCCTGGGTCAAATATTGACGTCAGCGCTGCGGTGGAATCTGAGAAGATTCGGAACTCCCGTATGTCGA
>Ga0307515_10004777_pt1 | contig 27744 bp, 10 predicted proteins | sample 17_EM_MG_FD_194513 | JGI IMG/M metagenome (GOLD analysis project Ga0307515, IMG submission 194513) | Populus trichocarpa ectomycorrhiza microbial communities from riparian zone in the Pacific Northwest, United States - 17_EM | ecosystem: Host-associated > Plants > Roots > Unclassified | place... | reverse complement strand
CCTAGCGTTTCCCCTATAACTTTTCTATACTACTTAAATATACGCTAAAGGCCCTAATTATATAGTTTAGTGGGGTTTAAGGTAATTTCCTTTAGAAATTAGCGCCAGCTGTTTCTATTCTCCTTCTATATTATCTTTTTAAGCCTATTCTTTAGGGCCTTATAGCTCTAGTAGTAGTAGGCCTTGCCTATTACGCTATACTATCGCCTTACCCTTCTTATACCTGCGAGTAGCTATACCGCCTTTAGCAACTATCCCTACTGGGCGTATTTATAGGGCCGGGCTTTTAGGTAGTAATCTTTTAAGTAGTTACTTATAATCCTTTAGATGTCCTCTAACGTTACCTTTAATATTATTACTAGTCTATTAGTAATTTCCTAAGAGTATTTTTCTTAGTTAAGTTTATATATGGCGTATCTTTAGCGGGTCTATTATACTAGCGCGTTAACGTTAAGGGATATCCGTATAGGTATATAGTCTATAGTTAGTGCTTATATATTTTCCGGCCCATAGAACACTAGCCAATTTATAAGTGCTTCTTGTATAAATATTAGGTTAATTATACTCTCTTAGGTCCCTTTTTTCCAGGTAGGTTCGCTAGTTAAGGTAGTTAGGGTAAGGCCTTACATTTCTAGTTTATTAAGTAGGTGCGTTACCTATACTTCTACTATAGCCTGCTGTCCTCCCTATACTAACAGTGTGTATTAAAGTCCCCTAGGACTATTATCTCGCCTTCTGCTGTATTAATAGTATATTATAGTAGTCCCTACATAGTTATCTAGGGTTTATTATCTTTTAGGTTATAGACGTTAATTATACTAATTTAGCCCCTATCTATAGCTATTTATAATTTAGCTATATTAAAGCTAATAGTGTAGTAGCTCTACGCCTATATATTAATTTATTAATTAATTAAAAAGTATACGCAGGTAGCTAGGTCTAGTTTATATAGAAGGTAATATCTTTTTAGTTAGTATATTTTGCGGGTTTACTTATTATATGCTAGTTTCTATAGGGCTATTATTTAGTATACTTCTAGGTCTAGGCTATTAAATAAAGGGCGTGATATTTTATAGTTTAAGTGTCTGTAATTATATTATACTATTATAAGTCCTTTTATTATTTGTTTAGCAACTTATAGGCATCTTCTCTTTATATTTAGGGCGTCTTATCTAGGGCCGCTATAATTAGGATTTTCTACTAGGATGGGTCTCTAGTAGCGTTTATACTACCTCACAGTCGTCCTACGCTCCATTTTACTACTAGCTGTGTAAATATCACCCCTACTAGGGTAAGAACCCTAAATCTCTTCTTTTATACAATTATCTACCTACTATTACTTACCCTGCTTATCTCCTTCTCCTTATATACATTTCCCTATAGTATAGCTGTAATCTAATATAACTAGGCTTGTTTTATCTTAGTGGCTTCTGGGTATACCTAGTAGGTTTTATATTATAGCTTCTGCTATACTCTATATTCTTTACCGCAATTTATATATTTAGCTCCCTTATCCTTAGGGCAGTCCTTAGTATTATAAGTATTAGTATACTCTCCGTACCTAACCTATCTCCTATATACGCTTTAGGTATATCCCTATTATTAGCATCTAAAGCATTATTAGACTTAGACTTTATAGTAGTATAGCTAGGCCTTATACTAGAGGCTATTTATAACTACTTCTTTATAGGCTAGTACTACCTATATCTCTTAGGTTAGTAGGCTAATTATTAAAGTACTGCGCATTTTTACCCTTTAAACCCTTAGTAATTCCCCTATATATATTATACATTCTTTATTAAGCTATATAACTCTAGTTATTATAATCCCTAGGGCTAGTTTTCTAGTAGCCTCTATAATCCTCTAAATAAGTTATATATTTATAGCGCCTTGCCTACTTTCTACCTATATACTAAGGGGTACCTTAATTACTTTAACTAGGTAGTCCTAGCGGAGGATTTTATACTTAGAGGTGTCTCCCTAGGTAATAGTCTAGTCTATTACCTATTAGTTAAAAAGCGTAACCTTTATATTACTACTTTATAGGACCCTTACCGCCACTACTCTTAGTATATATGCTTTAATTAATATAAAGATCTGTTCTAGTTCCGTTTCTACTATCTTTAGTATTCTAACTCTAACTATAGCTCTAACTGGAGCCACGCTGGGTAGGTGCTAGAGAGTTGCTAGTTAGGCGCTTATAGCAATATTGGCCTATAAAGGCTTTGCTACCTATACTATTAATACTCCCTATAATTTTATAGCGTCCTTAATGCGTCTAAGCCTATCCTCTACCGCATTCTAGTTCCTGTTATACTTTATTTATAGCTCCCAGGCGATATAGCCTGCTTATTATGCTACCTACGCTACCCCTACGCGTAACTATTCGTCCTCTCCCTTCCCTAGATCTTCCTTAATATCTTTTAGTAGGTTTATAAGTTTCTATCACTTCTAGTCGCTGCTCTATAGTTATTATAAGTATGTCGCCCCCTATTAGGTTTGTTATAGTATCGCGATTTTCTATACAGCGTCTATCCTTTAAGTCTACTACGACCCTTCTATGTCACGTAGGTTTTCCGGCTATACTATATATATTAGTTTTAGGGCATAATATATTATATATTTAATTAGAGACGGTTATTTTTTATTAGGTAATTAGTAGGCGTATTCTGCTACTATAGCGGCTTTATAGGCTTATATTAAAGCTCTAATTTAATTTAATTAATTAATTAAATTAATTGTAGTGTTCGCTAGCTAGTTATTTAAACGATTACTATCTAGCTTTAGCAAGGGTTATCTAGTTTTAGTAAGGGTTATCTAGTTTTAGCGAGGGTCGTCTAGTTTTAGCAACGGCCATCTAGTTCTAGTAATGGTTATTTAGTTTTAGTAACGGTCTTTAGTTTTAGTAACGGTTTTTTCTACCTACTTATCTACCTATATTAATATCTAATTTAATTTAGGGGAGGGGTCGGCCCAATTAAAGGCTTTAATTAATTTAGATCATTCTCTATAGCCGTTTGCTAGCTATATATTTAAATAGTAGTTATTTAGGGTGCTTCCCTAAGAGGCTTTAATTAAATTTAGTAATGGGCCAATATGTTATTAATCTTAATACAGTCCTAAATTTAGTCTATTTAGATAAATACTAATAAGTTTAGGTATTAAAAATGTCAAAAAGGGCGACATAAGAGGTAATACAACGTGTATCCCTTTAAGTAGAATGCCCGTACTATATTAACGGAAGGAAAAATACCATTAGGTCGCTACTCTAAGACTTAGTCCCTTAAAATAGAGTGTCTTAATTACCTATCTTGCCCTATATACCCTTTTTACTATACTTCTATATTATTATAGATTGCCACTATATATTATTACTTACCTACCCCTAGCTTTTTACTGCCTTATACGTATAATCGCGTTATCTATAGTTCTCCTACTTATAGCTAAATAACGCTTCCTATTCTAATAACCCTCCTTTACCTCTATCCTCTATTTTTTTTTATTTAATAGCGCGCTTAACCTAATACTAGCTATAGGGGTAGACTAAGCCCATATAGCTAAGTACCTACGCTATACTACGTATTAAAATACACTAGGTAGATTAAGGTATAGAGGGAGTAGAAGGCGGTTTAAATAAGAGGCTTACTATAAGCCTTTCGCCTATAAGGTATATACGGTTTAGCTATATATAGGTGCTATATAGTATTATTATACTATATAAGAAGAAGGGGGTTGCTATTATAGGTAAATACTATAATATAAGTGTATATTAGGAAAAAAATTTAGCCTCGTTATTGCGGTTTGCGGCAATTTACTACAAATTGCTACAAACTATACGGTCGCGGTAGTTGTATATAGTTGTTAGCGATTTGTATAAACTGCGTATTTTATAATAAATTTGCAGTATCTAATAGTAAATTATAGTAAAATGCTATCCTATAAATAAATAGCGCGCAAACTATATATATATTATAATTATATTATATAATAACTAAATTCTTATATATTCCCATAGATTGCTATAATATACTTTTTAATATATTTATATTATAACTATATAAAATATAGAGCTATCTACTTAGGTAAGGGGGAAGCCTCTTATAAAGGCTTTATATTGTTAATTAACGGTATTTTTAGTAGTATACTAATTTCCTAACTAGGTATAAGAGTACATATATTAGATCCCGCCGCGCTTACAAACAAGTTCGCAAGCACTCCGTATCTTTTTAGCCGAATGGCAACGTTAGGGCGGGAAACGTTACAATTATACTTGCGAACTTACTAGAGCTAGGTATAGGCTATTAGTAATTAATTAAGGGTTTAACCCCTAATAGTTGTATACTTCGCTCTAGTATAGTTAAACACGTCTATAGGGGTTAGGCGAAGAGGCGTTAACTTATATCCGATTAGGCTTAAACTCTAAGCAGCCTTTATTACTAGGGACTCCTAATATATAATGCAACTCTTAGTGTGCGGACCCCCTATAGCTTAGCGTTTAAGGGCAAACGCGTAAAGGGGAGGGCAATTATAAGAGTATATATATTAGATCTCGCCGCGCTTATAAATAAGTTTATAAGCACTCCGTGTCTTTTTAGCCGAATAGCAACGTTGGGGCGGGAAACGTTACAATTAGCCTATTTACCTACCTACTTATTTGCCTGCCTGCCTACCTATTTATCTATCTATCTATCTGTTTATCTATTTATCTATACCTACCTTACCTATATTTACTTATCTATGCCTATATATTTATACCTACCTATTTATATCTACCTGTCTATGTTACCTTAATTTAATTAATTAATTAAATCATTTATAGTATTCGCTAGCTAGTTATTAAACGGTTATTGTCTAGCTCTAGTAGTGGTTATATAGCTCTAGCGAGGTCGTATAGCTCTAACGACGATTATCTAGCTCTAATGACGGTTGTTTAGCTCTGGCGACAGTTATCTAGCTCTAGTAACGATTGTCTAGTTCTAGCGACGGTTATCTACTAGTTATTATTCTAGTGTCTCCCTAAGTAGGAAGGATATAAAGAAAAAAGTGTAAAAAATAAGGTGGCTACCTAGGTATATATAGGGGGTATACTTAGCAGAGGTACGTATAGAGGCTATTAGGAATATAGTGAGGACCTAAAGTAGAGTATTGTGTAGAGCCTTTACACGTAGAGCTTCGCGTAGAGCCTTATGCAGAGCATCTATATATAGAGCTTTATATAGAGCTTCGTGCAGAGCCTTTATATATAGGGCTTTATATAGAGCCTTATGTAGAGCCTTATATAAAGCTTTATATAGATCTTCGTGCAGAGCTTCATATAGTCTTATAGTATTTTTATTATAGAAAAATTAGGGTTTAGCAATTTGCGGCGATTTGCACGAGTAGCCTATATATTTATAGTAAATCGTATAGATTGCCGAAAATTGCTAAAATTGCGACCTACGCGAGTTAAGTAGACCCCGATTTTCGGCTGCAACAACGTACCTAATAATTTTTTTCCTAATATACTAGACGCATATATAAAGATATAGTAGTCGTGTTTATAGGCCTCCGCTAGGGCTTACCCTCCCAATAAGAAAACTCTTTGTATTACTACTACGTCTCTACGTTTACTCTAATAGTTTATTGGCACAATCCTAATAGAACGCTAATAGTACTACTAGGTTTCTAGGCTCTACCGCGTAGAGGTATAGAGGCCGATTTTATAGAGCCTAATAGGCCAACATTAAAGCTCTAGTTTAATTTAATTAATTAAATCGTTTATAGTATTTGCTGGCCGGTTATTTAAAAGGTCGTTATTTAGCTTTAGAATAGTTATCTAGTTCTAGTAATAGTCTTCTATTAACTACTATTTTAGTATCCCCTAAAGTAGAAAGGATATAAAAAAGTGTAAGAAATAAGTTAGCTATAAAGGGAGTAACTTAGTAAAGGTATATATAGGCTATTAGAAATATAGCGGGGACCTAATAGTACTATATATTATATATACGCGCGTATACTTAGGAGAAGGATATTATATTAAGAAGAGGAGTATCGCTTAGGGGGGGGTTTTATTAGAATTGTATTAAGATTATATTAAGATCGTATTAGGATTGTATTATAATAGTAAGTTCCTATTAAAATAATTAGGATAATTAAAAATATCCTACAAAGAGCCTACTAGAAGCCTATTAGGACAACTAGAATTATTAGAATAATTAAAATCTTATTAGGAGACCTCTAAGATCCTAGTACTTTAATAAAATACTAATATATAATAATATAGAAGTATAGTACAAAGGGCAGATATGGTAAGATAGGTAATTAGAATACTTTTTTATAGAAGTCTTAGAATAGCGACCTAATAGTATTTTTCCTCCTATTAATATAGTATAGGTGCTATTTAGAGGGATATATAGAGGATGGAGCAAAAAGGTATTTCTCCTTCCTATTTAGGAAAAGCGTGGTTTTAGTGTTAAGACCCTATTAAAATTAACTTAATCAATTTAATTAAAGCTTTTAATACTAGTATATTATCTATATAGCTTTTAAAATATAGTATTTTAGTATCTAGAGTTTACCTAATTGGTCTTATTTTACCGCACCTTATATTTTATAGGCTTTTAAAGGGTTTAAGGCCTTAATTACCTTTACTGCCCTTAGCTTTCTACCTCGCTCTCTACCCATTCTACTACCTAAATATAATAATTTTTTTAGAGTTCTTAGTTATAGAGCTATTAACCTATAATTAAGCTAGGGCCTTAAGTATTTTAACGTCGATTTAAAATAACTAAAATAACTAATTTTACCACTCTTCCTTAGTAATTTTATTAATTTCCTTACGGCTTTACTTAGGAAGAAGAATTATAGATAGTTATTAGGTAAACTATAGTAATTACATAATATCTAGTAGCTAATTTTAGGCACCTTAACAATTATAAAGAGCTTGCGCTTAGATCCCTTACGGAGCTAGTTTTAGCTTTACTACTTTTCCTTTACTTCTTGTTTATAATTATTGCCTCCTTTAAGTTTTATAACCTTCTTAATATAATAAAGAATCCTCTTAATCTATTACTAAATTTGCTACTACTTAAGATCTTGCTAAGCTAAGCCTTCTCTATAGCTATATAAAAGGTAATTAGGCCTTTTTTATAGTAGTTTGTTATAAGTAGCCCTAATAGGGCTTAATTATATTTAAATTAGGTAAATTACCTAGCTAAAAAATGATATTAAACCTTATAGACGTTAAAATAGGGTTAGTAAATCTTTATAATATAAGAAGTAGCCTTATCTTCCTATAGAATTATATTAGGATTTAAGTATATAAGGCTCTAGGTAAAAGGAAGAAGTTTTAGTAGTAAGATATTTACTAAATATCTATAACGGGTTCTCCCGAAAGATAAGATAAATACAGGTTTTATTAGTGTCTTAGAAGGATTATAAAGGGAGCTAGTTCTCCTCTAGAGAAGAAATAGCGATTAGTCTCTAAATAGAAGAGATTAGAAAGCATTTGTCCTTTAATACGTAAAGCTCGTTCTACCTTTAACTTACCTTCAACTTACGTTCTACTTACCTATAACTCTTATACTATACTGTTAATTAGATAATTATACGTTTTAGGTGGACTGGTCTCTTACAATATCGCTACTAATTAATTCTACGTCTATCTAATCAGGTAAAAGCTTCTATTTAATAGGTGCTTCGCCTATATACCCTCTATAACGTAGTTTATATATATCTCTTTTATAGGCTTATTTCTTTTTTTAGGCCTTATACGCCTCTAGCTCTAGAGCTTTATTCTAAATCTTAATAATAGATTTTAACTTATTATATTCTATCTTTATTTAAGGCTTTTAAATATAATAAGGGCCTTTAAAGTTATATATAAAGTAACCCCAAAATATAAACTTAGAGTACTACTTTTACTGCTTTTATACGTAGCTGCGTATATGGGGCTTATAGGATTATTACTATACTTAATAGCCTCCTTAACGGTAACCTAAAATAATACTTATTTTATCTAACCAAATCATACCCTGTTAATTATCTAAAGTCTAGTAGTAGTAGGCTAATGTACATCTATATTATTCGTTCTTTACAGCTATAGTTAATCTAGACTTCTTTATTAGTATTATCTTATAGAAGCCGTAATTTTTAAGTATAATTTAAACGGACGCTATAGAGATTCCTATTTCGCAAGCAATTTTTTAACTACTTTTTTTATACCTGTAACGATCGTATATAATAGCGTTAACGACTCTCTACTTAATATTAGGGGTAATCTTTTTAGTACGCTCTCTACAGGGCTTATCCTTAAAGTAGTTATTAAGGAGGACCTAATCTTCATACCAACCATTCTCTACTGCCTTTTTTACTAGGTTACTGATATACTTACCGCTAATTCCAGTAATTCTAGTAATTAGTTTTAGGGGTGTACCTAAAGCCTTTATTATTACGGCCTGCGCCCTCATTACAAGGCCGTAGTAAGACATTTTAGGCTTAAAAAACAGTAGGAAAAATAGTAGAAGGTATATAGAGGATATTATAAATAATTAAGTAGATTCTATTAAAAAGTTAGCATAGAGTTGCTTTTACAAAGTTCAAAGTTAAAATTCGGTATATTTTGGTGGGTCTTGGCACCAAAACCACGCTTTTCCCAAATAGGAAGGAGAAATCTCTTTTTGCTTTGTCCCCCGTACATTCAGTCCGCCATGGAACGACTGTAAGCGAGTTCCCGATATTTCGATGATGACTGTACCGATATTATTGAAATGGCTGTAACGGAATCACGTCTGAGCTTGCTGAGGTACAGTAAGTGCATCAACATCATCACCTACCCGGCCCTTGGAGTTTCGACGAAGTTTTTTGCCACATAGTACCCCATTTGCTCCGCAGGCGTTATGTATTGTCAAAACTGCCGCACACCCGTGAGACTCGATGCTTCCCTTAAGGAGCTCAACCCTGCTGCATTCCAACTATTGACCGGTAAAATCACATCATATCTCGCCTGAGATTGTCTCTATTGATACCATATAGATTCCACCGCTCCGCCTCCGCAGCAGTCTGCATTCTCAACGTCTTCTCGTCAGTCACGTCGCAACTATCTGCAAGATCGCCGAGATGATTACCAGCATGCTTTACAAAATGCCCAAGGCCCCACGTTCAAACGTGCGGTTCCTTCCAATCGCTTCAGCCACACATCAGCTGCCAATCATACAAAAACGGGCGCAAAAGAAAATCCTGCTATGTCCTTCGTCATGCTCACCGACTCTCAGGTGGTACAGACATCAAGCCACCAAGCTGGGGATGAAAAGGCTGACAGTCCTCTTTCCCAAAAGCAATCTAATGCCGTAGGATTGAGGGCCTCAGATGAAAATAGTCTACGATCACATGAAGCCGAAACAGCGACTCGTCTTTTCGAATCTCTCTCTGCCCATTCTGATATCGATCACCCCATCTGTGTGGAATGCACTGAGTTACTGGTTGATGGACTACAGAAACGATTGGGAAGTGCTACAAGAGAACGAGACGTCTACGTGGATTTCCTACGAAAAGCAAACGCAGACATTCCAAGTGACGAGGAAAGACAACAAGCCGTAGAAGCCTTGAAAGTTGCTCGCGAAAACGAGTCCTTCTCTTTTGCAGAACTTCAAAGACTTGAGCAAGAAAAGGCCGCGATGGACCAAGAAATCACTGTTTTAGATGAAGAAGCCCATGAACTAGATCAAACAGAGGAGGCTTTCTGGCGAGAACGAAACTTATATACGGTTACTCTCTCTTCATTTCAGAGCGAAAGAGACGGGCTCAATACTCTATACGACCATGACTCTAAACAGTTGCAGCGCTTGCAGCGCACGAACGTTTACAACGACACATTTTGCATTGGTCATGATGGATATTTCGGCACCATTAACGGGCTTCGCCTTGGGAGGCTCTCAAACCCGCTAGTCGAATGGACTGAAATCAACGCGGCTTGGGGCCAAACTTGTCTGTTGCTTGCAACTGTCGCGCAAAGGCTGAGCTTTTCATTCCAAGGCTATCGACTGAATCCCATGGGGTCCGCCTCTACAATTGAAAAGCTAGACTATCCCCAGTCGAGTTCTACTAATGATCCCTCTTATCCTATGAGGCCTAGAATAACGCCCATGGAGCTTTACTGCACTGGGGACTTACCATTAGGGCTGGGTTTCTTGCACAGGCGTTTTGATAATGCCATGATTGCCTTTTTGGAATGCCTCCGTCAACTTGGTGACCATGTCGAACATGCACCAACTCAGGGAACCGCGGATGCTACCCACGGTTTGAAGATGCCTTACGACATCCGTAAAGACAAGATCCATGACACTAGCATCAAGTTAAGCTTCAATCAAGAAGAGTCGTGGACTAAGGCATGCAAGTATACTTTAACATGCTGCAAATACCTGCTAGCCCACGTGAGCAACATGAATAGTTCTCCTAGGAGATCTTTTTAGATTTCATTTGCAAACGATAAATATTGCATCAGTCTTATAACAGTCAATGCATGCCGTGAAGCTGATATATTTAATCTATGCCATTCTACAGAGCCCTCCTGCATAACGTATGGCGTTTTGAAACTTCCCTTATAAAATCGCCCACTCAAGGGTATATAAGAGTTTCTGCTCTACGACTTTTACATACATTATTTATGACCTGTATCTACTGGATTGTGGCCAAAATCTGTCTAAAATCTGCCAAAATCTGAAAATTTGGATGCATCTGAGAATTTAGGGTTACCTTTTACGACACTATATCTCCTCCCTTAAGATTATAAATATAGGGTTATAATATATATAACTAAGAAGATATATTATAACTAGAATATCTAAGTTATAGTATATAAAAAGACACGAAAGTTAACTCTTAAAACGTTTAGGCACCACCAAAGCTGGGACCGTAAACCCTGGACGCTCTTTAGAAGATTTAGGGAGGGGGTATCCCTTTACCCGTTGAGGGGCAACGCCGAGCTGACTGCATGAACACCGGTATCAGATGTATAGTTCTCATCACAAAGGCTCGAACGAGAGCCTTTTATTGGCTGGATCCCTATCGATAACGTAGTGCCAGAAGCAACGGGTTAAGGGATAGGGAGCCGTTAAAGGGGGGGACGTGCTTCCCCTGCCCCGTAACTAAAATCTACTACGGAGCGTCCGATTTATGAGATAAGGCAATTCAGTCCGCCAAGTTGGCAGTTCTAGCGACAAGTTCGCCAACACTATAATCTGGCAGGGTCTCCACGCCGCAAACCTTCCCCATCTGGTGGACCTACCTTCTTACTATTTCGCTGGCATGCAGACTTTGCGTCTGAGAATTTCCTCCATCGGCGTACTCCATCAGCTGGTAGTCCGTCGGCTCCCCTATGGAGCATTTTCAAGATGCTTCTCTGTAGAAGCTGCTCAAGAGCCAACGGCAGGCACAACCACCCCAGTTCCAGATGAAGCCGCACGCGTCAAGTCAAAATCACTATTCTACTTTGAGGCGGGCTACGCTCTCTATGCAAAGAGACCATCACGTCCATTCCCGCCATCCTTCCTATCTTACCCTCCAGGCTTGTTTTCCGAACCGCTAAGTACACACAACCAGAGTAGGGATCGCAGGTCCTACGTAAACGGGGAGATGATTCGTGGGGTCACCAATGGCGATGATGCTGTGTTAGTTAGCGACAGCTTCATCGGCGCGAACGACGGAGTTGGAGCTTGGGCAACAAGAGAGAGAGGTCATGCAGCGTAGGATAAAACCATATCGTCCTATAACATAGCATGCTTGAGCTGACACATGTCCTCAATAGACTATGGTCACGCCTTGTTCTTCATTTCTGGGCCCTGGAAGCTGAAAGAGCTAAATACGGTGGATCCTCCGAACCAGATCCCATTTCCTACCTACAGAGAGCATTCGATCAAACAAAGCAAGCAACTTCTGAACCTAATGAATGGCACGGTACGACGACTGCGTGCGCTGCCCTGTTAGGCTCTGATAATAGTGTCCCTCCCCACCCAATCCTCTACGTCACCCAGCTAGGTGATTCACAAATTCTTGTTCTTCGCCCGCGAAACCGTGAAATAATTTTCAAAACGACAGAGCAATGGCATTGGTTTGATTGCCCACGTCAGCTTGGCACAAACAGTCCCGATACCCCGACCTCGAACGCAGTTCTAGATCGCATTGAAATTGAAGAGGACGATGTAGTTCTGGCTATGACCGATGGCGTTGTTGATAACCTTTGGGACCACGAGGTGCTTCAAAATGTACTGAACAGCATGGAGAAATGGAAAAATAACGTAAATTCTGCTGAAGATGGGAAGGGACCAGGAAAGCGAAGCTATGCCGATAATATGCGGTTTGTCGCGCAAGAATTAGTCAATGCTGCCAGAGTTGTTGCGGAGGATCCGTTCGCTGAAAGTCCATATATGGAAAAGGCTGTTGACGAGGGTCTGTCGATTGAAGGGGGTTTGTGAGACTGCCACTATCCTTGACAGGGCGGATGTGCTAACAAGTAACCAACAGGCAAGCTAGATGATATCAGCGTTGCTGCTGCGCAATGCAAGCGCAAGAAAATTTAGTTCACTATAGCATTATAGGACAGAAAACGTCATGAGGATATAGAGAAGAACAGAACCGCCCCTAGACATTCAAAATGTCGTATTTAAAGTTTGCGACATGTCAATGAGAGAGAGAAAAATGACGATAGCACCATGGATACGGCACCTAGGCTAAGATCAAAGGATGTCCGGAAATTGGTTGAAAGTTTACCGTGCACTCACGTAGCTTGCAGCCAACCTTGCTCGGCGCGAAGAACGCAATCAGCTGCGTTAAGCCAACCGCTCCAGCCATTGAGGCTAGAAATTCTGTACAATCTAGAACTATGTTGCACACAAGTTGTCTCAGCTAGGACGCTCGCGGGTTTATGTTGAGGAAGTTGAGTCGACATTGGGGATGCACAGCGGGTGCGAAGGAATGCACCCAGGCTTGGTAGAGCCGGAGAAGATTATGTAGAGTTAGCAGAGAAAGAAGGTTGGAAGATAAGATTTTCTAAGGCTCCAATGAACACAAATTACATTCCAAAGTCTAACATTGCCTGATTGTGCTAGTCTACTATCAAAAGCAACTATAGGTGTCAGCCGTGCCTCAGTTAGCTGTTTATGTTAATGCCTCGATGCATCACCACGAGAAAGCTTACCACCAGCATATAGATTTCCACTATTACGATAAGATGCCATCGTTTCCTTGAAGGTAAAGGGACTCAAAGGGCTAACCGATACCCGCGCTACAGGTCGGACGCGTTGAGAATAGTTAAGTACGACACGTGATGGGCAGGCTTCTGCAGCAGTGTTCGTATCTCAAAGGTTCGTCGGAGGCACTCCGTTTGATAATTGAATATTTCATCTACGCAGCCAGTTTGACTGTAAGACGTATGGCAAGCAAGCGCCATGGCTGTGTGTATCTCAGGTGATGGAAAGCGGCACTCCATTTGATTGACCCCTCTCTGCGCAAGCAGCCTCTCCTTCAGTAATCTTTCGCGCAACTCATTCGCTCGTTTGTTGGTAGACGGCAACTGCTGCGAAGTCTGAATGATTAGTATTGTTTGCGGCAGTATTCAACTTCACGGTCGATACTAGATGATGTGACAATGAACATGGGCCGAAATAAGAGGATTATATTTATGACTGAATGATATAATAGCAACGGGTAGAGGAATAACTCTATGCGCTGCAGATAATATATATGGTGATGTTCATCCAAACCGGTCCGATCCAAGACGGTAGTGGCAGTCTCAGGATGCATGACCCACCTTGTTAGGCGTGCTTGTTCCCTCCTCTCGCTCCTTGTTAGAAACATACTCCTTCCTGTTACGTGTTGCGGGTGAATCCCTTGGCTTAGGTGGAGGACTGCCCTCGACAGAAGATGTGTTCCTTCGACGCTTCGCGCGAGGCTCATATCTCTCCACAGAGGGATGTCTTTTGCGTTGTCTAGGGCTCCAACTACGCCAACTGCGGCTGCCACTTCGTACGCTTCGGCTACGGCTGCGCTTGCGGCGGTTGTCTCGGTCTCGGTCCTTGCGAAAATCAGCTCGAACTTCTCTAGGCTCATTATCGGAAACAGAAATTGATCTCCTGGCTGTGTAGTCTCTTTTAGCTCGGACACGACGGGGGCTGGCGGAACGGGCGGAGGACCTCGAACGTGACCTAGAATAGCTTCGGCGACGCCTCTCTTTTCTTTTTCGAGGAGGAGACGGGCTAATTGGGGTAGCTGATGAGAGCGAAAGGTCTCGTCTGCTTCGGACTCTTCTGGGTGAACGTGAGCGAGATCTTTCAATCGGAGAAATGGATCTATCTCGATTATCACCACGTAGTGAACTTCTCCTCACACGTCCACCTCTATCACGACTTCGCGAATGTGATCTGTCTCTACTTAGATATCTTCTATAGATTCGGCGAGGTGTAGGTTCTGGCGAACGTGATGTCGGTTTGCCTGGGGACCATCTGGTACGCCGGCGAGGTGGCGTGATTGAGTGCGATCTTGAGTGGCTTGAAGATGTGGTCCGTTTTGGGGTGGGCGATCGAGGCCTTCGGCGACCATCTCTTCGCCTTGCCTCACCAGGGATGTATGTGTCAACCTCACGTCTCGGAGGAGCACGATAGTCATCGGAGCCCCTTCGCCTTCGTGGGGGAGATCTTGACTCTCGTCGCGGCGGGCGGCGATCAAAGTCTCTTGCTCCTCCTCGGAAATTGCGGCCTCTTCCCCTACCACGTTCACCCCGCTCACGTTGCCGTATAGTGTCAATGTCCTTATCGCGAGTTCTTTCCTGTTCGCGTCGACGGCGGGCTTCTTCGGCAGCTTTCTCCGCTTCGATCTAGAGTTATCGGTAAGCAAGGTTGTTGGGACTTATGGAAGAAGTCGTGCCACCTTTTCCTGGATTAGCTCCAGTTTCTTTGCCTCCAAGAGCTCCTTTGGGACTCCTTGTGGATTTGCTTGCGCACTCAGGCACAAAGTCCACAGTTCCTTGCAGAAGCCTGCTGTTTCTTTTTCGAGAAAACCCGTCAGTTGGATTTGGAGAGTTTTAATGTCAGGCTGTGCGAAGTCGTTAGTCGGCTGTCGCACAGTTGTGCATTATGAGGAAGTGCATACGAAACGGGAATTCTCGAGAAGATTGAAGCAAAGCTCTATTACAACATCGTCCTCAGAGCCAAGAATCTCAGAGATCTTGCCGGCAATCCACCTATGAACAGAATTGTTATTGTCAGCGACGCAGATTGGAGAGTGGATGTGGACCGACTTCTTCATGACCTCAACGTTAACCTTCTCCATGTCCACTTTCTGGCTAAATTCTGGAGGGAACTTTGTCCGTTTCAAGAGCTTCTGGTCCACAGTCTGGGCCATGTTGACGGTGGCAGAGACTAAGCAGTGAGATGTGAAGCACCTTGCACAATGAAGCAGAGTTGCAGTACCAAGTTACAATATAGATGGCTGGGAAATCTTCGCTTGAGAACCGACAGCCATGCGTACACTAAAAGTTCACCTGACCTGGCCAAAGGTCAGGTGACCCATAAATGCTCCTTGGTCGCCATACTTAACCAAATCAACAACAACAAACGTCTTTAAAACACAATGTCGAGCACTTTAAAAGGTTCTATAAGTGCTCTAAACGTAGCCCTATTATAGGCCTCGCATGCTCGCTATACTGCTATAGAAACTTGCTTTATTAGTCTGCCTCTATCCCTTCGCCTATTAAGTTGTGTCTAACGCTATCGATAAGAATCTAGCCAATTAGAGGATCTTGTTTAAATCTCCGTAATAAGAACTATAGCGACGTAAAGTTATTCGAATTACTGGTATTATACGTATTTAGCCATTTAGAGGCCTAGTCCTTAGTGTTAAGCTTATTATAATGCGACGCCTAGCACTCGCTAGTGTTATAAAAGGGAATCTCGTATATAAAACAGCCATAAAGGGTTCTTAAAGCCCTCCTGGGTACTATTATAGGATATTACTATAATACCTTATATATATCTATTTCTACCAACTTAGTAATTAAAAACTAACTATAAGATAGCAATCTAACGGCAATCTAGTAGTAATTTACGGTATTCTGCTATATTTTACAAAGTCTACTAAATCTTACTAAGTTCTGCTAAAACTATTACCTAAATCCTATTCTACTCCATGTATATATTAACTAAGTAACTAAGCTAACAATATATACCCTTTCCTCCCGTTTTCTTACCTTCTTTCCTTATATAATATCTTAATTTCATTATATAGTTTATATATATAGCTTAATAATATCTACTTCGCTATATATTATTATTGCTTATACTTACTCCGTGACAATATAGAGGGCGGTTAAAATATAGAAAACTACTAGGATATAGCTAAAATGTAGTAAACTCTAAGTATAAAAGCTATTAAAAAAAGGATATAGTAATTACTAAGGATATCTAATATCCAACGGAGGTTAGGACGTAGCTTAGGCAGTTATATGGGGCCGTAGCTATATATAGAGATAGTTAACGGGGTTTTTATTATTATTATCCTACTAAGGTAGCTTATCCCTTCGGCTGGTGACGTCCTACGAGGTTAGACCGTGCGCGAACACCAGAATCAAAAGTACGCGTATGGTCACGGAGCCCTAATTCTATTGATTCTATTAGCTGGCTCTTATCGATAACCGTAGGACTAAATCCACCAGCCGATGGGATAGGGTTTTTCCTCTCCCTAAAATACTAGGGGTTTTTCCCTATAATATTACATTTCCCCTATATATACTGCGTAGTCTATATAGGCCGACCTAGGATCCGTATTAGATATTAGGCAATAAATAAATATTTATTAATTAAGTAAAATGACTTATAGCTTTTAAATATAGGGCGATAGTAAAGTAATAAATAGTGTTATGTATAAGTATAGAAAAGTTATTTAAAAAGGTACGGATTCAGTAAATTTCTATAGTTAATGATGGTTTCTAACATTTGATTATCCTTCTCTGAAGCGACTGTAACCGCAAGCGACGGAAACGAAGGCGCCAACTTCGTCATCCCAGCCTCAGAGCACAATCCAGCCATATCACCCAACAACTCCTCAAGGAACATGGAGGGACATGCTGATTATGATACGGAGAATTTCAGTGAGGGGTTGTTAGAGTGCACCGTCGACAGGCCGCAGAAGGAGCTGGATGGCACCAAAGATGCCTACATATCCTATCTTGTTTCCACAAGAGTAATTCTTACCAACAGCCCCGCTACCTCTGAAGAAGCCACTGAATACTTACCAATCGATAGTCCGACTTCCAATCTTTTCAGCGACCCGAGTTCTCTGTAAGAAGACGCTTCACTGACTTCGTGTTTTTGTTCAAAACACTATGCCGAGAGTACCCTCAATGCGCTGTACCTCCACTCCCAGACAAACACAAGATGGAATACGTTCGCGGGGACAGATTTGGGCCCGACTTCACGCACAGAAGAGCACACTCTCTACACCGCTTTCTCAAGCGCCTCACTCTCCATCCGGTCCTCCGTCGTGCTGCGTTGCTCATACTCTTTCTCGAAAGTTCAGACTGGAACCAAACAATGAAAGGTCGGCCATTACGCGGCGCATCGATGTCTGAACAAAGCAATGGCGGTGTCTTTGATAACCTCACTGATACCTTTCTGAACGCATTCACTAAGGTGCATAAACCGGATAAGCGCTTCATTGAGGTACGAGAGAAAGCCGATAAGCTAGACGAAGACCTGGGGAACGTGGAGAAAGTTACAGCGCGGGTCGCTCGCCGGCAAGCGGACCTAGAGACAGACTACAGTGATCTAGCGACGCAATGCCAAAAGCTGATAAATTTGGAGCCGGGCGTTGAGGGTTCGCTAACTTCGTTTGCGTCAAGCGTAGAGACAACATCGCAGGGATTGAAGACGCTGAAAGAGCATACAGATCAAAACTATCTTGGCTCGTTACGAGATATGGAGGCATATATCGTTGCTGTGAAAGCTTTACTCAAGACCCGCGAACAGAAACAGCTTGACTTCGAGGCTCTAACTGACTATCTCACCAAAGCTGCTAGTGACCGCGACAACCTTGCATCACAGACAGGCTTGAGTGGCTTAGGTGCCAGTGGGTTCTTACGAAGTAAAATTGAAGACGTTAGAGGTGTAGACCATGAGCAGTCCCGTCGCCAACGTGTACGTAAGCTTGAGATTGAGATTGAGCGACTCACGCGTGAGGTTGAAAGTGCCAAAAAGGCTACTGAGGCGTTCGACGAGCAGACAGTCAAAGAGGTTGCGGACTTTGAGCGCATCAAGGCTGTCGAGTTTAAGGATACCCTGGGTGATCTCGCTGATGCTCACATTGAGTTCTTCCATGGCACTATTGAGACATGGGAGAAGTTCATACAAGATATGGAAAAGGAAGGTGTTGCAGTGGTGTAGTCACCAACACAATTGGAGTCATATTCTGTCTCGAGGGTGAGAGGTGTATGGCGTTGTGGTTCGACCTGCTTTGATTAGGTAGTTCAACTATATTCAATGTTTACACCTTTTATGACTAAGGGCGTGTTCGGTTGCAATCTAGAGCTTTTTCAATCTGACGTTGATCCGTGCTTTTACCGGCGTCAATTAGTAGATAATTAGTGGCGCTTAATCTGGTAGTCGTACTCAATCTGAAATAAAGCCGACTGTTCGGTTGATCGTTTCGAAAAGGCCTTAGATAAGGCTTAAAACTACCTACTACCGATCCTTCATTACTAGCTCCTTATTCAGTGTCTTATTACTATATTGCTAACGACTGCTACCCCTTCTCCTGCCACTAATGCGCATATACTTGTAACGAGACTAGCCCAGTCCTTAGCATTCCTGCTTTACCTAAATTAGATGCCTCTTTGTAAATTAGTTTGTCCAAATTGCCAGGTATAAGGCCCCGCAAGCTTTGTTAGTGAAACTGATGGATAACACGGAGGTATGCAATTTTCAACATGACAACAGGTTTATGTATTCGCCCTGTTTCTAATTATATTTTCGAAGGATTATCTCCCTCACGGGATATAAGGACTGGCAACGCTCCGCATATAGCTTCATGTACGGCTAGAAATTTTGAATAGTAGTAACCTGCTGCTGAGTTTCCTCAATACTTACTTCTAGTCCTCTCCTATGTCATTGTGCTCTGCCTCTGCGAGAAAGCGTTAAGTAATTGCCTTATGCTCAACGTAACGTATAGGGACATTCAAAGCTCTCTTTGACTAATTTCCTAGACTAGACAGTCCTAGGCCCTGGAAACTGCATGGAATTGTAGTTAAAGACTCGAGATCATCCACCCGGAAGCTTAATTGATCTTCCAACCACATTGGATTGGCTCATGACCTCGGGTTTGCACGTAGTTTAGCCGATCTACGTCAATGGCAAGCGTTTGTTGCTCCAGGTACAACAGCCATTTTTTATACATGATAATTTCCCAAGTATCCGAATCATCTCTGCAATAGTACTCTTCTTTATCCTCTCAAATCCTGTCAAGTTTATCTGACCCTCTAAACGCCCTACTCACTGCATCCCTCCCCTCAGATAGCCCATGACCCAAATACCCATCGGAATGGGAAACCTTGACGGAGTAATGCAAGTGGACAAGGTCCTTGGCACGTATGAGGTCTGGATCGTCTGTGGACCGTGCCGCGGTACTAGATTGAGTGGAAAGATCTATACAGGATTTGGATATAAGACATGGACGTATGGAAATAAGACCAAGCGCAGCTACCGGGTCCTAGATGGCGTATAAGTGTAAGAATGATGGGGGTAGAGCGGGGAGGAAAGCAAGGGCAGGGGAGCACACGCAGACTCCAAGCGATGCAAGGTCTGAGAGGATCTCAGCAACTTGCATTTGAACCGATTTTCGGTTTATACATAGACCGATTGCAGGTTCAAAGGTGTATCGTTCGGAATCGATATCAAGAAGAGAACGAAGTTTGGTGTGTTGAATGCCTCTGCCAAGGAAACCCCGCGCCTCCACGAATTAGTCGGTTGCAAAACGAACTGGAATCCTTGGCATGCAGATCCCAAAATTTTGCGCCCAACCTTACGTGTAAAACCGTGAGATAGCCCATTTTCCATATTCAACGCGCCTTATTGTCAACATAACTCCCTACCGTCAGTTAGTAAGTTGAAGCCGACGTCGCCCCGCTATTTGCCCTATCTTAACGCGTTTCCTGGTGTTGTAGTGCCCGCGAAGAAGCCCGCGAAGAAGCCCGCGAAGAAGCCCGCGAAGCAGGCCTTAAAGTCAACGCCAGCAACGTTAATACCATTAGCAGCTCCTCCAGCTGGCAGTACTCGCTCTATTAGCAATACCCGCGCTTGTTCACGTACTGCTAGTGTCGTTCCTAAGGCTTCTGCTGTAAATAGGCATAATGCACCTATTGTGGCTACGAGCAATCGTGGAAAACTAACCTGCTGCGTGCTTACCTATCTAGCTATAAGAAATATAAAGCCTTACTATTTGTAAAGGATTTAACTAAACTATAGCTAAAATAAAGTTAGATTACTGTTCTAGTACTTAGACCTATTGCTTATAAGGCCTTATAACTTAAATACGCTATAGTAGTATATATAAGAGGCATGCCGTTTAACCACTACCAACAGGAATATATAAAAGCCGCCATTAAAGCTATATATCTAGGGCTAACTCTTCCTAATCGCAAGGACCTTATAGGCGTCCTACTTATAGGCAAATATACTACTTTCCTAGTAATAATGTAACGGAACCTTGTAGTAGGAACTACGGTGGGCTCGTTAATGGGCTAGGTGTGTAGGTAATGCAAGTTAAAGTTAACAATGTAATAATAACTGGTGGAGTAGTTGCCTAACAGATTAACTCTAATTATATTCTAAGAATTACTACAAAGGAGAGAACTATCTGGGTAGGGACTATAGTCCTTTAAATACACAACCGTACTCCTAAGAAATCCTCTTTATACGTAAGGTACGTGTTATACGTATTATACATACGTTCCCTTTATATACTGCGTATACTGCGTACAACATTATATAACCTTAGTTACTATTCCTCGTTATATAGCTCTATCGGCTATATTTTAGACCGTGCCTAAATTAACTAACTAGCTTTTTCTAACTCCTCTCTAAGTAGTTATAATATTATACTTAAAGCGTCCGTAACACTATCTCCCTTCTCTTTATCTTCGTCCTTAAAGATTCCTAATATCTCTAAGTTATTTACTAGAGGTGTAATATCTGTCTAATTAATTTGGTTAATATTGTTACTTATTATACCTAAAGTTCTTTCTTCTTCGTAGGCGTAACATTATGCTCGCACTATCGCTGCGATATTATCTCTTAGTAAGATTATACTATCTCTATATTCTCGTTGTTTAAAAGAGGGGTTAGTTTATATTGCGCTAGCGAACCCATCTTCGCGATAACCGTCCTTTTACTTAGAGTGCACTAAAGCAAATATTTATTTATCCTATAACGTTTACTCCGTCTCTAATACTAAATATATATAACCTATTACCCTTAATAGTTGTCTAGTTCCTTAATTAATTTGCCTTAGGGTCTTATATTTAATCTACTACTACGCGGCTAAATAGTAAACTATCTTAAGCTCTTATTAAGTTAGAATATTCTCGTAATATAGAGTAAAAGGCCCTTAAAGCCCATATTATAGTGTCTACTCAGTTACTCCGTCTTAAGAAGGTTTATAAAAAGGTTTATTCTAAGGAGTAGAAGCTTATAGAATAGGGTTTATAGAAACTTAGTAATGAAAAAATGGATTTTTTTCTAACTAAGAAGGAAACAAATCTAAGTAATTCGGTAATTGCTCCTCTTAGGTCCCCCTTAGGTAACTTATTTTTTAGCAATCCTTCTTTATTAATACTGCCTAACCTAATTTCTTCTAATACTCCTATACCTTTCCTATAGCATTTTTTAGGTTCTCTAATAGTTTCTAGGTAGTCTCTTTATAGCCTATCTACTTTACTTTATACTATATTTTGTTATTAATATCCTTATAACTAATAACCTTTAAAACTTACTATTTGTCTTCTTCTTATCCTTTATACGTATCTACTTTATAAATTAATGGCTTAACATTCCCGTATACTAGCTTTAGCATTACAATATATTATATAGGGTAGATCTTTATTTTAGCTAGTAGGTTTAACTTAAATATAACCAGTAAAATTCTCTATAAAAATTTAAAAGGTCCTAGTCTGACGTGGTCTAACTTCTTACTTAGTCGTTAACTTTTGAAATTTTTATAAAGTAGCTATACTTTATCTCCCTCCTTAAGATCTAGTCCCTTAGATCTCTTAGCGTTATAGTACCTTTTTATTCTCTACTATACTATTTTTACTAATTCTATAAGGTCTATATAAAGATTTATTAATATCTTTATTCTTTCTTTAGCTATACTACTTATTTTCTTTACTTACCTTAGTAATAACGATGTTCTTAGCTTATATCCATAATTTACCTTAAATAGTAATATGCCTATTCCTTCTTACGGTGTTGTATTATATGCAAACTATATAACTAGTAATAGTAATACCTAATTATTCTACGCGTGATTAATATAGTGTTTTAGATACTGCTCTAGTATCTAATTTAATCTTTCTATTTAACTATCTATCTGCGGATAATATATAGTAGAAGTTACTGCTCTAACTCCTTATTCCGCTAAAAATATCTCCTAAAATACTACTATAAATCTTTGTAAGCTTTGCAGTGTGTAGGAATTGAACGAGCAACTTGATTGTAAATCTATGGGTATCAAGTGGAATATATACATGAAATGGTAGCTGAAATAGGAACAGTGATCTGCAAGCAATATTGATCTGCGATTAATATATTGGGTGGCGTTGAGGCTGTCTCGGCAGCACGCGTAGTCGGTTACAATCTTAGATATCTATCCAATATAATCTTACTTAGTACTCTATGCCTTATAAATACTTCTTTAACATAGATTCTAGCGATATCTTTTATTAATATTTCTTCTATACATGCTATAAAGTATCCCCACTTTATAAGCTTGTCTACTATTACTAAAATCGCGTTATAATCTTATCTAATAATAGGGTCTCTTAACTTTAGTAACTTAATAATAAAGTCCTATAATATAACCTCCTATAGTCTCTCTAGTGTTTTAATAGATTATAGCCCTCTATACGGCTTATGCCTTATTAATTTATTTCTTTAGTAATCTAGGTATTTCTTAGTAATTTTCCGTACTAAGCTTTAGATTCCGTTAATAATGTACTCCTTTTAGAGTCTTATTACTAAGCCTATAGCTCTATTATATCCTTAAGTCATTCCCTTATAGAAATCTTCTATAAAGTGTTCTACTATGCTTTTTAGAATATACTTTACTTCTCGATTTTCGTATATATCTGTCTATAGATCTTCTAGCTATATTTTTAGAATTCTTTATACCTAAAAGCTTTCTGGTAATTTATAAACTCTATTTAGTTCTTCTTAAGTGTCACGGAACCCCACCGCAGGGGCCTCCATAGGAGAGCCCCGTGCTCTCGCGTACACCTCGCGTACAGCTTATGTCAGCTACGCGTAGGTATATCACCTCCTTACGCCCTCGACCCTTACGATCGATCGCGCAACGTCTTGTAGACTCCTCAAATGCATACGCTCTATAGCCACTGCCCACGTCCCGTGACATTACGTTGCGCCTTTTTACCACCAAAACTCAGCCTACGACCAATTCTACATCTCTGCAATACTGCAGGCGCTGCCAGAAGCAGCGTGTCTACGAGTTACCCTACTCTATACTTCTAAGGAACCCACAATAGTAAGACGATATTCCTTACTAGCCACTATATTAAACCCAAAGAACAATCTAATACCTACACTTAACCTACGCCGCCAATCAACCCCAGGAGAATTCGATTCATCAGCCCTAGCCTTAACCCCTAAGGGGAAGCCTAGTGGCTTAAAAAATTATAATAACCCTAACGAGGTAGACATCGATAATGTCTTATCCTTTATTAACTATATAACTACGGACAAGCAAGCGGAAGGGCTACTACCCATTAAAATTAAAATACAAGACGCCGAGACGTTTGTAAAAATAGTAGCACGAGAACCCGATAAATACTACCGCCTTCTATAGAACTACCACCTAAAGCTTACACAAGCTAAGATGCGTGCTGCCTAAGATCGCGATATCATCTAAGACCTACAAGCTTGTAAGGCGCTCGCCAATAATACACGCCAAGAGACCGAAGACGACCTCTGTGTGTCTGAACACAACATCTAACGGTTAAAGAAGGCTAAAATTGCACTTATTGCTACGGTTACTAAAAAAGATGGTCTAATTAAATACCTACAATCCTAGCTTAATAAGTATATTTATAATAACGCCAAATACCTCTCTACTGCATATAACGCCACCTAAGTCTCTACGCCCCTGGCAACTTTACCTAATAGGAACCCCTACTAAAGCAGCGACAATAAAAGCCATAACAACTAAACCTAAACTGCTACCGTAGGGTCTAATGCACGTTACCCTAATCCTCTAATCTTTTAGGGAGACCGTAAAGAATATAGCTACTAGAAAATATAAATCCGCGAAAAACTAACTTAGAGCGCCTGCCTTTTTCCTACAGAAGATACTAAGATTGGTTACATTATTGGGCGAATAAAGGGTACACTATTTAATAGACTCTTCGCCTAATAGGAGACTAATGGCCCCTAGAAGTGGTAGTCTTACTAAGAAGTCCTTAATAATCTTAACCTAATGTACCACAACTACGACCTATTGGCCACTAGCCGAGCTAAACTACGTACCCTAAAGATAAGCCCTACTAAATTATTCGACGAATTCTATGTTAAATTCCAGGAATATACTAGAGCCCTCGCCTGAGATAATACTAAAGACTAAGAGGACCTCCTTAAAAAAGTTACTTATCGCCTTAGTCACGCGGCCGCCAGCTACAACTATAACGATGTTTATAATATAGTAGCAGCCCTATAGAAGATCGAACGACGACTAAATTAGATTACTACTACTAACCCTTGCCCTAAGACCTCTCTATAGAAGCCTTCCGGGCCTACTAAACCTATATATATTAAGCCACTAACGCTAACTACCTTAAATACTACCGGAGCTAATATCGATTTCTCTATACTAACCTTCCTATAAAAACTCCTAGATGGAGAGCGTAAGCTACTCTAGAAACTAGGACGCTACTATAAATGCCGTTAAGAAGGCTATTATTGCGATAACCTAAACTGCCTAATAGCTAGGTTTAGTAGCCGCCGCCTAATACCTAACCTAATACCCCGAATACTAAATATATTACTATGTACTACTACCATATAAGACAAAGACGTAGTAATAGCGGTAGAGTTAGATACGGAAGCGGAAAACGCTAAGTCCTAGCTCTAAGTCGTAAGTTAGGACGCCCTAATAATGGAGGGATCTATATATCGGCTTGCTTAATAGATAACTTAGTAAAGATAAATAGATGGAAATAGATAGTTTTACCTGTAATAGGAACTACTGCTAAAAAATAATATAAAAGCCGTTCTATAATTAATTACGGAGCTACTAATAAATTTATAGATACCTAATTTGTGCGCACTTATAATCTACCTACTTTACCCCTTACTAAAGCTCGCGCCCTATAACTTACTAACGGTATTTATACCGCATAGAAGATTACCTATATAGTATAACTCTACCTAGATATAAATGGGCACTAGGAAGAACTCTAGGCCTATATTATACCACTTGCCAACTACCCTATTATCCTTAGAATAAACTAGCTTAAATAATACAACCCCGTTATTAACTAGAAGAAGAAAGAAGTAACCTTTAACTCTAAATACTGTAGAGAGACTTGCCTAGGGCATAGCCTAGCCACCTTTATTTACTCCCTAGGATATTAACCTAAGGAACCCCTTATTACCCTACCTACGACTAACTACTACTATATAAGTGCCCCAGCTTTCTACCGCATAGCACGTAGAAAAGGCTAGACCGTTGCTGTAGCTTCCTAATTATAACTATATAAGCTTAATAAAGAATAGGATTACGTCCTTTATAGTAATAGGATAGACATAGTCGACCTTTTAGAAGACAACGCCCCTACGGAACTCTACGGACTTTCACCTTTAAACTTTAAGAAGTTTATAAAGCTTAAAAAAGGACTTACTAACGAAGAACTCCGCAAGCTCCTCCCTAAGAGGTACTATAACTTTACCGATATATACTTATAAAAGGGCGCAGATATACTCCCCCTATATTAAACTAATAACTATACCATTAATATTAAATAAGAAAAAATGCTACCTTATAAGAGACTTTACCTAATATTAAAAGACAAACTTCTAGTTATAAAAAAGTATATCGACGAGCACCTTAATAAAGGATTTATTCGTCCCAGCATATTACCAGCAGCCGCCCCCATCCTTCTCGCTAAGAAGCTAGGAGGAAGTATCCGATTCTGTGTTAACTATAGAGGACTTAACGCTATTATAATTAAAAACTAATACCTAGTACCGCTTATACGTGAGACCCTTAAGCAGCTTAGTTAAGCCAAAATCTATACTAAGCTTAATATTATTGCCGCCTTTAACCATTTCTGAATATAGGAAGGTAACAAATAGAAAACCGCATTTGCATTGCGCTTTAGCCAATTTAAATATACTGTTATGCCCTTCGGCGTATATAACGGCCCAGGCATCTTCTAAAACTATATTAATAACGCCTTACGGGACTACCTTAATGACTTCTGCTCTGCGTACCTGGACAATATACTTATTTATAGCAATAACCCTTCTAAGTATACCGAACATATTTAAAAGGTCCTATAGCGCCTTAGGGATATAGGACTTTATATTAATTTAAAGAAATACGAATTTTTAGTTATAGAAGTAAAATACCTTAGACTAATTGTTACTACTAAAGGTGTCTGTATGGACCCTAAGAAGGTACGCATAATTACTAAATAGCAAGCCCCTAACTGTATTAAGGATATATAAGCCTTCCTTAGTTTCGCCAACTTCTACTAGAAATTTATATACAACTTCTTAGGCGTAGTAGTACTACTTATAGTAATAATGCGAATAAAGGGCCTTTCTGTAAAAGGAAGAAAAATGCACTTACGCTTTACCTAGACGCCTAAATACGAGAAGGCGTTCTAAGACCTTAAAAATGCCTTTACCAAAGCACCTATCCTAGCTTACTTTACACTAGGATGATAACTCTATCTTAAAACCAACTCCTTAGACTATGTTAACGCAGGCGTCCTTTTCTAGATGGGTGATGACGGTCTCCTCTACCTAGTTATATTCTACTCGTCTAAGCTTATACTATAAGAGTATAACTATAAGATCTATAATAAAGAACTCCTTATAATTATATAAGCGTTTAAAGAATTCTAACCAGAACTCTCTTTAGCAGAGCTTAACTAGCTAACTAAAGTCCTTACGGACTATTGTAACCTTGAGTACTTTATAACTATAAAGCAGCTAAACTAACGCTAAGTACGTTAGAACGAGTTCCTCTCTAGTTTTAACTTTAAAATCGCATATAGACTAGGAGTATAAGGTACTAAGCCTAATAGCCTAATACGTCGCTTATAAGACCTTCCTTAGTCTAAAGATGACCCCTATAACTAGTTCCAATAATAGACGATCCTAAAAGCACGAAATTTGGCCCTAGGTATACTACCTATAATAGAGCTAACTGTACCTTAGCTTTATACTATAGAACTAAAGTTACCTCCTAAAACTAACGAGCTTATTACCACGG
>Ga0307515_10004776_pt1 | contig 27754 bp, 26 predicted proteins | sample 17_EM_MG_FD_194513 | JGI IMG/M metagenome (GOLD analysis project Ga0307515, IMG submission 194513) | Populus trichocarpa ectomycorrhiza microbial communities from riparian zone in the Pacific Northwest, United States - 17_EM | ecosystem: Host-associated > Plants > Roots > Unclassified | place... | reverse complement strand
AAAAAACCTCATACACCCCAGTTAAAGAAATTTGGCATTTGAGGGTATAGTAGTAATTTTATTCTACTTTAGAAAGTAAAAATACAAAAACACCTCATAACTCCAATTATTAAAATGTTGCTTTCTATGGTAATTTAATAGTTTTATTGTGCTAAAATATAAAAAATACCTAATCCTCCAATCAATTTAATAATGATCACTAGGTATTTGTTGGTATTTGTTGATCGAGAATGTTTTCATTCTCCAAATGATACGCCTGTATTTTTTTTTATTGACCCGGGTCAACCCATCTGACCCGTGACCCGGTCACTAGACCGAGTCAATGACCGGGTCGGGTTTCAAAACTATGGTTCCTAGTGATCATAATACTAGTTGGCGACTTCTTAAACAAGATATTTTTCCTTAAAAGAACCAGATGTCAGATATCTTTTCTTTTTTCATATTCGAGATTTATTTTTAACGCCGCCGTGATGTCGGGTGCAACACCCCAATTAAAGAAATTTGGCATTTAAGGGTATAGTAGTAATTTTATTCTACTTTAGAAAGTAAAAATACAAAACCCCCCATAATTCCAATTATTAAAATGTTGCTTTCAAGGGTAATTTAATAATTTTATTGTGCTAAAATATAAAAAATACCTAAATCCTCCAATCAATTTAATAATGATCATTGGGTCTTGTGAAATGATTATTTTGTCTCTAATAGCTAGTGTAACAATTTTTTGATGGGAATGGCAAAACAATAATTTTACTTTAGCAATTTACTATGATTTGTGTCTCTGTGTAGTAAAACACCAAGCCTCTTTAATTTTTTTTTAAAATTCCCTTTTAATTTATTTAACATTCTGTAAAAGAAAATAATATCATCCCTATAATGTTATAGAAACAATTTGTCAATTGCTATAAAAAATCTAGACTCATAGTAGCTGGTAATTTTTTTTTTTTTTCTGTATCCTACTAGATCATAACATCTTAGTTGAAAACCTAATGGATTGTTTATATGGGCTTTATAATCACTTGTAATCATGTATCCCTAACATTTTTATATGTGAACACCTATGATTTTTTTACCTCAAGAGAAAAAGGATGCATCTGTATGATTCAATTATGGATACCTTATGCGTTTTAGATTATTACTTAATACTTGAAACTTGGATTCCTAGATCTCATTAAAAACACAAGCTAAAATGAGAGGGAAAAACACTATACACACATAAATTACTATTCACTACAATAGTAAAACGATGTTTTTGCCCTTTCAAGAAAAAAATAAGATGACTTAAGTTTATGGGTAATTTTATATTTTCACACAACTCATCAGTCATTTAATAATTGTATAAGGGTATATACATCATTTTTATATTTTTAAATAGTTAAATGACTTAATTATCCCCAAGTTAAAAAAAAATTAATTTGTTAACCGAGGATATTTATCTCTTTTAACATTTTTTTAAATAAGGTGAAAAGCCATCTTAACCCTTGGAATGAAGAAAGAATGAATCATAAGCCCAGGGGCCTTCTAGTCTTTTCACTTAGTGTTTTTGTAAATTCCAGAAACATGGAGTGTAAGTTGGTCTTTCCATGTTGATTTGTTGATTTTTTAACTAAAATAAGTTGATAGTGCGTGCTTGCGCGTGGAAGGTGCAAATGCTTTTTGGATGGTGCATACAGAGCCTTCTAGTAACCAAATTCATCATTCCTTCGTGTTGTTCAAAGCACCCCGTATCCTCCCCCTCTTGGTGTGGCATGTGTTAGTGGCAGGATGGTTTGTCACTGGTAAGTTTTTTTTTTCCTCTTATTTTCTCTCTCCTCCCATAAAAAAACAAGTTTGTTCCTTTTGTTTTTGATATTTTAATTTTAGTCCTTATTCTTTTGATTTTTAATTTTTGATTTTGGTCCTTTTATATAAGTTTTAATTGTCTTCAATTTAGTCTTTTAATTCCAATTTGTTATATATTTGTTTTTTCCAATTCAGTACTTATTGTTTTGGTTTGTAGTTTTTTTCCTTGGTTATTTTGTAAAAGTTTTAATTTCACCATTCAATCCAAGTTTATGATGCATTTTTTTTTTAAATTTGGTCCTTATCATTTTGATTTTTTTCTTTAGTTAAAGTTATTTAACCTTCTAATCGAAAATATTGAGTTGCCCTCAAATTTATTTTTTGTTTTGATTTTAACCTTTTAATTATCATACTTTTTTATTAGATCTTTTTTAGTAATTTTTTTTCAATTTTATCTTTTAGCATTTGATATGCTGAGAATTGAGTTTCATAGTTTTTCTATGTATAGTGCTTTTGGTTTAATGACTCGGGTCACAAGTTTAAAAAGTTAATGCGAGTCAACATCCTTTTTTTTTTATTTCTTGATTTCATAGTTTAAAATTATTTTTTTAAAAAAATTAGCTTTGTGGTTTTCTTCAATCACTTTTCTTTCGGGCTATTCTGATCTTATGACTTAGACCACGAGTTTTGTACGTTAACTCATGTTGATTCGTTCTTTATTATCTAGGTTACATGTCCATCTCACTATTTTAGGTTTTTTTTGTTATTTTTATTTAATTTCATAATTTTAGAGTTTTTTTTTAAGGTATCGTGATTTTTTTAATAGAATTTTATCTACTTGCTATCATTTTCTACTTGTTTATCATCTAATAAAAATAAAATTAACTTAGTAAACCTGAATGAGGATATAATTCAAGTCGTTGGTTTCTATTATTTTTTTAAAATGCATTTGCGGCGCATAAATATTATTTTTTATGAAGAAAAAAAAACCCACAAAGCAGCAAGTGTCATGTCTAGTCCAAAACTACTTTCCTAGCCTTAATTTTTATGAATTTAATATTAAGGGTTTGTTTGTTTGCAAGGTCCTGCACGACGTACCTTGCAAAAAGCATATATTTCATGCTTTTATATTAATGGATGATTCTGTGATTACAATGTAATTGGGACTACTTTGTAACATAATAAAAGTACAAGGACAACTTTTGTTCTTCTTAAACATTACGATCCATTTGCACCTTAAAACATAAATTATAATTAAGTTAAATTCAAAACAACCCCACACCAAAATTCAAAATCATAAAAACCCTACTCAAACACATTACCAATTAATTAAAAGCCCCAAATCCTCTTCTCCGTACATCAGAAGTCACATTCAATCCTCGAGGCTAATTCTCTAAAGTAAATTACTTTCCTGCAAAAATTCTCTTGTGTTTTTGTTATTCATCGATTTCGATTCAGTTTCGAATTAAAAATTCTTATTTTTTATTGAAAAAACAACGAACATTACTGGGTTTTGTAGTAATACATTAAATTTGAAATTTTGAAGGAATAATCGGCATTATAAGCATGATTCCTCTCTGGTTTTTGTTTCTTTTAAGATTTGTTGCTGTTCCTGTTCCTGGGTTTTGCTTGAGTTCCACATAAAGCCAATTCCTTTTTCCATTTTTTTTTTGGAGGGGCTATATTGATAGCCAATGTGAGTGAAAATGGAGGAAAAAAATGAGGAAGTTCAGGACATTGACAGTGCTTCAAGTGATTCATTTATTGATGATGATGAGAATGATGAGCCTTCTACATCTGGACAAGATGATGGGACCCGTATTCAGGTTTTTTTCGTTGCTTTATGTTTTCTTCTTGTTACTGTTAAGTGTTATTTATCACCGTTGTTGATAGGTAAGTATACTATTTTTTTTTTATGTGAATGTTATTATTTTTGGATATTGGTATTATAGCTTTGAACCCAGCAGTTTAAACTTGTGAAATAAGAACCTGGTTTGATGCGGATTTTCCAATGACCAATCTTGAGTTAATGAATATTTCATCAAGTGGAAGCTTAAAGAGACATGCTTGATAAAAGGGCAGAAAGAAGAGGAACAAACGGTTTTAGGTTAACAATAGGACTAGCGAGAGTAACAATAGTTGTTTTCCATGGTAGGATATGGTACCATGTGAAAGTTATAGGTGAATTATGTCCACAATAAGAGATCATTTTAAACTTTGTGTAAGTTTAAAACTTGTCAATCTTGTACAAACAGCTCCATTTTTACTTTCATTGTGCAGGTGCCTTTGACCGATCAAGAAGTAGAGGAATTGGTTGCCGAGTTCTTGGAAGTTGAGAGTAAGGTATCTTTTTTTTGGCTTAATCTCAGCATTCTGCTTCTTTTTTTTTTTTTTTCTATTATTTGAAAAGATTCACTGAAACTTACTTTAGGCTGCAGAGGCTCAAGAAGCACTGGAAAAAGAGTCTCTTGCAAAAGTTGAGAGTGATGTGAGAGAGGAGTTGGCACAAAGTCTTCAGGGTGATGATGTTAGTTTCTTGTGCTGCTTTTTAACTTTTTTTGGAGTTCTCATTATATCAACCTTGCCTATCATTTATGCTTTTCTTTCTTATCCATGTCTATAGCTGGAGGCGGCTGTTGAAGATGAGATGACAACTTTCAGGGAAGAGTGGGAAAATGTGCTTGATGAGCTTGAGACTGAGAGCTACCATTTGTTGGTCTGCTTCTTTCCTCAGTTTGAGTAAATTCTTCTGTTCTTAATGCATTTTACAGTGCACACATCCTTTTTTTTCCTGAAATACAGTGCATGTATCTTGAGACATTAACCAGGCAAGGTCCAAATTTGATACATCTCCCATGTCATTTTCGCAGCAAAAAGCTTCTTTGATTCATGAGCCATTGCTGTATTTTTTTGCTGTTGTCTTGCCCTTCAATATCCACGATGCAATTCCATTGTATATGAAGCTTACACAGGAGGGACTTAAATGCATTCTCTTGTTGTTGCTCCTATTCTATTTTGAACTTCTTGCATCAGGATATTGCTGCTACTGTTGTTTATATGATTCTAGCATATTCAATTTGGCTAGTGGCTGCATGGGCATCGTACAACTCATGTTTTTTACCATTTTTCCATGGTTTTGAGTTCATGCATACAAGCTATCAATTTGTCAAACAGACTGACTGAAATGGAACAACTGAGCATTGTAGTTAGCAGCAAGCAGGTCTGAGTCTCTTGTTTTGTGATGTGATGCGATGTGAGACAGAATGGTTTTAAGAATAGGATATATAGGGTTGTAGGGCGTGCAAATTAGTTGTGATTGCACATTTACCAAGAAGTGCTGTTTTAGGAGTGTTAGAATGAAGGAGGAGGACCAAAGATGTATAAATAGTTTGAAGAAAGTAACTACAGATCAAAAAGCAGCTTCCAGATGTCTTCAAACGCACTTGAATTCTGAAATCAGCTGTTTTAGGGCTTTTACATGGACATGGAGACAGCTCAACCCCTGCACACCCTGTATTTAAAGCAGTTTTGAAGCATCATTAGGATTAGAATCTTGGGAAGTAGATAGTTAAATACTTGACCAAAAGACATATTAAAGGATCACAAAAAACTCGGTGTAAGCCTTATTAGGATATAACTAAGGCCTGTTCCAAGAAATCAGATTTAAACTCTTTGATTTTGAAAGGGGTGTTCCATATTAAGCTAGCCAGAGATGCAACATCATATATTGTATTCTTATGGAGTTGGATTGGCTGAATCATTTGCAGTCAATTTTGCAAAGGAAAGTGAAGTGGTAGAATCTTAAGACTCTTATCTGTCGATTCTGGAGTGTGGATTCTCAGAATTGTTTTGAATGGTTTGGGGTGTGGTTGTTGACTACATTCTTTTTTTAATGATTCCAGCTGTAGAAGAGCTACTAGATCACAATCATTAAATCTAACTGATCCATTAATCCATGAAGTATGAGCAATTCTTCAGAATTCACATATTATGGAACCGTTAGATTTTGGATTGTTAAGGAAGTATTATGATTTTGTGTCAATGTTTATGGTGACTGTAACTGTTAAGGTAACATGGTTGCTAGCATGGACTGAGCCATTTTCTTTTTATTTTTTATTTTTGTGAAGTGACCATCTTTGATCATTGCCTATAGGAAATGAAGTTGTCATGTTATATTTCCTTTCACTTCCCCTAATTCACATGCTTTGCCTAACAGGAACAACTTGATGGATCTGGTATTGAGCTACCAAGCCTTTATAAGTGGATCGAAAGTCAGGCTCCTAATGGTTGCTGCACTGAAGCTTGGAAAAGGAGGGCACACTGGGTGGGATCTCAGGTGACCAAGGAAACTATTGATTCAGTTGCTGATGCTGAGAAATATCTTCAAATCCATAGGCCTGCTAGACGGTAAGGTTTTCATTTTTCAGCAAGGTGAATTGTGCAAGGTTTGAAATCCATTTAAATGATATACTTTCTGGGCTTAGACGTCATGGTAAATTATTGGAGGAGGGTGCAAGTGGATTTCTGCAGAAAAAACTTTCCATGGATGGAAGTGAGGCAATTGTAGAAAATGGAGAAGTAGATTGGGTCTCTATGAAGAAACTATTCTCAACTAGCAGTGGGGAGGATGTTGCTTCATTTGGTAGTAAGCATTGGGCTTCTGTTTACCTGGCCAATACTCCCCAGGAAGCTGCACTTATGGGACTTAAATTTCCCGGAGTCAATGAGGTGACAAATTAAATTTGAGTGTATAATTAGCCACATTATGACATTTCTGCTTAATGCCTTCTGTCTTAAGCATTTTTCAACCCTTCAGCAGCTTGATGTTGTATCATTTGAAATGAAAATTGATTCAAAATATTACTGGGTGACAAGTGCAAAATGTTTTTATCTGATTCTGGTTGATCTGATCTATTGGTTCATTATGTTTTGTCTTCATGCTTAGTATAAGCCATCTGTACTTTCAGGACTTGTCTTTTTATTAAATGGGGTTTTCTTTTCCAATTCTGTTTTTCTGCCCTTGTAATTCAAAGCAAAACAATCTAAACATTGAATCAGGTTTGAAGAAGCGTATCCCCTCACCCATTCATGGGAAAATGTTTTTAGCTGAGTTTAGTAATAGACTCTGGCTGTTTTAAGTTTCTAATTGACTGACAATTACTGTCAGGATTGGTTGGACATATGTTTTGTGGTTTTGGTCTCTCTGTTACAGTTCCTTTTGTCACCATTATTCTAAAGTTCCAACTCGACAATGTTCTTTTTGATTGAATCTTCCAATGGTTTTGAGATTTTCTTTTTGTCAGGTTGAGGAGATTGAAGACATTGATGAGGATTCCATTGATCCATTTGTTGCAGAGGCCGTGGCAAATGAAAAGGAACTTGTTCTTTCAGAGGAACAGAGAAAAAGTTATAGAAAGGTTGGTCAATAATCTTATGTTGAATATTATGATTTTCCTTTCCTGAAAATTTAAGATTAAGATTCTGGACATTGAATTACTTGCCTTTTGGAGCCTTATTCCTGTTAATAAGGCTAGTACTAAAATGATTAGCTAGTTCATTAGAATAACTAGCACAGCCATTGAAGAACTTAATCCATCAATAATCAGATGGGTCAAAATGCTGCTTTCCTTGAACTATCTTTGCTCCGAAGAGGTGATCTGAGTGTCTCTGGATTCTTACAATTAAAGTTCCTATTGATTCTCATTCCCATTGGTGGTCAAGCAACAGTGTTTCTACTGGTGCTTTAGGGATTCCTTGAATTTTTTTTTGTTAGTGATTGAGATTTGTTTTGATATTTGGAACTTTGTGATTGTAATTTTTATTTCTTAATCCAGAAAATGCAAACCTTCGTAGTACCTTGGGATTATTGTATGATAATTTTCCTAGCTTCATTGTGATGTCATTCTTCTGTTGTTTCATGGGAGTTTTCTTAGCTGAGGTTCAGTGGGATTGGGCTGGCCTTCTATGATATTCCTTTTGCTTTCATCTCTTGGAGGATGACTTTTGTCCAACATGCTTTTGCTTTTCTTTTCAGTCAGTTAATATATTTTTCTTGTTTCTAGAAATGTATTGGTATTTCATCTTGCAATTTGTGTCCGGTAGATTATAGTGATTGCCAAGCTTCTTTGATTGTATGCTCTGTTGATATTTAAGTTGTATATTTCTTGTAATTGTACACTGAAAGGTTCTTGTTTTTGTACATTGAAAGGTCAAAGAGGAAGATGATGCAAAGATTGATCAGAAACTTCAACTTCATTTGAAACAGAGGAGACAGCGTAAGAGATGTAAACAGGTGAGACTTCCACTCATTGTTTTCTTCGTTTGCCATTTCCTGTTATCTAAGCCATGAATTCTATCTTCTGGTGGTGAATGATGGGACTCTTGACATGATCTCATAATAGCGGAAGGCTATAAAATTTTGGTTGTTCTGAGTTTGAAATTGTTCCATATTAAACTAGGTCTTGGAAACTCAGTTGATTGCATATGCTGATTCTGTCATGTTTTTAAAGTCCAACTGTTTCTAATTAAACTATTATAGTTTGAATTAGGTGTAGGAAATTTAATTCATTGTGTAGTGTATGCTTCAGCTATTATGTCTTCAATAGTTGAACTGTTCTTTTTTATTTTTATTTTTGGTGGGGATGCTACAGAGCATATAATGTCAAGACAATCCTTCAATATTGAATTCCTAGTAATTAGTGCAAAACTATATGTTCTCTTGAAATGGACTGGTCATGTTCCTTTTTCTTGAACTCTTCTTGAATTAGGGTGTTAGCTCAGTCATCCAGGAAATGGGAAGGAACATGGATGAGCCACTGCCTCTGGATGACGATTACAATGAAGTCACATGCCAAGATTTGAAGAAAGACAAGCTTTCTGTAGATCTTGTAATGGAACATTCTACAGGTAAGAGCAATTCAGTTTTCCCAGAGTCTGCGCTGCCTGATGCCACTGAACCTAGAAGGTCCAAGCGTCCAAATGAGAGTGAGGATCTAAGCATCAATGATAAGAAGATTCGGACTGTTATCATAGACAGTGATGATGAAGCGGGCATTCTGGAGGATAAATCAGTACACAACATTAAAGTTGAGGATCAATCAACTTTGCAAGAGAACACTGGGGACCCTACAACTGATTGCAATCCTTCACAGGGTTCAAATGAGAAGTTTCTGTGCACTGCCTGTGATAAAGTGGCTGTTGAAGCGCACTCACATCCACTTTTGAAAGTAATAGTTTGCAAAGACTGTAAATTCTTAATGGAGGAAAAGATGCATGCGAAGGTATGAACATTAATTTTTGCCTGTGCATTTAACCAAGTTGCTTCAAATAAGTTATAAAATGCTAAAGTATCACGCTTCATAGATACACATGTAAGCAGTTACCTAAGATTATTGTCATAACTAGGTGGTTTTCTGGTCAGCCATCATAATAATTCTAATGAGTGGATCAGCTTACTAGGATTCTTGTTTTACTTAAACAACCTTAGAAAGATTCTCTCTTTTGTTGCGTTTATGATGTGATATATTGATGAAATGTAAAATAGTTTTACATTTCATCAGAGAACAATGGAAGCACAATAATTTTAACCTTCATGGAATTATCAGTGTTACTGTTATCCCTAGTCAGTAGCTAATAAAAACTCAAGATGTAACAAGAACATTTACCTCCATTTTTACAAGCCATAGAAGTCTGATGATTATAAGACTGCTGGTTCTTACAATTGGCTATGACAAATCCAACCAGTTGTCTCTCTTTCTTTTAGCATGCGTAACAAAAACAACAAATTAGAACTCTGATTGCTTGGAGTCTGAAACATTTTTAAATCTTTGAATTTCTCCCTGCAGCCTGTTACATCTTGCTAGGATCATGGAGTTTGCAAAAAGTGAAAGATTACTAGCTTATTGTTTTTTTTAAATGTTTTTTATCCTATTATATTTTCCACAATTCCATTCCTGAGCTTAACTTGTTGCAGGATCCTGACTGTTCTGAGTGTTACTGTGGATGGTGTGGACGGAACATTGAATTGGTAAGTTGTAAGTCATGCAGAACATTATTCTGCACTGCTTGTATAAAACGGAACATTGGTGAAGAGTACTTGCCTAAGGTTCCAGCTTCTGGTTGGCAATGTTGTTGTTGCTCTCCAAGTCTGCTACAAATGTTTACATTACAGTTAGAGAAAGCCGTGGGGTCTGGCGATACAATGATTACGAGCTCTGATAGTGATTCAGAGTCCTCAGATACAGATGGTGGTGTTACAATCAGGTATACTGTTGTTCCTTATGGGACAGACCTTTGTCTGTAGTTTTATGAATTATTCCCTACCGTATCTAAAATTTGTTATGAGATTGTATCCCAAACATAATTCTCAAATTATGCTACTTTGTATCAGATCTAAGAGAAAGAAGAAAAAGAAGATTAGAAGGATCATTGACGATGCTGAATTAGGAGAAGAGACCAAGAGAAAAATTGCTATTGAAAAGGTGCTCTTTTTTTTTTTAATGATTGATTTGGTTAAATCAGGCATGTCAGTACTGATTATGCATTGTGTTGTGATCTTATGCAGGAACGTCAAGAACGCTTGAAATCCCTGAAAGTACAGTTTTCTGACAAATCCAAGATGATCAATCCTGCAAGCTGCAGTGGAAACTTAACTGAAGGTGCTAGTGTTGAAGTGCTTGGTGATGCCACAACAGGTTATATTGTGAATGTCGTGAGGGAAAAAGGTGAAGAAGCTGTGAGGATTCCTCCAAGCATTTCGTCTAAATTGAAAGCCCATCAGGTTTCATTCTATCCTTATGTAGGTTTCCATACTTAGTCTAGTGGTCTCATTAGTTGGTTGCGTCATTCTGTTTCTTGTATCCAAACTGTAATTACAGTGCTTGAAAACTTAGTGCACTACCCTTTGGGGTTCTTATCCCACCACCTTGCTCAAAATTAATATTTGGTTCTCAACTTGCTTTCTTATTATTCCAGCAATTAAGATTTCAGCACATTTTACATCAGCAGGCATTAAATATGGGCATTTAAAGTGTAGGAAGCGAGGGCCTGAATGGGGGTCCATTTGATGTGCTTCCTTATCAAATGTTACAGCTCTTCACTGATACTGATTTTTTGTTCTTATTTCTATTTTATTATAAATGTTTCTTTTTATTGCTTACCCAAGTTGATTTGAGATTGCAGGTGACAGGGATAAGATTTTTGTGGGAAAATATTATACAGTCAATTGGAAAAGCAAGGTCTGGTGATAAAGGTCTTGGTTGCATTTTAGCGCATATGATGGGCCTTGGTAAAACTTTTCAGGTACTCTGTTCGGTTCCTCTTTTGAACCCACTTCCCATGGGTAATATATGAGGGGATATAATGTGAGTGGTGTTGAGAATGTTTGCCACTAAATCTGATAAAGTGGTAACTGGTGAGTTTTTGCCAATTTATTTCAACCTTCTAGATAAGTTATTCTCTCTACCCCTGATGTCCGCAATTAAATGTTAACTCCAAATATTCTAAATAATTATGTACTTAATTATAGCACGGTGAACAATCAGTTTAATGGTTGTAGTTTTAGTGGCAGTGCTAGTAATAGCAGGAACCCTTGAATGCTGACCGCCATGCCATAATTTAATTGTGCAGCATAGCATTATAGTTGTTTAATTTGGTTGGATAGTTAGCTAGATTTAATGAATTGCATCTACAGGTCATAGCTTTTCTGTACACTGCCATGAGAAGTGTTGATCTGGGTTTGAGAACAGTGCTCCTTGTGACTCCTGTGAATGTGCTGCATAACTGGCGCAAGGAGTTCATGAAGTGGACACCTTCAGAAGTAAAACCACTCCGTGTTTTCATGCTGGAGGATGTGTCGAGGTTTTATTACATTACTTTCCCCTTTCCTTCTTTTGACCGAATGACGAAGGAAATTGTCAAATTAATTTTACTCGTGAAGTTTCAAGTGTAGTATTATCTGAATACATGCTCTTAACTAAGCTAGATTGCAAGTTCTTTTATATGAATTGTTAATGATAACAGCAATTCGGCATTTATCCCTTGAAAATATTGTGGAAATTATTGTCAATGAGTTTTGGGTATTTTACTAAAAGAATAGCAAATGTACCTGATGTATAAAAAGAAAAGCTAAGATTGCTAATATTTTTACAGCATCCACCAACTGATCAGGCAATGTCATGTATTCTTTTCCCGTGTTCTAATCTGTGAGCTCACTTTAATTTTTACACTTGTCTTATAAGGTTTAACATATCGAGATCCATTTTATTTTCTTAGAGTTTGAGCGCAATTGGGGGGAAATCAATTTTGGTGTTTCTTTTGTTGGAAAAGATACGAAAATGGAAAGACTGACATCTAATTAGTCTAGGTCTGGCTCTTGTGAACTATTGATAGTTTAGGTATCCGACAGAATATCTTGAATATTTTACATAGAAAGGTTTAGTCAAGGCAGTGTCATTATATCCAGTATAAGATTAGATAATAAGTCCACCCCACTCCCTCACCCCCCTCTTTCTCTCTCTCTTTCTGTTTGGATCTTCCATTCTGAACCTTTTTAATTTACTGTTGGGGTTTCTGGCATTAGGGAGAGAAGAGCGGAATTGCTTGCAAAGTGGAGAGCTAAAGGTGGTGTATTCTTGATTGGCTACTCTGCCTTTCGGAACTTAACCCTTGGAAAGAATGTGAAGGAACCAAAATTGGCTAGAGAAATTTGTAATGCCTTGCAGGTAATTTGTGTCTTAACCTTCCCACTCAGTCTATGCTTTGAATCACTCAAGACCAATCATTGATCTTGATACGCACATTTAAACATTGCATTGATGAAAATTGCTTTTCTAATATCAGGATGGACCTGATATACTTGTTTGTGATGAAGCTCATATAATCAAGAATACCAGGGCTGATACAACCCAAGCACTGAAACTCGTGAAATGCCAGAGAAGGATAGCATTAACTGGATCACCTCTTCAGAACAATCTAATGGAGTATTATTGTGTAAGTTGGTCAAGATGATTAAAGATTCTGATTTTCTATTCAAGGGTATGCTTCTTATAGGATTTATTATCCGAAACAGATGGTTGATTTTGTAAGAGAAGGTTTTCTTGGCAGCAGCCATGAGTTCAGGAATCGGTAAACTTTATATCTGACATTTTTCTGGCTGCTTTCTCCTTTCACCAGCTCCAGTACATCTTAATTAGGTGTTCTCATGCTTGCAGTTTCCAAAATCCTATAGAAAATGGACAACATACTAATTCAATGGTTGATGATGTAAAGATTATGAACCAAAGATCTCATATTCTCTATGAACAATTGAAAGGGTTTGTTCAAAGAATGGACATGAGTGTGGTGAAGAAAGACCTGCCACCTAAAACAGTATTTGTAGTGGCTGTAAAGCTTTCTCCATTACAGAGGAAATTGTACAAGAGATTCCTTGATGTGCATGGGTTCACAAATGGCAGGGTTTCGAATGAAAAGATGAGGAAGAGCTTTTTTGCTGGTTACCAGGCATTGGCTCAGGTTTGTTGTTGATTATTATGTCCGTCATGCCTGTAGTAAGCTCTTCCTTTATGATAGATGGGCACACACTTACACATATGATATCATGTCTTTTATGCTCCATTTACCCATTTTGGTAGTACAATGTGAAACATGACCATGTGTATGTATATGTAACACCCATCAATACAACTTAAAAGTAATACCCTTGTCTTAAAGTCTTGTAAAATTGATTTGGTTTATCTGGACATGCAATTGCTTAAACTTTAAAGTTATATGTCCATTATTTCACAGTTTTCTTTCATGCAGTCAAAACCAAATTACCGAGGTTTCCTCCCTGACTATTTTTGTTGAAGAATATTGCTAAAGTTGACATAGTAAATAGTTTGGCATTATGAAAGAAAACTTAGAAAACCAAAATTGGCTATAACTTTTGCTCAATTTTAATGTGCAAACATGTGTCAACTACTAGGAAAGAATATGATCATTTTACTGTAGGTATTGTTACCAAATTCATGGGACATTTGGGTCGTGGTACAGGGTTTGGGAATTACATTTGCACACATGTGAATTCACGATATTTAGGGGGTATTTAGTACACTGATTTGTGGTTAGTAGTAGGCCATTGGTTATATTTTGATCATTACCTAGTTAAATTTACGTGACTTTAGAAAAACTCTTCCTTAATTAGTTCTTTTTTTTTTCTTAAAACAATAGGATATTCTTTTACTTTTGTTGGAATGATTCGGGCCTCTATTAAAAGTTGGAAAATGAGTAAACAAGTTACAAGTAAATAAAATATAGGAGTAATGACACCAAAAAAGGATATTATATCACTGCCCCTGGAAAGGATTAGGATTTTTTTCTGTTTTTATACACATCCTTGATCCCACTATCTCTACAAATTTCCCCATCCCCTTCAGTTCTCTTTCTTCTAATGTACAAAATTCAAAACAGACTCCTTATCTTCTCAAAGGGACTCCAATCCAGTGCTAGAAAAAAAGAAAAAATAATTCTCCTCTACTGCCTTCTCACCCCCATTTCCATGAATTTGAACAAATTTGAGAATAGAGGAGAGAAAGCAGAATAGGATGAAATTTTTCTTCTTTTCCTAAGCGTTGGGTTAGAGTCTTTGAAAAGATAAAGGGTTGTTTTTGAATTTTGTACATTAGAAGACAAAGAATAGAAGGGGAAGGGGTAGGTAGAGATAGTGGGATTGCAAATTGTGTAAAAATCAGCTAAAAACCTATTCATTCCTTCGGCACATCAATATTAAATCCTTTTCTTTTAGGTATCAGTTACTTCTATATTTTATTTACTAGCAACTTGTCTTTGCATTTTTCAATTTTATTTAAGGTCAGAATCTTTTCCAAAAGAATAAAATAAAGTAATTATAATAATTTATTGTTTTTAGGGAAAAAAACTAATTGAGGAAGAGTTTTCTTAAGACAAGTAAATTTAATACTGTAATTGGTCAAAGTATAACAACTAATTGCCTACTACTAACCACAAATTACCATAATAACTACCCCGTACGTATCATAAAGGCACAGATCTGCAGATTACGTTCCTGAACCCTGTAACATCTCGTGAATCTGGTTGGTGGGCGTAACTGTATTTCCTTGAAGATCTTAACTCACTGCACATCATGAACCCTCTATATATCCATGCTTTTACATTTTCTACAAAAATAGACAAAGATTCAGGTTAGTTTCTCATATGGAAGATTTTCTATGAAAAATGGATCACCAAATCATACAATCCTGATCATGCACCAGCACGATCTAGTATGTGATTCACTATGTTCTGGATCGTTCATTCTGAAACGAAAAATGTGAGTGATTTCATGAATTGGTAGCACCGTGTAGAAGTTGCAGTGAGCATTTAGAAAACTACAGGGTACAACAGATTATTTGTGCCAGAGAGTTTGTGGAAGGTTTAAGTGAATAGGATTCGTTGTGATGGGAGTAAAATGTTGTGTATATGGTTGTTGTGAGTTCATTTTGATTTGTGAAAGATTTCATGCATAGTTGGTTCTTCGACTTGGAAAAAATTATCTAATGATTCCTGCAACAAAATATATTTGTAATTGGATTGCTAGTATCTGGCACCTTGTGTCTTTATATTTGTTCGTATTTTCAATTTTCTGTGGCCTCAATTTTAGATGACTTTGGTAGGTGATATGTTGAGGCTTCTAGCCATTGTTTTTACAATATCAAGTGGAAGCAAACATCTGAAATGGTTACTACAGTTTCTCTGAGAGTCTAGTTACAGAGAATAAGGGAGTTTGTTCAAATTTTATTGATGTTGTCTTTAACTGTTCACTAAATTGTTGAAGGAATGGAGTGGGTTCCATATATCTTAGGCAAATCTTACTGAGCAAGATGGAATGCTGTCATTATGTTCATTCCAATTCTCAGTCTTATTTGCAATTAAGATATAATGTTAAAAAGGCTGGCTGAATCAGCTTTCAATGATGCATGTTTAAATTAATTTATCCTTTTGTTCTCTTGTTTTAATGAGCTTTTCATTGTTCATTGTAGATATGGAACCATCCTGGAATATTGCAATTGAGGAAAGGTAGAGATTACATTGGCCGTGAGGACAATGTTGAGAATGTTCTTGCAGATGACTGCTCTAGTGATGAAAATGTAGATTACAATACAATTGTTGGAGGTACTCTATTTCACAATTATATCATATTGCTTAGCAGTTCATGCTTGTGTTTAGAATTCATGGATATCATTCTTCTACAACCAGATCCACCTAAGTTCTCCATGTGTGGTGATGTGTCTATTTTTTATTGCCTTTTGTGCTTGCAGAGAAGTCAAGGAATCAAAATGATTTCGTTCAAGGGAAAAGTGATGATGGATTTTTTCAAAAGGTGTGAGCATAAACAAACACCAATCAATCACTATTCTTTACTCAAGTTTTCTGAAATTGCTGAATTCTCTCCCTCTTGTTGATTTAATAAATGTTTTCCTTTGTTTTTTTTCCTTTCCAGGATTGGTGGAATGATCTTCTGCATGAAAATAATTATAAAGTGATTGATTATAGTGGCAAAATGGTATTGCTGCTTGACATTTTAGTCATGTCTTCTAATGTGGGTGATAAGACATTGGTTTTTAGCCAGAGCATTCCCACTTTAGATCTTATAGAGCTTTATCTTTCAAGATTAACTCGACATGGGAAAAAGGGAAAATTCTGGAGAAAAGGAAAAGACTGGTATAGGTGCGCATATACAGCTGTGAACTGCTTTCACTCACGGTTTCTCTGCTTTTTCATGATATAGATTTGAAGTTCTTTATATGGACTTCATATGTCTTCATAATTGCAATAAGAGAATAATAGTTTACTTCCTCTCCTGTACCGAACAGGCTAGATGGAAGAACAGAGAGCTCTGAAAGGCAAAGGTTGGTTGAGAGGTTCAATGATCCCGAGAATAAGCGGGTCAAATGTACTTTGATTTCTACTAGGGCTGGTTCTCTCGGGATTAATCTCTATGCTGCTAACCGGGTGATTATTGTTGATGGTTCTTGGAATCCGACATATGATCTTCAGGCCATATATCGGGCTTGGAGGTGGGTTCCATCTATTGTTTTCATTCAACTGAAACATGCCTTCTTTTGTCATGATTGAACCTAAAATTACCATTTTTCAGGTATGGCCAGACTAAGCCAGTGTTTGCTTACAGATTAATGGCACATGGAACCATGGAGGAAAAAATCTATAAGCGTCAGGTGATAGAATTACTACTTGTAGCATTAAATTAGCCTGTATTCTGAGTACTTTTAATGAAGAGAATGATTTAATCAGGTCACAAAGGAAGGACTTGCTGCAAGGGTGGTTGATAGACAACAAGTATATAGGACTATGTCCAGAGAAGAAATGTTGCATCTTTTTGAATTTGGTGATGATGAGAAATCTGACACACTAAATGACATTGGCCAAGAATATAGACATGCAGATACCAGGAATGTTACCTGCCAAACCGTAAATTCTTTGAAAGAGAACATTCCTTGTTCTCATGGAAGCTGCTCATCTGATAAGTTAATGGAAAGCTTGCTTGACAAGCACCGTCAGAGGTAGTGTGTTTTTTCTTTTGCTAGAAAAGAAAAATAGTTTCTTAGCTTCAGTCCATTTTGGATGCTTACATTCAACCCTGTCATTTGAAACAAGGTTGGGACGTAGGAATATCTGATTGAGAGTATATTCATAACTGATTTCTGAGCCACAATCTTTTTTTTTAACATGTCATAGACTGAATTATACTTTCTTCCAGCAGTTGGAGTAGGTTTTTGAATCACTCAATACAGTAATAACTTCGACTGCCTATTGGTACTTTCTTTCATGTATTTATTTCACTTCATAAAAGCTTAGCTTCTGATGTTCTTCCTTGTCTTTAGGTGGATTTTTGATTACCATGAACATGAGACCCTTTTGCAAGAGAATGAAGAGGAAAAACTAACAAAGGAGGAGCAAGACATGGCTTGGGAAGTATACAAGAGATCATTGGAATGGGAAGAAGTGCAGCGAGTTTCCGTTGATGACTCTACATTTGAGCGAAAGCCACAAATGTCAAACGGGGCATCTTCTGCCCTAGACACTAGCAGCATACCTGTGCCAAGCATGGCCCCTCCTGCATCTGAGGCTTCCAATGTAGCACCATCCAAGAGCATTTTAAGGAGTCGTGTGGTGCAGCGGAAATGCACTAATCTCTCTCATTTGCTAACCCTAAGAAGTCAGGGCACAAAAGCTGGGTGCACTACCGTCTGCGGGGAATGTGCCCAGGAGATAAGCTGGGAAGATCTGAATCGGGAGGGTAAGGCAGCACGGTAAAAGCATCATCCCTTGTTTTTTTTTTTTTTTTAATATACGCTATATATGTTGTGTAATTTATTTTGATTGTAAAGGGAAGCAGCTGTAAGTTCAAATTCATTTGTTTTGGTAGATAATATTGGCAGGCACATTCTAGCTCATCTTTTTGGCCCCTTTTTGTTCTTTGAGGGTACAGAGAAACAGGGATTTGGGATGGTTGTAGATAAATTGGAGGGAATGAGCCTGTGTAAATCTCAGCTCATACGATCCTTTTTGATGTAGGAATTGTTGTGGAGGCAGTTATAGTCAAGAAAGTAGTTCCACTAATTTCCAACACTAATCCTTTCAAAATATGTTAATAAATGTTCTTGTATGTTCTTCCATCGTTTCACTGGATGTTCCCTAGTCTATTTCCAATGCGCAATTTAGATTCCTGTGGTAGGTTCTTGGTAGAGTTGGAGCAACTACACGCTGCTTACATTTCAGCATCAAGATTAGCTTTTTTCTGTCATTGTAATTAAAAACTTGCTTGTCTGATGACAAGCATCTATCACCGTTTTAGCAACACAATTATAGCAAGTTCGTAGCATTTTCTTAACACTTTTCCATTTGGGTTTTCGCCAATTCTTCTCATGTGGAGGACGTCGGTACTAGATGAACAAGCGTCAATCTTGATATAGGATTGTTACACGCAGGTCAATGATGTACTCGCTAGCAGCCAGCCTCACTTGTGTAATGGTTGGCCGCCTTTCTCATAGATCGATATCTCTCTCTTTCTTTACATATACACACATAGAAGTATATTGTCCGTGCTTCATAATGGGTTAATATTAATTTTTTTTAAATATAAAAAAATATCAAGTACATAAAAAATATTTTAATTGTTTTAAGGCTACATCTAAGTAAATTGGGTTTGATAGCTATTACAGATCATGTCATCAGATCCAATCCAATTTATTCAAAAGGTTACGAATAATAATAATAATAATAACAACAACAATGCCAACCCAAGCAATAACAAATAAAAAAAAGATAATTGTGCATTTTAGTTGTCAGGAGGGAGAAGAGAAAAAAAAATACAATCAATCAATTACCGGTGGCAATCCAACAATGATATGTCCACACATGCCGCTCCATGTTGAAGAGGGCACGATTGTATATCTAGTTATACGACGGATGACTAAATTTGACTTTTGGGAAGCGTCTCATGTGTTTCTTTAATGGTGCGGGCGCTGCCCATAACTTGTTTTTATTTATTAAAATGATGTCATTTGAGATTTTTTTTAATTATAAAATTAAAACAATGTCATTTTATTATTTTATTAAAATAAAGTTGTTTTGATATTTTTAATATCGTTCTGATTTGAAAAAAAAAAACACTAAAATAGTTTTGGTTTGAAAAAAAAAAAAACACTGAAATAATATTGTTTTGGTAAAACAAATGATTAAACATGAAATCCGGTTCGAGCAAAGTTTTAGATAAACAAGTTAAACCGCTAGGTCTATGGGATTTTGTAACTAATGATCCCAAACAAAACAAGAATTCCATACAATCTGCTCAACATCTTTTGGCAAATGCATGATTATTTAACGAAATTATAGTGAAGTCTTCATTAGAGAGACTTATGACCTTCCAATATGTGGGGTAACATTACGACCTTTGAAGCTGACCAGAGAAGTCTAATTTATTGTGGTGGGTGAAGAAAATGGCCTCACCTCATTTCTTGTTGCGCATTGAGGTGCCTCTCTTAGGCCTTTTTCTTGCCTTCATTTTCTTCTCAGAGCTGCTTCCATTATACAGGGACTCTTCATCGCTGACAGAGGTGTATGGAGCTCCATATAGTTCATATGGAGGAGGAGGTGAATGATGAGTATCAAGAAGAATGGTACCATCCCTCATGATCACCTGTTTTCTATGAAAGTTTCTATGGCAACCACAAGCTTCACAGATGAAAGCTTCTTTAGTCCCTTGATCTCCATTTGGAGTGAACTCTCCACAACCATCAACAGCATGGCCACCAGTCAAGATGGCATGGTTCCGCCAACACTCTCTATACTCGGCGATTATTCTTGATTCTTCATTCAGAGGCTTGGATTTTGAATCACTATTAGCCATGGGAGAGGGGCTGGAAGGGTATCTGTGCTAATATGTCTGACTTTTCTCTACATTTCTTGCAAGTGTCATAACTTATTATAGTTGTAGAATACACTTGCTTTTACTGTCGACAGTATATGTGGTTGGTGCTATTCGCTGCATGGTTTAGAAAAGGCGAAGGTTTGCTGAGGGCCAAAGGAATCAAGATGCATCTGTCGAGATCACTGAGAGATAGCTTTTGCCGATTTCTTCGGTTTACTTTGCAAGTTGTTAGAAAGTTTTGTCAGCTTATGGCACTACCTAGAATTGGTGCATTTATTTCCCTCCCATTGACTCTTTCTTTGAAAATGCAGGATTCTGTCATTGTAAATTAATTTATACTCAAGCATGCAAGGATTCTTAGGGGAAGAAAAACTAGCCAAAAAAGGAGTAGTGGAAATGATGTCGAAAAACAGGCTTGAAAAATCATCTATCCTGTCCACACCAATAATGATGTCAGAGTGTTTTGGTTTCAGGGTTTGACAGCAGACCGTTGTCATTTAGCAGGTGGACTATTTCATCAAGTGATGAGGCCTGTATGCCCTGAAGAGAAGGCAGATTTACAGTCATATTGTACAAACCTTACCTGGCTGCCCCTGCCATTATCATTGACAAGTGAAAATGTAACTCAACAGAAGGGAAATTGAGGGCTTGTGCCTCTAAAGTTTCCTTGTATCCCCAGAAGAAATAGCAAATTAACAAGAGAAATGATAGAAAAATGAGCCCGAGTAGCAAAAAAGAAAAACAGATATCTATTATCCTTTGATATTATAGTGCAAATCCTCCTTCACCAGCCTTGGCCATTAGGATTATGCACAAAAATCCCCGACAAACAATAAGTACGTCATTCATCATGTACAAAGAAACAACCTTTTCTCTCACAGTATACAGAAGCAAAATGTCTACTAGCAACCAGGGACCATTAAAGAAAAAGACGTACAAGCACCATGACTTATTTCTAGTCATTTCCAACTTTCGTTTTGTGCTAAAAAGAGACGGGACAAAAAATCTCGTCGTCATCTTATAAATATGATTGACTGTCCACAGAGCTAAGATGACAGACTTTGTGATTTCCACACCTTTTCTTGTTATTGCGCCCACCACAAGTAATGGAAATTTCACACCCGAAGGCATTGCCAAAACATGAAAACAACCGCCCACCTTCTGACCTGCGCCTGTGCTTCTTGTTTCTGCTTCTCGATTGCATCTTCCGAAGATCATTATCATAAACTGGAGGAAGTTCTGTTCTCCATCTCTCAAGCTTTGTTCTTAGGCCTTCGGCACTATCATTTTCTGTCCAATCCTCAAGAATAGAGCTCCCTGCACCATCTGTATCTTGCTGACCAGCATTTGCTGGTGTTTTAATCAATCCTTTAGCAATTGCTGCTGCCACAACAGACGCAGAAGGCCCCACATCAGAGCAAAGAGATCCATTGACCATGCTGCCATTGCCATTGCCATTGTCTTTAACACTAGGTTTAGCCACCGAAGAGTTAATCAACGAGCCACCAAGTGACCTGACACCACCCTCTTTCAGTCCAGATTCATCAGTGGTGGTGTGGTCAGTTCGGTCACTCTGTGTGCGTCGCAATTTTGCACCCTTTTCTTCTAGGTCTTTCCCGTTGGTTTTGGCATTAATGAGGTCATTGAAGCCAACTGCAGACGCACTAAGTTCTGTATATAAAGGCATGCTGCGCATTGTGCTGTCCAGCACCTGCACCCCCATGTTAAGGATCCCTTGAGGTCTTCCTGATGGGCGGCGAACCTGAAGTGCAACAAAGCGCATTTTGTTGTTGTTGTTGTTAGAAGGAAATAAGTTGCTTATCAGAACTCTTACAGACCCAATCTGAACATCGCGTAGCCATGCCGCAGCATAGATTTCAATCATGATAGAAGAGTTCTCAGCATTTATGAACGTGTCATCAACGCGGAACACAAACTTCTCGTTCCATTGAGGATTGATGTGGCCATTTTGGTCAACCTTGGTAGACAGTTTCCTTCCTGGATGCACCCAAGCTACTGCATAAGTACGCATAGATTTGGACACAGGAGCCAGGTCTTGGCCTGATATAACATTGATTTCTAAGAGCTGAAAAGGGTGCGCATTAAAAGTCATGCTGATTGTTCCTATGGTCGTGGGGCTAGCGCTGGCTGGAGGGCGAGAATGGTAGCCTCTTCGCTAGTCTTGCCCCGCGCCAGCATAGAAGGGACACAATGATCATAGATGAAAATGAAGAAACACTTGAAGGAGTTTTGTTGGGTTATAGTTCATGGGGTGCAGCGAAATGAAAGGGGAAAAATAGTCATATAAAGTCTATTTTTAGACCTTGATTGTGTTACACTTTGACAGAGAATTTTCTGCGAGTTTGTCTCCTTCTCCATTAAATTCAGATGACAAGCACCTGAGACTTGGAAGATTCGACCTACAATTTATCGGTCAATGAAGAATATAGCTAAAAACAGTAAGGTAGAACAACCTGAAGAACAAAATCGAGAAGACATCCAAACCCTCCACATTTAACGAAATGTTCAAACAACAAGGTCCCATATTTGACACCAAAGAAGACTATTTAGCAGAGCCTTTTCCTTGGTGCCAACATCGCTCTTCTCTGATGGAAATGACAGAGGAGCAAGACACGGCTCGGGAAGGATATAGAGATCTGAGTTAAAACCAACCATTTTGCTCTAGATACCGGCAGCCTAGCTACTACCTGTGTCAAGCATCCCTCTCCTACTCCTGAAACTTCTTCCTCCATTGCTCCTTCAATTCCAAAGCCATTGCAAGGAGTCGAAGGGTGCAACCAAAACGAGCTAATCTTTCTCACCTGCTAACCTTTAGATGTTAGGACACAAAACCTTAATAGAGATTAGGGAGGGTAGGGCGAAGACTAAAGAACATTGCCCCACACTTTTGCTCAACAAATTCTTTTCCTTTCGGTAGCTCACTAGACAGGCGGGCCAGGTAGAAAATATGTTGAAGGCGCGCTGGTTTTCTGGAGAAGCAAGAAACATACAAGATCTGGGTTTCATAATCCTGTTTAATTTAAATATATGATTTAAAAAAAACAATGTAAATAATGTTTACAAAAAAAAGCAATAATTAACCCAAAATAAACTGTTAGTATCATGCATGGGAGGAAAAAAAACAAAAACCCATTAGAGACATAAAAATAAATCATTTTATAATTTAAAAAAAAATAAAAAATTAATATGTTTTTAGAAACACCTTTTATAACGTATTATGGACCTGACCTGATTGTGTCAGCATTTCCTTTGACAGGTAAATCCAGCCGTCCACGTCCCCAGGCATGATCCCAACCGTTCATCCCCACTAATTATCTTCCCCAAGCTTCTGCATTCCTTGTCAGAGAGAGAGAGAGAGAGAGAGAGAGAGAGAGTCTCTGTCGTTTTGGGCAGTAAAAATACCAAAACCCTTTCTTCAATCTTCCAGATTTGTTGCAAAGTGTACATGTCGTTTTGGTCAATAAAAAACCAGACAACAAGGAGAAGGAAGAACACAGCGGAAGGTCGATGTCGGCGGCGGCGAGACGTCGAGGTTCAGAAGCCTTTTTTATTCAGCGATGCCAAATGAAAATAATGGGTATGATTCTTCTATCTCCAATCACTTCATCACTCTCGTCTACCAACCACTACAACTCCATTTCTTCTTTTACCAGTAGCAGTAGCAGTAGAAGTAGATATAAACACAAAAATGATGATGCTTCTTCTTCTTTTAGAAACATTGATGATGCCCTTGCTTCTTTCAATCACATGCTTCATAGGAAACCCCTGCCTTGTATCATCCAATTCAACAAATTATTGTCTGCAATTGTCAGAATGAGACAGTACTACGATGCTGTGATTTCCCTTTCCAAACAAATGGAATTAGCTGGGCTCTCTCCTAATACTTGTACGCTTAATATCCTGATCAATTGCTTCTGCCTGATGCAACATGTTGATCTGGGGTTCTCTGTCTTGGCCAAAGTCATTAAACTTGGTCTTCAACCCACTATTATCACCTTTACCACCTTAATCAATGGGCTCTGTAAAGCGGGTGAATTTGCCCAAGCCCTGGAATTATTTGATGACATGGTAGCAAGAGGGTGTCAACCTGATGTCTACACTTATACTACGATTATAAATGGCTTATGTAAGATGGGGGAAACTGCGGCGGCTGCTGGATTGATTAAGAAAATGGGAGAGGTAGGCTGCCAGCCGGATGTGGTGACATATAGTACACTCATTGACAGTCTTTGCAAAGATAGGCTGGTGAATGAGGCTTTGGATATCTTCTCTTACATGAAGGCTAAAGGCATTTCCCCAACAGTTGTCAGTTACACCTCTTTAATCCAGGGCTTATGCAGTTTCAGCAGATGGAAGGAGGCTTCGGCAATGCTAAATGAAATGACGAGTTTGAATATCATGCCAGATATTGTCACCTTCAGCCTATTGATTGATATATTCTGTAAAGAAGGCAATGTTTTAGAGGCTCAAGGTGTGTTAAAAACAATGACTGAAATGGGCGTGGAGCCTAACGTTATTACTTACAATTCATTGATGCATGGATATTCCTTGCAGATGGAAGTTGTTGAAGCTAGAAAGCTGTTTGATGTCATGATAACCAGGGGTTGTAAACCAGATGTTTTTAGTTATAGCATCTTAATTAATGGATATTGTATGGTCAAAAGGATAGATGAGGCCAAGCAGCTTTTTAATGAAATGATTCATCAAGGCTTAACTCCGAACACTGTTAGTTACACTACTCTTATTCATGCCTTTTGCCAATTAGGCAAGCTTAGGGAAGCACGAGAGCTTTTCAAGGATATGCACACTAATGGATACCTCCCAGATTTATGTACTTACTCAGTATTGCTCGAAGGCTTTTGCAAACAAGGGTATCTTGGTAAGGCATTCAGACTATTTCGAGCAATGCAAGGTACGTACTTGAAGCCTAATCTGGTGATGTATACCATCTTGATTGATTCCATGTGCAAATCTGGGAATCTTAACCATGCAAGGAAACTATTTTCAGAACTCTTTGTCCATGGGTTGCAGCCTGATGTTCAGATATACACAACAATAATAAATGGACTTTGTAAAGAAGGATTGTTAGATGAAGCATTGGAAGCTTTCCGAAAGATGGAGGAGGATGGCTGCCCTCCAAATGAATTTTCTTATAATGTTATTATCAGAGGATTTCTCCAGCACAAGGATGAATCAAGGGCAGTGCAACTTATTGGTGAAATGAGAGACAAAGGTTTCGTTGCAGATGAGGGAACCACAGCTTGGTAGAAGATCTGTTATCGAATGAAGACAATCTTGTTCTGAAGAAGTATCTAGGCTTTACATGAAGTTCGTCAAGGTGAAAAGGTGATGTAAATTTTTATTTCTCCATGCTGCGAATTCATGTGGCAAATATCAAGTATTTTTTTGTCAATGTGGAAGTTATTTTTAGTTCAATTTTTTCAACATCTTAACAATGACACCGGTTATTTGCCACTAAATCATTGGAATTGCTAAACTAATAGTTCATCTTGATGAATGGTTCTGGCCTTACATTGAATCAGATTTCTATATTATGTTTTCAGTAGCCAGCAAAAAGTTGTTGTTATGCAATTCGCCTACAAGATGTTTGCCAAGCAAGTCTTGTTATGTGCTGGAGGCTCCCTCTGACATCTGGGATCTTGGATGCATAGTTTTTGCGATGTTTGTAGGGAAGCCAGTTTGGGATTTCAATCCTGAAACCACCACAGAAGAACTTTTGAGAAAGATTGCTCATGAATTGATGAAAATTCCTCCTGATGTTTCCAAGGACGTGAGAGATGTCTAGTGAGGAAGCCTATGTTCAGATTGTCTGCTGAGATGTTATTAGATCATCCTCTTGTGTCAGGATTTGATAGCAGAGAATTGGCAGACTTTTCAGATGCGGAAGGGGCAGCAGACTCCACTGACAATGAATTCAGTGCCTCATCTTCATTCTGAAGAATGGAGTTTCACCTAAGAAGAGGTCTTTTATTCCTCTTCTTGATCAGATGATGCTGAAGAGTTGATGCAAATTCTTAAATTCTTGTCATCAAGATGGCAGTATTCAAAACAAAGACAAGCAGAAGGGGGTGATAGAATTTGACAAAGATCAAGCTAGTTCCAGTAAAGGGAAGCACTCTATGCAGGCCAAACTTCCGACCTTACACTTTGGCAATAAGGAAAAATTGGCATCCAATAAATGAAGACAATCTTGTATCGTCCAAGTGGCAGTAGAAGTTAACTATAACTGCCATTGCTCTTATGATTCAAGCCTATATGACTCTAATACCAAGGCTTACCTCCCTTCTAAGAGAATTTTGCCTTTGCAGGAAAATGGAAATGGAATTACGGGCTAGGTTCTTTCCTCAATGGCCTATTGTCAGATAATTAGCTTATGTGGCTCACACACTGCCATCAAGGCAGACAGACAAGTAGTAGCTTAAGCTGTCAATAAGATTCTATTTGACTTTTTTATATCCCAATAGGTTGCTGCATTTTCTGTGACGCGGTCATAACACATGATAGGTAATCATTATGTAACAACTTTGGCTGTGATGTCTATCAGTAATAGCCTCAATTGATATTATACTTTGGGATAGGGTTTTCAAAGTATCTGGATATTCTTGAGTGTTCTATACCTTATAAGAGCTGCTTTTAACAAAGGTTTGAGGGTGTTGGGAATTTATAAGGAGGAAGTCTTGTGGTACTGTGCTTTGTCATTGATTTGGAATCTTTGGCAGGAGGGAAACTTTAGAATTTTTTAGGTTGGAAGCTCTTATTTTTTTGTCCTGCTTTAGGATAAGCTAGTTCTACTAGCTTAAAATTGGTGCTATCACTCTCTAGAGATTTTCTTCAGCAGGTTTGCAGTGAAATTGGAGAGTTTTGATGTCTTTCTTCTGTTGTTTTTGGTTGGTTCTTTTCTGCTTTTGTTTCTTGGTGAAGTCTCTTTTCTCCTGTATTGTAATCTTTCCCCTGTTCTCTGATACTATAGGGTACTTTTCTATCAATATACATATTTGCTTCTGTCAAGTCTAAGATGGTCAGAAGCACAACGGTGTTTTTGTGCCGGTGTATTTCATTTTATTGAGGCCCCTGAAGTTACTGCCTTTGAGATGCAATGCCTGATGAGAGATGTTGAGCTGTTTCTGATTGGCAATGTTCTGCTTTTCATTAGGGCCCGTAACCTCATAGCCTTATGGCTGGGGCGACATTTTTGTATCTTCCTTTTCTTCCTCATATAAACACCCCTGCTCTCCAATCCCATAATAAGCCCAAATTGGAAGTATATGATGGCCATTTCCTTCTCAAACTTCATTGTTGTCAGCTGGTTATATACTTGTTATTGTGCCAGGTACTGGAAGAAATAAGGCCATACCTTGTTGGGGGCAGCAGGAGGATCTCTTGAACTAGTGGCAATTGAGGAACCAATAGTTAAAGTCCGATTAACAGGGCCAGCAGCTGGGGTCATGACTGTACGAGTGGCTGTCACCCAGAAATTACGCGAGAAAA
>Ga0307515_10004775_pt1 | contig 27759 bp, 14 predicted proteins | sample 17_EM_MG_FD_194513 | JGI IMG/M metagenome (GOLD analysis project Ga0307515, IMG submission 194513) | Populus trichocarpa ectomycorrhiza microbial communities from riparian zone in the Pacific Northwest, United States - 17_EM | ecosystem: Host-associated > Plants > Roots > Unclassified | place... | reverse complement strand
ATAATAATTTCCATATGAAACAAAAAAATAATAATGAAAGTAATGTTACGGGTTCCCATATCCTGGATATGACTAGAGTTGTGTCGCCTCCTGATAAGATTTTTACTAAGATGCTTAGAAAGTCACCAAGGAAATAGGAAGTCGCCGGCTATCTTGAAAAAGAGAAGAGGATATGTTAGCATTGCATCATCATCATCATCTTCTCCCTGTTCTCTAAGAGCTTCAGGAGAAGAGATTCTCCAATGCCTTCTTTTACAGAGCTAGCTAGCAGAGGAAACTTATTCCACCATTTGCAGAGGATCCTCTGTGTTAACGAAGGTTTTGTGAGGGATACCTCTTGAACTATCAATCTCCTTATTAGGAGCTGGGTATCCCATTTTAGGATCAAGGGATCTGAAATTTAGATACAAACTTCAATAATGCGTTCGAGATATTAAGATCTGGATAGGATTGCCTACAGGCTTCAAATGTTTCTTGCTTATATACTCGGTATGCTGATAGAATTTATTCCTTGGTAGAAAAATCTATAACGAAACCAGTTAGGGAATTCTTCAAGAGGATTGCTAATTTCGAACTGTATCCACCAACTATACTTGCCTTGCCCATTTCCATACACTCGGGGAGTTTGATTTGGGGTTATCAACATATTGTATGCTATATTTTCCGTATGTTTTAGAGTAAATATGGGGTTAAATTTATTCCTAAAAACTACCCAAAATTTAACTACCCAAAGGAATTGAAGAACTAAGGGCGAATTAATAACATGCTGTCCAATTGATTCAATTAAAAATGCAATTGAAAAAGAGAAATGTGATTCAATTAGGGGCAAAATTGCATAATTTTAAAAATGAAGGACTAAATTGGAATAGTGACCATATTAAAAGTATCAATTAAATTCAATTTAAGGATTAAATTGAAGATAAAATCTAAAATTAAAACCTTGATTGAATGAATATTGAAAAATCCAAGAGCTAGGGACTACAATAAAAAGGTATAAACATTTCAGGGTCTAACTGAATTTTCATACTACAATGTTCATTTTTTCAGTCTAAGAATCTAGACATTTAGCCCTAAATTACAGTTGATTACCCAGCAATTAAAGCCAGAAATCAATTCCAACAATTAAACCCAGATGTACAGTTTTCTTAACTACAGACCATAATTCACTTCAGTCATTTTTCTCATTGAGAAGGCAGATTTCTCACTGCCAAAAGGGGAAGATTTTCTCAGCCAATTCAATCCCAAGATTACAACAATCAACCTTGATTTATTCTTTGCAAATCAATCCCAAATTGTTAGCAATCAAGATCAAAACCCAACCAGATTCCAGCCTTTCTCCCTATTGAAGGCGAGGAATTCAAAGTCTAAAAACACAACAGCAACACTAGGGGGGAAATCTTCCTTCTCTTTCAACTAAAATCACATGGGGGAATTTCCTCAACCTTTGATAATCACAGAAACAAAAAATTGTCATTCCCACAACAACAGAGATTCAATCTTCATCCATTGTCCCTTCTCCCCAAATTGTCATTCCCACGACAACTCATTGTGTCCTTGTTTCTTGGAATTGTCTCCTTCCTTCATCTCAAATCACAGGGGAGATATCCAACAAACACAAGGGGGAAACGAGAATGCAGACATTCTGGGATTGTAACAAACCATTTCAATAAATACACCCATTGTAAGCCCACGATTTCATAGAACTATCTTCCCCAACCATGGAAACCACCACACAGCACCCTTGATGATAGGTCTGAAACGCAAAGAGTAAAGTACTGATAAAGTTTGTTTTCTTTTCGAGTGAGAAATGTACCACAAATTGAATGTAAATTTTTCTATTATTTTAACAAAAGCATTGGCTTTTAAATAAGCAAGTCTCGTCCAAACAAACAAACAAATTGAATTACAAGGAAAATTAACAGTAACCAAATGGACTCAACCCACATAAAACAGAGAATTAACAAAGCGAAAAATAGAACAATCATAACGGAAATAAAATGACGTAAAACTCGTAACGATGGAAGACCATTTCCTGCTACACTTCTGCACATTAACCTCTATGACCAAGTCCATCCCTTTCCCATATTGCATGTATGAATGCTCATGCAATGGTCCCGCACGTCCTCTGCTCATCCCAAATATTTGGGATTTGGCTTAAGGCTCATCTTAGATCGACGTGGCCTAACAATACCCTCCCTATTAAGTGGACGCTTGTCCCCAAGGTCCACAAAAAGAAATCGCTCAAGTAAAGACTAATAGGTCTCCCATGTGGCATCCTCAACTAGTAGATGCTTTCATTGTACCAAAGTTTCTTCTTCAAATTTATTGTCTCGTTTGACCCAACGAGTGTCCAGGATATGCTGAAGTTCGAGTATAACCACCCCACCATCGGTAACGGATGGCAATTCTTTTGAAGGTGTTGCAGACTCACCAACGTACTTTTTTAAGAGCGAGACGTGGAAGACAGGATGAATGTGGGCACCGTCCGACATATGAAGGTATGCAACAGACCCAATTTTTTGTATCACTAGGTATGGGCCGTAGAAGCGATTAGCTAGCTTCTGGTGGGCGCGTTTGAAGGCGGACTGTTGCCTGTAAGGGTGCAGCTTCAGAAACACCAAATCCCCAATTTTGAAAGAAACATCCCGACGTTTTTTATTTGCAATTTGCTTCATGCGATTAATGAAAGTCTCCAGATTGCGTTTGAGTTGACGCAACAGCTTGTCGCGAACCTCTAGACTGTGGTCTACTTCTTGAACGAAAGAACACCCATTATGGTAAATGGGAAATGCAGGAGGTAAGCGTCCAATATAGTGCTTAAAAAGGGGTCATCCCAATGGACGCATGATAAGTTATATTGTACTAGAACTCAGCCCATAGAAGGTAGTTGCTCCAATACTCCGGAGGTATTGCTCAACACAGCGATTAACAATTTCTATTTGTCCGTCCGTCTGCGGATGATAGGTGGAACTGAGTTGTAGTTTGGTGCCGGACATGTGAAAAAACTCTTGCCAGAATTTGCTGATAAAGATGGGGTTCCGATCGCTGACGATAAACTTGGGTAAGCCACGCAATTTAATGATGCCTTCTACAAACCGTTATGCAACGACTTTAGCAGTAAAATGATGAGTTAAGGATAGAAAAGGAGCAGACTTACTCAAAAGGTCAATAACTTTTAAGATTGTGTCTTTGCCTTGGGATGTCGGTAGGTCTTCAATGAAGTCTAAGGTGATGTCGTCCTAGACTTGACATGGAACTAGTAACGGTTGCAGGAGCCTCGCTGGAGACAATGTTTCAAACTTCACCCTCTGGCAAATATCACATTTTTTGACATACTTTTGCACCGCCTGGTACATTTTAGGCCAATAAAATGTTAAGCTAATTTCTTGAACGTTCGGAAGACCCTAGAGTGTCCTTTAATTTTTGTATCGTGCATTTCATGAAGTAATTGTGATCATAATGCTGCCTGAGAAGGAATGATTACTCTTCCTTTAAAGAACTGCAACCCATTACGCCATGCATACGGTCCAGCTTGTTGATCCTTGGACAAACAAGTTAGAGATTGGATGTAAGAGTCTCTCACATAAGCCTTTTGAATTTCATCCCATATGGTCACTATTGGCATATGCAAATGGTGAAGAACTGGACTACCAGACCTGCGTGAGAGAGCGTCCGTTGCTGAATTCTCATGGCCTAGACGATAAATAATCTCATAATCGTAGCCCAGAAGCTTGATCACCCATTTCTGTTGTTCAGGCATAGCCACACGTTGTTCCAATAAATATTTCAAACTACAATGGTCAGTAAGAATGAAGAATTTTTTTCCCAAGAGATAAGGACGCCATAAACGTATGGCCTCCACAATGGCCAACATCTCATTGGCGTAAGTAGACCAGGATTTTTTTGTAACCCCCAATGCTCAACTCATAAACGTTATCGGCTTACCTTGTTGTGACAAAACTGCGCCAATTCTGTCCCCATATGCATCGGTTTCAATGGTGAAAAAGTCATTGAAATCAGGCGTAGCTAATGTAGGCGTAGTTGTCATTGCCTATTTGAGAGCTAGAAAGGCTGTGTTGGCTTCTTCATTCCAACCAAATTTTCCCTTCTTAAACAGATTGTTCAGGGGTCTTGCTATGATGCTGTAGTTTTGAATGAATTTCCTGTAATATCCTGTTAGGCCTAAAAAACCATATAACTCAGAAATATTAGTGAGGGGTGGCCATATAACCATGGCTGCAATTTTATTGTTATCAACCTTCACTCTCTGATGTGTGTCAATGTGCCCCAAGTATTCCAGTTCCTATTGGCCAAACATGCACTTGCTGGCCTTGGCAAAGAATTGGTGTTGTCATAAAGTTTCCAATGTTTGTCTAACATGCAACAGATGCTCATTTCAAGTAGGACTATAGACCAAAATATCATAAAAAAAGACCAAAATAAACTTTCAAAGGTTAGGTTAAAATATTGAGTTCATGATGGCTTGGAATGTCGAGGGTGCGTTACACAAGCCACAAGACATTACGAGATATTCGAAATGGCTGTTATGAGTACGAAAAGCAATTTTAATAACATCGGATCTAATTTGGTGAAGTAAGCGGCACCATATAATTCTTCCAACATATCATCAACTGTTGGAATGGGAAAACGATGTTTGACGGTAACGACATTGAGTGAACGGTAATCTGTACAAAATCACAAACTGCCATCTTTCTTCTTTACCAGTAGCACCGGCGACAAGAATGGACTGGTGCTAGGACGGATGAGTCCCGAGTCTAGCATTTCCTGGACCTATTTCTCGATTTTAGTTTTCTGGAAGTGGGCATACTTATACGAGCGTACATTAATAGGCTTCCTTCTTTTACGTAATACAATGATCCACCTCACGTGCAAGTGGTAATCTTGATGGCTCTTGGAACACGTCTGCATATTCCTTCAACAACAAGTGCATATTCTATTTTTCATCTTGAGTTGGTAATTCAGGTGGTGCGGTTTCCATGGTTGATTGGAAATACACAGCAAAGAGCGCATGTCCACGACTAAACTCCTTCGCTATTTCTGTTGGTGAAACTGCCTGAATGGTTTGCACATCCACTCCTTGTAGCCTACGGTCTTGATTTTCCCAAATAAAATCCATGGCCAACTGTTTTCAGTTACATACCATAGATCCCAGCATTTTAAACCATTGAATGCCCAAGACAAGATCAAGACCTGTTAAGGTCAAAGAGAAAAGGGTGAGGTAAAATTCGGTGCCTTGTAACTCTACCCATACCTTATCGTAACGCCCCTGACATGTTAATCCCTCCATGTTAGCCACCCGGATATGGAATGATTTTGTTGGTATGACTGGCAACCTGAGCATACTTGCTAAGCGATTGCTGATGAAGTTGTGTGTCGATCCGCTGTCAATTAAAACCATTACTTTGTGTGACCCTATTTTTACCGATACACGTATGGTTTTCGATGCTGTCCAGCCCGTTAAAGCATGCAAGGTTATTTTCGGTTCAAGTTTAGGTTCCTACACCACTACTGTATCTCCCTCATGGCCATCTTCTAGCATCTGTTGATCCATAATGTCCTCATACATCATGTTACATGTATGACCCTCTAAGAGTAACAGTTGCGGCTTTTGACATCTATGGCCTGTTGTAAAACGCTAATTGCAGCTGAAACAGAGGCCTTATACTCTTTTCCTCTGCATTTCTTCCCAAAACAAGCGTTTGATGGGTCCCGCAAGTGTAGCAGGCTCACGAGTGGTTTATGGAAGAGCAAACGGAGCTCGTTCAGATAGTAGCTGCATGAACCTCCTTTGTCGTGCGAGTTGGTCGTCCCTCATCCGTGCTAAGGTAATGGCCTCTTTGAGTGACTATGGCTTAAACATTCGAATACCATCCGCTATTTCTGCCTTCAACCCGCCTATGAATGTTCTCACCAATGCCTTCTAAGTCCATCCTTGGACCCTGTTGCCGAGCTTTTCAAACTCGCACTGGTAGTCTTGCAAATTTCCTAGCTGTTTGACACGAGAAAGAGCTTTGTCGAAGTCCTCACACTCCGAGGGTCCGAAGCGAGCCTAGAGTTCTTCCTTGAATTTCTCCCATGAAAGCATGTGTCCTTCGTACCTAAATGTCCTACGAATCCATTGCCACCATTGGTTAGCCTCCCCTTCTAAATGGTATGCTGCCATGGAAACCTTCTGGGCTTCTGCCGTGCCTTGGTATTCGAAAAATTGATGCACACGGTTGAACCATTCGGTTGGGTCATCCCCCATAAATCGTGGGAATTCTAGCTTCGTTGTTTTGGCAGAGACGATTTGCTGACCCCCATCGTTGCCTTGATGGTTGCCGTGGTTAGGAGTCTCTTGATTTGTGATCAACATAGTCGAAAGTCGATTGAGTGTTTCCTCCATTTGCAGCAGTCCTTCCTGAACTACACTAAGTTCAGACTCCAAGTGCTCAATACGCTCCTTGTTAGTTCCCCTTTGACAACCAGGCTTTGATACCAATGATAGGTCCCAAATGCAAAGTGTAAAGTGCTAATAAAGTTTATTTTCTCTTTGGGTGAGAAATGCATCACAAGTTGAATGCAAATTTTTCTTATATTTTAACGAAAGCATTGGCTGCTTAAATAAGTAAGCCCCATCCAAACAAACAAATAAGTCGAATTACAAGGAAAATTAACAGTAATCAAATGGACTCAACCCACATAAAACAGAGAATTAACAAAGTGAAAAACAGAACAATCATAACGGAAATAAAATGACGTAAAACTCGCAATGATGGAAGACCATTTCTTGCTGCACTTCTGCACGTTAACCTCCACGACCCAGTCCATCCCTTTCCCACGTTGCATGCATGCATGCTCATGCAATGGTCCCGCACGTCCTCTGCTCATCCAAATATGTGGGATTTGGCTTAATGCTCCTCACATAATCGACGTGGCCTAACACTTGACAAGTTCGACCATTAACCACCACGTCCACACAGAACGCTTTCCCACTGCTATAACCATTATAATAGACCCAATTACCTATCATGTCCCTTACCAACTAGCCATCAAGTCATCTTCATAACCCTCTTGCTATATCCAAAACTTGTCCTCCATCTCTTCTAGTAGCAGCCCTCACCCTCAGCATCAATCACTCTAAAAAATGAAACTACTCATCATAGCAGCCTTTCAACCATACCTAAAATCAGCCACCACACAGTCCTAGTCGAACCACTACAACCCCTCTCTTTTCTTCTAGCCACTCCAAAAACCATCCATCATTGACCAACAACCCACAAACATGGTCCCCTGTTTACCCCTCTCCCATTCAATCTCTTTCGTGCCCAAAACCCATCGTTCTCCCTTACAAACCACCAAATCAGTCTCTACCCGAGACCACCAGTTCCTCATCACCACCAACAAACCTTAACTATATAGCTACCACCAAACCACCTTCAATAGGATTTCAGTCACAACCAATAACTCTCTCAAATTACCATCACAAACCCACAGACTTCATCACCTTCCTCTCAACCCGCAACAACCCTGATTCCTTTAAAAAAACCAAAAGCAACAAACACTAACCCTAAACTCCTAAATCCACCTTTTCATTTTACTTTCACAAATCTGTGTTTGTTTGTTTTTTCGTAGAAATAATAAGTGAGATAGACACAACGATACTCACGAGAAGGAGCTTCTTGACCACAAAGAATAAGATGATAGAGCACTTGATTACGTTGGTGCTAAAATTAACAGCTATGTCATTAAGAAGGTATCGTTGGAATTCATAGTTCAGGGTCTAGAGACTTCCTTTTGAAGTCGGAGCTTCTTCGATATATTATTGACTTGGTTCCTAGCATAGTTATTAAACTCGGCATCGGTGTTGATCCGGGTCTGAGAAAGGGGACTTCGTCCCTTGTCAACATGGTAAAACAAAAAAATTTATATTTGAAATTTTAATATTTTATATAAAAATATTAAAAAACAATACATGTAAATATAAATTAAAAAAAATAAAAGACATAAAATATAATATGGTTATTCTATATAAAAAAAATAAAAACTAATTCATGTAAATGTAGGTTATAAAAAAAATATATAAGCATGAAGTATAGTATAACTATCCCTTAATTTTATATATTTTTTGCTTTATTAAAAACAAATGTAGGCTATATATAGTTATCCCACAATAAAAAAAATTAAAAATAATTCATGTGGATATAGGCAATAAAAAAAGATATGCGGGGCAAAGTATTCATAAATTAATTTTATGTTTTTTGGGTTTATTAAAAAAAATATAGGCTATATATAGTTATCCCGCAAGAAAAAATTAAAAAATAATTCATATGGATGTAGGTTATAAACAAAAACGAGGCATGAAGTGTAGTATAAGTATCCGACACTGAAAATCTAACATCAAAAAATAAAGAAACAATCTATATGGATTTAGGCTATAAAACAAATATGAGGCATGAAGTGTAGTATAGTTATTCAATATCAAAAAATTAAAAAACAATGTGGAAGTAGACTATATATAGTTATCAAACATCGTAAAGTTAAGAAACAATTCATTTGGATGTATGCTATAAAACAAAATATGTGAGGCTCAAAATTCATAAATTAATTTTATATTTTTTGGGTTTATTAAAAAAACGTAGGCTATATATAGTTATCACACATCAAAAAATTAAGAACAATTCATGTGGATTGTTATAACCCATTTTTGGGTTATTCCCCAAACTTTTTACTTTTTTCTTTTCAAAATAAAAATAAAAAATAAAATAATAATAGCAAGGCGATTGGTGTCGTGAAAAAAGCTGGTTGAGAAAGGATTTCAAATCAAGCTGTAATTTTGGATGGAATCAGAAGCATAATTTTACCTTATTATATCTAAAACTGAAAAGACAATGCAGATTCAAGGTCGAATTAAATTATTATTGGAATAATCTGCATAAAAATTAAATCTAAGGACATAAATATATTTTTAATATGCCAATTTGATTTTAATAATGGACTAAATTAAAGTTTAATTATATTTAAAAATTAATTTGGGTCCAATTAAAGGGTTTAACTAGGTGCAAGGACTTAATTATACCTTAAATGACTCAAATTAATTTTATTAGGGGTTTAATTGGTGAAAAATTAAGTTTGGAAGCCTAATTTGACCTTGATTGAGAAGATTGAAATTTTAGGAGACCAAACTAAATTTTTACGAAGTCAATTGGTTCAAATTAGGGGTAAAATCATAAAAAAAGTAATCAAAGTTTTGGTGTCAATTAGGAGTTAAATTGAAGAAATTCGCAGCCAATGACCATTTTGTAAAAGGCACAGAACTATGAGGACTCAATTGATTGAAATCAAGGATTAAATTGAAGAAAATTAAAAATGCAATGGTCAATTGAGGGTCAAATTGCATAAATCCAAGACCAAGGACTATTGTGAAAAAGGCGTTACGGCAAAGGCAAAATTGTATAAAATTGGAAGTTTAGGGTCAATTAGGGGTGTAATTGAAAGAAATTAAAAGTTAGATGACCAAATTGAACTTTACCCAAATCTCTAAATTAAAACCTCAAAAGCCAAAATGGCATCGTTTCATTTAAATGAAATGGCATGTTTTGACCAAAACAGCGCTGTTTTTTACCCAAACAGTAAAAAAAAAAGACTAACCAGACAACTTATCGTCTGGTTACTGTTTATCTTCTTCATTTAAGCCCGAAATGACTACTCAGGGACTACTTTTTAGGGGCATTTAATGCTTCATCTATCCACTAAATTTGACAAAACTTACACGAAAATGATGGCCTGACAATCGACCATACCCCGATATGGTTTTTTCTGGTCGATTAACATCACAGCAACCTCGACGCAATCCTAAAGTGGTCAACTCATGCAGCCTTGAGTTGTCAAAATCTGATAGTCTATGATTGCCACTTTCAACCAATGGTTAAGATCCTTCCGGTTCAAATCACGGACCAAGATTTGTTCCCAAAAGAGACAAAGTGTCTCTCTTCTACCCCCTATAAATAGGGGTGGATTCCATGCCCTGAGGGAGAAGAAATGAGAGCCCAAAGCTAGAGAAAAATTAGCTTTTCTTCCCATATTTTTTCTTTTTCTTTGCCAGCCATTTTGTTCCTCTTCTTTTGTCGTGCCTCCGTTGCCAGCGCCGCCACCAACAGCACATCGGCCTTCCCAGCACTGTCGGCCAGCAATCCCCCACAACTGGTAACCTTCTTCTTCCCCTTTTTTGGCTGAAAATGGGGCAGCCATTTACATGCAAAACATTGGTTTTGCATACAAAAATTAACCAATTCACATGGTTAGTAGGTTGGGCTAGTGATTATGTGAAGATGGGCAGGACCCATTCCAGCCCAATAAATAAAGAAAAGAGAGAGAGAAGCTTGTTGGGCTGCCAGTCAGCCTAACCCGGCTTGGTCCAGCCTAGTTGGTTGGACCGGGCTCATGCCATATATTTAATAATAATATAATAATATTAAAAAATAAAAAATAAAAAGCTAAGAAACAATCAATATGAATATAGGTTACATATAGTTATTCCACATCAAAATGTTAAGTAACAACTCATATGGATGTAGGCTATAAAAAAAAAAATGTGAGGCACAAAGTGTAGTATAATTATCTCATATTAAAAGTTAAGGAACAACACATGTGGATGTAAGTTATATAAAGTTATCTCATATTGAAAAGTTAAGAAACAATCTATATAGATACAGGCTATAAAAAAAGATATGTGGGGCAAAGTAGTCATAAATTAATTATATATTTTTTGGGTTTGTTAAAAAAATATAGGCTATATAGTTATCCCATATCAAGAAATTAAGAAACAATTCATGTGGATGTAGGCTAGAAAACAATATGAGGCATGAAATGTAGTACAATTATTCCACATTAAAAATCCCACATCAAGAATTTTTTTTTAAAAAAAATCTATGTAGATGTAGGCTATAAAAGAAATGTGAGGCATGAAGTGTAGTATAGTTATCCTACATCAAAAAGTTAAGAAATAATCCATATGAATGTAGACTATATATAGTTATTCTACATCAAGAAGTTAAGAAAACAATTCATATGAATGTAGGTTATAAAAAAGAAATGTGAGGCATGAAACGTAGTATAGTTATCCCAAATCAAAAAGTTAAGATACAATTCATATGAATATAGGCTATATAAAGTTATCTCATATTAAAAAGTTAAGAAACAATTCATGTGGATGCGAGCTATAAAAAAAGATATGTGGGGAAAATTATTAATAAATTATTATATATTTTTTGGGTTTATTAAGAAAATATAAGCTCTATATAATTATCCCACATTAAAAAATTAAGAAACAGTTCATGTGGATATAGATTATAAAAAGATGTGAGGTATGAAATGTAGTATAATTATCCAACATTAAAAATTCCACATCAAAAGTTTTTTTAAAAAAATCTATGTGGATGTAAGCTATAAAAAAGAAATGTGAGACATGAAGTGTAATATAGTTATCTCATATCAGAAAGCTAAGAAACAATCCATGTAAATGTAGGCTATATATAGTTATCCCACATAAAAAGTTAATAAAAAATTCACGTGGAAGTAGGCTATAAAAAAAAAATGTAAGGCTAAGTACTCAAAAATTAATTTGATAATTTTTTAGGTTTATTAAAAAAAAATGTTAAAAAAAAACCGGTCTCACCTAGGTTACGTTGTGTCACCCTAGTTTTGGGTTGACCCAGAGGGTCACCAAGGTCTGACCAAGCCAATTGCCCTTTGGGTTTTTGTCGTTTGAGACTCCACCAAGGCCCTGGGTCTTCGGGGTTCAAGTCAACGTATTGGGCCAAGTCGAGTTTCATAAGTTTTGAATATCCTTTTGAAGGTATATTTGGCTGTTACATGATGAACACACATGTTCCAATACATAAAATTCAACAAGTTAATGCGTTAGCCACATGCACGCCACATGGCCAGTAGGATATTCCAACATTCATTTATGTTTTTCTACCTTGAATGTAGATTTCAAACCCCTAAATGAATATTTATGTTATTCATGCGTTTAATTTCATGTATGTCGATATGTTTTTGCATGAACTTGATTTATGTATGTTGTGTGATTCTAAATATTTTTAGTAATAGCATTCTCATAAAAAAAATACTAAAACTTTAAAATTAAGAAAAATGAATAAAAATGATTTTATTCGTGTAAATTTATTTTTTATATTATGTAATATTTTTTGCAAACATAATATAATACTTTGGGTTGGGTCAACTCTAATACCCATTAAGTGATAGTGGTGGCCTTTGGGTTTGTTTTTAAAATTAACCAAAGTGAATGGGCCAAGCTTAATTCAAAGTTTATCATCTCTATGGATCTAATACTCATTTTAGAAATAATCAATTCAATAAGTCTACCTTTTTAAGGGACTGATGTTAAAATCTTTCATGCATGGCCAAATCAACAAGTCTTTTTTTTAACGGATTGATGTCAAAATTCTCACAAATGGACTAATTGACAAGTTTTTTTTTAAGGGACCAATGTCCAAGTTTTTAAATGGTCTAAACAACAAGTCTTCTATTTTAAATGGACCAATGTCAAAGTTTTCATGAAATCTCCAATCGACAAGTGTCATTTTTAAGGGATTGATGTCAAAATTTTCACGAAAAGCCTAATCGACGAGTCTCCTATTTTTAGGGAACAACATCAAATTTTTCACAAATAATTAGAAATAAATTAAAATATAATTGTAAATAAGCTTAGAAAATAATTAGGATTATTAATGGCAATAAAAAAGATAGATTTAGGAGAAAACACATAGTAAAAGTAATCTTTTGTGAGAAAGGATGCGGTAAGGGTAACATCGTTCTTCCCATAAGTATAACTAGCCCCTTACTTTAATCTCTAGAACTAATGCTAATCTTTAGGATTCCTCTAATTACTAAATGGCGATTCCAATTTTTCATATATTCTCCCACTTTATGTTGGAGAGTTCTATTTATGTATGAGTGTGACAACATAACGTGACAAAGTGATCATTAAAGACAATACCATGTACTTCTTTTAAAGGAATAGCTAATAATCTTTCTTCAATTAGAAAAATGAACATTGTATTCAGGGAAATTTAAGGATATTTATATTCCTTCTAGGTAGTTAGTGGAATAGCAACCTTATAAACTTCTTTAGAAAAATGTCTTATCTTTTAATGGATTCTTCTTATTAAAAGATGATTCGTATGACGAAATGCTCTTTAGATTAAGGCTTTTGTTCCTACTACGCGAGTTGCTTGCAACGATGTTTTTAACTTAAAATCCTTGTAATAATTCTCACATTAGAGAATCTAGAAGATTGTTTAAATATCCATTTAAGTGTTCAATGCCGAGATTAAACACAAAGAGGATAGCTTACCATCTAGCAAATATTTATTTAGAAAAAAAATATTTTTAACATCCTTGATTAGGATATCTTTTGTAGATTCATAATTAACTCTTAATAAGAATTGCTTATTGATCCAATCATCCTGAAACGTAGAAACATAAAAAACTATTGATAAGGTCTTTTTTTTTAGCATTGAATAATTTTGTTAGATAAGGTTCCATGCACCAATTATGAACCTAACTAATAGTTATTTTCTCTTAACCCTTTTGTTTCAAGACACTCCCCTAGCCAATTTAAGAACCATATGTTTTAACAATTTTGAAGGCTTTTAGATTAGCTAGGCATAGACATGGAAGTTCTTTTACACGAGCTTTAATCTTTTGAATTGCTCTAATATGCCTAAAATTCCATTATGAAGAGCTTTTCTTTAGTTTTTGGGATAATAGATTAACAATCTTAGGCCAAATGTTGATAAAATTCTGAAATATAGTTCAGACAACCCAAAGATTGTTACAACACAGTTTCGTCTTTAATTTTATTGGGGATTTTGTTAGCAAACTAGATCGCTCTTTCAATGGGCTCAATAAACCTAGTTTGAATATAATGCCCCAGAAATATGACTTTTATATAAAATAGTTTCACCTTTTTAGCTGAAACTACTAAACCAACCACTTTAATAGCCATGATAAAGGCATTGAAGTGCTTGAAGTGTTCATCAATTAATTAAAGACTAGCACATTACCAAACCCAGATTTCATATTGAATTCAGAGAAGATTTTGGCTTTATTAAGCCTATTTAAAAGATCCCTCTTAATAAGAATATGATATTTAATCCAGTGTTTTATTAAGTGGTTTATAGTTTATCACTAATCATGAAACTCCTCTTTCGAGTTCAATAGCATTTTCCATATAGAATACCGGACAACTCCATGGGCTATGACTTGTGTGCACACACACCTTCTGTAAGAGTTCCTCGATCTCTTTTTACAAATTTCTAAATGACGAGTATTCATAGGAATGGGTTAAGGTTTGGTGGAGATATTTCTCTCATTAAAACTATTTGTTGTTTTATATTCCAAAATGCATTTCGAACTTCATCACAAATTAACTTAAACCTTATAGGTTGTAGGAGCTTCACTGCAGCTATAGACATAATTTATTATGGATTGCTACAGTCAAATTATCATTTTGCCTTTATGTAGAAAGAAATGAGAGGCTTTGTTTTGAGAGTAGTTTAGTCTTTTCCATAGGTCCATTGAACATTAAAAGATTGTTCGAGGGTATGTTAGTCTTTTTTATTTTTTTGCATAGTGAAAACACATTTTTACTCGTAAAGTCAACAAAATCTAGAGATATGATCAAGGGTTATTTAGTCTATTCAAAAACTTTTAAAATGTTAAAAATACTTATTTAGTCCTCATGTAAAAAAATTAGAGTTGTTGACCAAGAGCCTTTCCGACTTTTCATTTATTAGAGTACATTAAAAATACATTTTTACCCTCAGAAAAGATAAATCAAGGCATGACCCTGGGGGCATATAAGTCCTTTCAAGATTTGTTTTTGTAATTCTTAGGTTCATGGAGGGTATTCTAGTATTTTTCATTTGGAAAAATATTTTTTTATTCAAAAAAGTTGTTGGAGCGTGTGACACCATACGGTGGCCAAACCTACCTTTCTGTCGTGTTTTTAAAAGCCCCAACGTGTCCTCTTCCTTATAAGACAGCGCATGGCAACAAATGATGAGTGATTTGTTGTCGGCGGTCGTTTCCTTTTTTTTCTTTTTTTTTCTCTCTTCCAAAGAAAGTGCACATCTATCCTCTTTTCTTTAGATTTTTTAATTTTAGTCCCTATGTTTTTTATTGCTTTTTTTCATCTTTGGTCCTTTTATAAAATTACTTTATATTTTTAATTTAGTCCTTCAGTTACAATTTGTCATATATTATTTTTTTCAATTCGGTCCTTATTCTTTTGATTTCTGATTTTTTCCCTTGGCTTTTTTATTAATTTTTTGTTGGTTTTTAATTTTATCCTTCAATCAAATTTTATGTTGTTTTATTGTTTTTAATTTATCCCTCATTCTTTCGATTTTTTTCTTGTTGTTAAAGTTTTTTCTTTTCAATTTAACTCTCCAATTTAAATTTTTTCGATGCCCTCTAATTTATTTTTTATTTTCATTTTCACCCTCATTCTTTTAATCATATTTTTTTGTGAGATTGATTTTTTTTCAAGTTTTATCCTTCAGCATTTGATTTGTTGGGGGAATGTGCTTCGTAGTTTTTTCATTTATCGTGCTTCCAATCTAACGGGTAACAAGTTTGAAAAGTTTATGCGGTTCAGGATCTTTTTTTCTCATTTTCTTTTATGATTTTACATCATTTATTTTCTTCTTTATCGGTTTATCTCAGTCTCATGACCTAGACCGTGGATTTTGTAGGACTTTTTTAAATAGAGTTTTTTTTAGTTTTTTTTGTATTTAATATTTGAAGAATTTTTTTTATTATATACAAATGAGCTTTATTTTATAAAAAAAATATTTTTTATTTTATTTATTCAATCAGTTTCGTATGTGTTTCTATTTCTATCTTTTATTGATTCTAATAAACAAATTCACTAGACACAAACTAGTAAATGTCTCAATTTGTAAGATCAAATATCTCGACCTACATCCATCTCTTAATTTTTTCAGTTTCTCTTGTATTTATTGTTAATGATTTTTTTTTGTTTATTTACATAGATGATTATTGATTTAGTTGATTAAATGCTTGCATAAGCTTTTCAATTTATACTTTGAATTTTTTTATATAAAAAACATATCAAAATAGCCTACATTCCTAGCTTTTAAAAAAAACATTGACCCGTGATGGAGTGTGGGTCAAGTAACTAGTTTCTTTAATGATTGGTAAATTCAATTTTCTCCTTAATTTTAAGAGATTCTAGCTAATTAGCTAGTCTTTTAATTGTCACTTCATCCTTCAAAGAATTAAGAAAGTTTTCTTTTGTTTCTATTATCTCCGATAAGAGATTAATTTGGTATGGTATACTGAATATCTTGCATGCAGAAATTAGAAATCCTTGAATTTATGAAGTAATACCCTTATCAATAGTATAATAAGTAGTTATACTATGCAGAAATAGGTTTCTATGAATTAATTTTTGCCCTATACCTTTTATCATAACAAAAGGAATAGGAATACATATTTCATTGCAGTATATTTATGCATTAGAGAGTTTGTACTCTATAAGCAAACTTTGCTTATTAGTGGTGATTATTATTCAGGTAGTTTTGGACATATACTTTATGGAAACTAATCCTTCACGAATGCAATTAAGATTATCCTTAGAATCAATAAAAGATTTAGTTTTTAAACTAAAATCATTATTAATTATCAAAGTAATTTTCAGTAATACATTTTTGCCATAAACCCTTTCAATTAGAAACCTATTCTAATTTAGTCTTTGAAGACTGCTAATATAATTCTTATTAGGATTAGAAACCTCCTTTATTTTTTAGATTCTTTTTCTAAATTAGAAAAGGTTTCATTTGCTAAAGACATTTTTTTCATACAGAATTTACTTTGCCTTAGGCCTTTTAGCTCTTGTAATTTTCTTTTTAGAGAATTAATTTCGTGTTGGAGTTGTTTTAAGGTTTGTTCTCTTGAAGCGCTAATAGATGTCACGTTATATATTTCTGATATAGAATAACTAGGAGCATATAATTTCGCAAAAAGAGTAGTACGCTCCTCTCTTTAAACACTGTAGCATTCATAACTTTAAAGGGATTGTAGCACTCGTAATTTTATAGCAAATTCAATAATTATGTGATTCATGCATCATATCATACCCTTTAAAGTCTTTACTAGTTTACTTTTTGCTATGCTGTGAGTTGAACAAAAAAAACTTAAATGCAAAAAAGAAATCCAAGATACAAGGAATTCTTCGATATTGTCATTAAACTCGGTCCAGCAAGTCAAGTCCAGGTTTCAAATTAAATCATGTAAGAGTTGCCTTGATGTGATCCAATCAACTTCACAGGTCCAAAGATAAAACAAAAAAATCAATGGAGAAAAAAAACAAAGACCAAATGTATAGGTTCAACGACAACCTGTATGACCGGTAAAAACCAGTTTGACTTTTAAAAAAATTGAAGTTGATATCTTTCTTTTTTTACATTGAAACGATGACATATTGAATCAATTTTGATCAACCTTGGTTAATTCATCAAACTCGTGACCTTGATTATGGACTCCAATGGGTTCAATAATATTTCTTTGTTAGTTATATGATAAAAAATAAAGACCAGTTCAAAATCAACACAATATTAAATGATAAAAATGAAGAAAAAACAATAAAAAAATCATCAAAAATAGAATGTTAAAGGTTTTTTTATCTAAAAAAACAGGTCAGGTCAGACGAGTAAGCCTAAGTAGCCTAGCGTGTCAGGGCCTGGGTGAGGCCCGCAATCCTAGGCCATATTTATTTATTTATTTTGTAAAGGGCAAGTGATATGTTGTCCTCCCTTTATTATTATTTTTTAAATAAACAAGTGACATGTCCCCAGCTAGGGGTAGACCATGTCATTTGCTATTCCCATCTTAGAATTCTATCACCACTATGATGGTCGAAAAATCTTGGGATAGGGTTTTTTGGGTTAAAAATTCATTTTTTAATGTATTTTCACACAAAAACACCTGATAAACTTTACAAAAGCCTTTCTAAATCACTTACTAACCTCAAAATACCATAAAATCACCCAATAAAACCAAAATCAACTCAACCAAAAAAGAAAAATGGAACCTAATCTTCTTTTTCAAACATGTTTACAGGAGAAACTCATCATCATTAAACTTCCCTTATCGAATGGAACCTATTGACACCAACTTAACTATTTTTGTTGTTGGAATCGTGAAAATCAACCATTTCACTCTTTCACTATTTTTCAGCAACTTTCTCTCTTCTCTCTCTAACTCAAGGACATAAAAATAAACAAAATAAGCTTTTAGGTCAAAATAAAGAGTATTGTGAATTTTGGGTAAGTCATGTTTTTCTTCGTGTTTTACATTTTAGTTCTTTATCTTTTGATTTTGTATTTCTATTATAATTTCAAACCTAATTTCATATAATTAGACTATAAAATGATGCAATTGAAAAAAAAACTTTAAAAATTATATAAAACAAACTAGGTAGTAGGTTCACTATTCATATGAACAATGATTGTCTCCTAGTTTTTTAGTTTTTGTTGATAATTACAGGCAAAGCATGCATAAATGATTGGATCATATAAGAAAACCGTGACATTTGTACTAGAATGAGAATAAATTAATCCATCACACAAAATAGATTTTATAAACTCATTTATGGAGTCTTTAAACATGTTATGCCTCATTTCGTTCACCACTATTAGTGTAAAGGTGTTTAATCCTATCTTTGTAAAAGGTTTGAGGCAAAATTACACAAGTCTAAGATCCAAATATTTACATTTGCTCTTATATTCATATATGAACTTTTAGAAGAGGAGATTAAAGGTGTCATACTCTACAGTTATTGGAATAGTGTTTACCATCTTAATAACATAATGAGATAATAAATTAAATTTCCTAGATTGATAAATATGAGATTTTGGAGTTGACAAATTTTTCTAGTCAGATAGCCTTTTTTCTAAGTTTCTTTTTATTAAGAATAATATTTTTATTATTATAAGAAGAAGAAGAAGAAGAAGAAGTTATAATTGTAAACCCCGAGAAAAAATAAAGGTTTCTTAAATTGCAAACTAACTACATGGGAAATAAAATGAAGAAATTCATGCAAATGATTAAATAAAAACAAGAATTCGAAAGTTTTTGAATATAATTTTCTAAGCAAAATAATTCGAGACATTATAAATAAACCCGGTAATGTCGAGGGTTGGATTTAATTGAAGAAAATAATACACTTAAAGTAAATGAGGCCTAAGTGCAAATAAGAGAAATTATAGAGTATAAATACTCATCTCCTCACCAAAAATCTACAGCAGCCATAAGGAAAGAAAAGGAGGAGTTTTTGTATCCATTCTTGCAAATCAAGAGAGAAACACCAAATTTTAAGAACTCATCCAAGATTAAGGGTTTATACGTAGAATAAACACTTAGGGGCAAGGGATTAACAAGAAAATTTTGAACAAAAAAGAGAGGGGAGTGCCGGCTATCCATAGGAAAAAGGGAGAGTCGAAAATCTTCGACTGGTTGAAGATCAAAACCTTGATTCTTACTAGGTAAGATGTTCTAATCATGGTCCTATAAGTCGTTTCAAATTCGATTATGAATTGATGCCTTGATTTTGAATTAGAGATTAGGGTTCTTAGACTTGAATTGGAAAAAATGTAATAGATGTTAAAATTAAGTTAATTCATGTGTTGTATATGATTTGGGGACATGAAATCATGATAATTTACCCAAAAAATGTAGTTTGTGAATGTTATGTGTGAATGGAAGGGGTGACGAATCTGGGCAAACTCATCTCCCAACTTTCGATGAGATTTCGGGTAGAAGGATGAAGGAATTAGGAACATGTTCCTCATAGAAATTGTAGTTTTGGATGTTCACTAACTAAGGAAATTGGCCATGCTTAATTTGGAGCTATAGAACTCCAGTTATGGGTCACCAACCGAGATTGGGTCATGACAGACCCTGTAGGTCAGTAGGACTGATTAGTTGATGAGCAATTTTGACTATCTTGGGGGCAGAACTGGGTTCTCCTTCCTTCAGAGAACTTGTAGCCTCAAGTTTTAGCTTTCTAACGAGACCAATCTCGCTTGAAACGGAGTTCTATAACTCTGGATATAGTTAATAATCTGAGGAGAGGTTGGACAGTAACGGTTGGACAGTAACAGTCCAATGTCTAGACAGTAACAGTCCAATGTCTTGACAGTAACAGTTCAATGTCTAGACAGTAACGGTTCAATACAATAACAGTTCAAGACAGTAATGGTTGGATAGTAACAGTCCAATGTCTAAACAGTAACAGTTGGACAGTAACAGTCCAATGTCTTGACAGTAACAGTTCAATGTCTAGACAGTAACAGTTCAATACAATAACAGTTCAAGACAGTAATGGTTGGATAGTAATTGTCCAATGTCTAGATAGTAACGGTTAGACAGTAATAGTTCGAGATTTAAACAGTAACAGTTCAAATATAAAGAAAGGAATGATAACTATGGTTGGACAAAGAACGACAATATTAATTGGTGAAATATAAAGAAATGATTAAAAGAAAGACTTATTGGTTATTGATATGGTTATTATAAAACATATCCTTGAATGAGGAAAATTTATGAGATAAACATGTGATTCGCAGGAGGGACAACAGGCGTGGTGCAGCAGCAACAACAGCAGGGGAGCACGAGTAGGGCTTCTATTGTAGGTAGGTGATCCGCACCTATACTTTCTAGTTAAATTCCATAATTTAATATGTTATTGATGTGAAAGGTGAATTACCGAATGTTGGATATTATATGAAAGGAGGAAAGTTGTGTAATGATGTCGGTATTTTAGATAGTATTCTGAATGTATGTGTATTCGAGGTGAAAGGTTGTTGTGTGAATTTCTAAGCAATGAAATTATGGCTGACAACGAAAATATGAGAAGTGTGATATAGGGCGTGGACTAGCATACATTTAGTGTATGTTAGGATCCCGGGTAAGGGGATCACCATGTATTGCCTAGCATATATTTAGTGTATATCAGGATCCCGGGGAAGGGGATTACCTTGCATCGACTCCTACGGGGTGATGATGATACCAGTGAAATTATTTTCGGTAATGTGTTAAGCAGAAATAATCATGGTTGATCTTATGAAATCTTAAATGGAGGTTGATGATGGAAGAGAAAACGGTTTTTAATAGTTGAATAAGAAAGAGTTTCCAATGAAAACCAGAAGGGAGAAGTGAATAAAATATGAATGCATGTTTGCCTTTTTAAATTGCTGGATATTTGTGTTATTATATCTATTTTGATATTCATGTTTCAATAATACATATTTTGTTTCAGGACCCTCGCATGCACGATAGGAGTAGATCCTAACTTATGTTTACTTTTTGTAATTCTAGGTTCTAGGGAGTATACCTTTGTATTTTGTAATATTACAACTTTTATATAACTTAATTTGTATAATTAATGTTTAAACTTGAATAGATAATCTTAACTCTGAATTTCATATGAATGTGTCCATGTATACATGTTTATCTCATTATTCCTCTATAATGATATTTGTTGTTCAATGTATGTTATAAATATTATGGTTGTGATGACGATGATGTTTGTGGGATTGAGACCCAGGACGATTGGGTCATGATTGAGTTATGAGATGTGAAATATTAGAAGTATAAACAGGTTAAATGTCGATAACTTGGGACTTCCCGATGTAGGGGAGACTCTACCGAAATTTTAGTGAAAATTTCAGTAAAAATTTAATATGAACACCTTACACATATTAAATTACTCTGTGTATTAGTTGACATGAGATTGTTGCTTAATCTCGGATATGGGGATGTTACATTAATAGTCTTAGACATGCTCCTAATAAATTTATAGATTTATCAGTAATCACTATCAATGAATTTTATTGCCTTGAACAACAATGGCCTAAACTCAGCTCAGATGGCCTAAAACAAAAGACTTGCAATGCAATATAGGGTTGCTCTAGGTTTTACACAAACAAACCTATGGTAAATCAACCAAAAGAACAAGGCTCTCGTCATGGAATTTCTTGCATACCCATGCAAAAACCATAAGGTTTATGAAATTGATGCTTTGACGACTTTCGTGCTTTAAATAACCTACTAAAAAACTTTAGGCACCTTTCAAAGCTTTGCTGTATATTTTTGTATACTAGTGAGAAAACCATAAGGATTATAAAATGGAGTTTTTGCAACTTTTATGCCTTCACTAGTCTAATGAAACCTTTTAAGGCCTCTTAATTTTTATTTTTTTTTTAATACATGTGCAAAAACCATAAGGTTTGTGAGAATTAGGCTTTTACAACTTTGTGCCTTAACTATCTTGCTGAAAACCTTAGACATTTTTTGTGGCCTTATGATATGTTTTTAAATACCAATGTGAAAACTATATGGTTTACGGAATTCATGCTTTTAAAACTTTTATGCGGTACATTTTTACTATTGGTGCGAATTCCATTAGGTTTATGGAATCGGGGCTTTTGCAACATTTTTTCCATAACTTGCCTACCGTGCAACTTTAGGCACTTTTTAGGGCATTATGATATCATACCTTGTGGAATTGGGCCTATTGTAACTTTTGTGCTTTAACTAGCCTATTGAATAACTTTAGGCATATTTTATAGCCCATACCAGTGCAAAAACCATAAGGTTTGTAAAATTGGTGATTTGGCATTTTTTGTGCTTTAAACAGCCTATCGCATAACTTTAGACATTTTTTAAGAGGGCTTATGATATGTTTTTACATACTTAAGAAAAAACTAAAAGGATTGTGGAATTGGAGCTTTTGCAACTTTGGTGCCTCATTTGACACACCAAGCACCTTTTGTAGCCTTACGATATGTTTTCAATGGGAAAAACCATAAGATTTGTGAAATTGGTGCCTTAACAAATCTTGTTCCTTAAATATAGTATACCATACAACTTTAGGCACCTTTCGTGGCCTTATAGAAAACTTTTTTATATCAGCTTGAGAAATATAAGGATTTAATAATTAGAGATTTTGCAACTTTGGTGCCTTAACTAGCCTATTTGGCTTCTTTATACAAATTTTAGGGCTACAAAAATTATAAGGTTTCTTGAATTGGTGGTTTTTACAATAAACCATAACTAGCCTTCCACAAAACTTCATGCACAATTCAAGGCTTCACTGAATGTGTTTTCATACTTGTGAAAGAACCATAAGGTTTGTGAAATTTAGGCTTTTGCAACCTTTATGTCTTAATTATCCTACCAAATAACTTTAGGCCCTTTCATGGTCCCAGAATTTTCTAATAAGGTTAATGGAATTAATGTTATCATCCTATTAGAAAATTTTAGGCACCTTTCAGGGCTCACAATATGTTTTTGCATACACAAGTGAAAACCATAAGGTTTGTGAAATTTGGGATGTTGCAACTTTAATGCCTTAAACTAGCCTATTGGGAAAATCTACACCCCTTTCGGGGTCTTATGTAATGTTTTTCCATCCTATATGAAAAACCACGAGGTTTGTTGAGTTTGAACTTTTGCAACTTTTATGCAGGACACTTTACACACTTTTTGATAATTATCTATCAAGTAATTTTAGCCTCCTTTTAAGGCCCCATGATATATTTTTGCATATGAACACAAAAACCATATGATTTATGGAATTTAAACTTTTACAACTTTTGAGCCTTAATTAGCCTATTAGGAAACTTTACAACCTTTCGAGGCTACACAACGCATTTTTAATATTCCATAAGGCTTGTGAAACTGGGGATTTTGCAAAAGTTTTCCCTTAACTAGCCTACCATAAAACTTTAAACACTTTTCAGGGCCTCGCAATATATTTTTGCATACCGTATGGAATTTGGGCTATTGCTATTTTTTTGCCTTAACTAACGTAACAAACAAAATTAGACACCTTTCGTTGCCCCATATATGTTTTTACATACCAATACGAAAACTATAAGGTTTGTGAAATTGGTGTTTTAGAAACTTTTATGTTTCAAATAGCATTCTAGATTATTTTAGGCATATTTGCAAAAGCTAGTATTTAGAAACTTTATACAGCTTTTAAGGCCCTACAATATGTTTTTGCATACACATGCAAAAACCATAAAAATTATGGAATATATGCTCTTGCAAATTCTATGCCTTTACTACCTTTTTGGGCAACTTTCTGCACATTTAAAAGCCTTATGGAATGGTTTTCCATACCGGTGTGAAAACTATAAGGTTATTGAAAAAGGAGCTTTTCTAACTTTTATGTCATAAATAGCCTACCAGACAACTTTAAACACCTTTCATGTATCAACAATATGGTTTTGCATACCTAAATGAAAGTCATAACATTTGTGGAGTTGGTGCTTTGGAAACTTTTATAACTTAAGTAGCCTAGAGGCAACTTTACGCTACTTTTGAGTCCTCACGGTACATTTTGCTATAACAATATGAAACCATAAGGTTTCTGGAATTTTTGGTTTGTAACTTTTATGCCTTAACTAGCTTATTAAGAAGTTTTGCAAGTTTTGGGGCTCCAAAATTAATTTTTTCATACCCACGTGAAAATATAACATTTATGGAATCTATGCTTTTACATCTTTAGTGCCTTAACTAACATACCGAGCAACTTTAGTACCTTTTATGGTCACACAATATGTTTTGGTATACCTATGTGAAACCATATGGTTTAAAAAATTGTTGCATTTCTAACTTTTGCGCCTTAACTAGCATACTAAGCAACTTTAGACACATTTTGGTGCCTCATACAATGATTTTACATACCTATGCAAAAATCATAAGGTTTGTTTAATTTAGGCTTTTACAACTTTTATGCCTTAACTAGTCTGAACAACTTTAGGCACCTTTCCTAGCCATACAACATGTTTGTACATACCAGTGTGAAAAATAATAAACTTGGTGGATTTGGAGATTTGGCCACTTTTGTCCCTTAACTAGCCTATCAAGCAATTTTACGCAATTTTTAGGCCTTATAAAACATTTATCATAACATTAAGGCAACTGGAAGGTTGGTGGAATTTGTGTTTTTGCAACTTTTATGCCTTAACTAACTTGTTAGACAATTTTAGCCACCATTCATGGCCTCACGATATGTTTCTACATATAGACGCGAAAACCATAAAATTTGTGAAATTTGTGCTTTCGTGACTTTTGTACGATAACTAGCCTATTAGGAAACTTTATGCACCTTCAAAGCTACACCAAACATTTTTTAATATCATTGTGAATTTTATAAGGTTGTGAAATGAGGGCTTTTGCAATGTTTTTGCCTTAACTAGCCTAGTCTCACAATATGTATTTTCATACATGTCAAATTAGGGCTTTTTGCAATTTTTATGCCTTAAGTAGCCAAGCAAACAACTTTAGATACTTTTCATTGCCCCATTATATGTTTTTGCATACCGGTATGAAAACAATAATGTTTATGGAATCGAGTTGGGGAATAAAATGAATGATATCTAAGTAATTTAGTGGTATATTTGGTATTTGTACAAAATTATATTGCCATTGAAATAGATTGGCTAACTCCCAAAATAGTTTTTTTTTTTTTTTTGTCTGTGCAGCCCCACAAGCACCGCTAAGCAGTCGAGCAATAGTACATTGAAATTAAAAAATAAACGTCTCAATCTCTCTCGTTTTCATCGGTGTTGCGTCAAAAGCTTTTGATTAATTGATAAATCATCCAAAGTCTAAGCAATCATCTACGAAATATACTGTGCAGCCCCTCAACAATAATGAAGACGCAGTGGAGTATATCCCATAGCCATAACTACACAAAATTGAAGCACTCCATGATCAAGATAGCCATCGTTAGCTTCCTAGCAATAGGCATAGCAACTTCTTTCTCCTTTTTACTATCTTCTTCTCTACCCAAATCATATTATCATTCCCTCTACATATCCAACTCCATCTCTGACAATGCATCGATATCACACGACCTCTACATGCTCACCCGCCGACCCCATGCTGCTGGAACAGAAGCCAACGCCCAAGCTGCGGCCTATGTTCTATCTACTCTCGTGTCATACAACATCGATTCCCACATCGTCTCCTATGATGTTTCATTGACTTATCCTATTTCACGATCCTTAATCTTAACACAACCAGAACCAGCATCAGAGCAATTACCAATCACGTTTGATCTTCGTCAAGAGATTTATGATGGCGATCCATATGCTGACGTGGCCCATGAAGTCTTGCCCACTTTCCATGCCTATGCAAAGTCAGGTACAGTTCGTGGAGCTGTGGTTTATGCGAACTACGGGCGGGTGGAAGATTACAAGACATTAAAAGAAATGGGAGTGAATGTAACGGGGACTATTGTATTAGCAAGGTATGGAAAGATTTTCAGGGGAGACATCGTAAATAATGCATTTGAGGCAGGCGCAATAGGAGCAATTGTGTATACAGATAGGAAGGACTATGGGGGTGGAGGTGATGAGGGATGGTTTCCTAAGGCAAAGTGGATGCCACCAAGTGGAGTTCAGGTGGGATCTGTTTATGACGGGGCCGGTGACCCGAGCACACCTGGATGGCCGAGTATTCAAGGATGTGAAAGGATATCGGATGACGAAGTAGAGAAACAAGGCAATGTTCCTTTAATACCTTCATTGCCTGTATCAGCGGCTGACGGTGAAACAATCATGCGGTCTGTCGGTGGACAAGTGGCAAATGAAGACTGGCAAGGAAGCAAAGATAGTCCAACATATAGGCTCGGACCAGGGCCCGGGATTCTAAATCTTACTTATACTGTAAGATCATTAAATTCTACTATTTACTTGCTTATTTTTTATAGAACTATATATATATATATATGTGACATGGTTTTGGATCGGGTTTCAGGGAAAGAAAGCTATAGAAACAATTCAGAATGTTATTGCTATAATCGAAGGAGTTGAGGAGCCGGATAGGTAAGAAAAATATATATATAAAAAACACACACACACATAAAAACACACATCGGTATACACAAATGTGCGCACGAAAAATATTATTATAGAAAAAACTAGAAGAGAAGGACATTTCACTTTAACTCATCTCGAAAAACACTATGTGTTGCTCTGTTCTTTTGATTTTTTTCAACATTTCTTTTATTTTACATCATCTAACATGTATAGAGTTGTAAACAATGTTCAAAGATTAAATGAATATCGATTTAACAAAATCAATCTTTAATTATGATTAAAAATTGTAATTAAAAGGAGAATCAACTTTGACAAAAATAGAAGAAGAAAGAAGATCCCATTACTATTTTGTCACACAAAACTTCAGCTCAATCCTTTAAATTATAGGTTTTTCTATCATTTGTTCCTTATTTTAGCAATTTAGATTCCGATATAAATCTTTATTGTCTTCACGTTCACTCCCTAGATATTAAAAGAAGAGAGAAAAAATCATCATAGAATTTTAAGAAGAGAAAAGATTCTCGAATGATCATAATTTAGCTATCAAAAAGCTAATTTTATGTTGGTGGATTTGTTTTTTTGCAAGAGGTTATGTTTTCCTGTAAATATACCAGAAAGTATATTAAGGTTTGTTTAGTTTTTTTTATTTGGTTGATTTTTATTTTTGAAGTAATTAAAGGCTGTTTTTGGATTAAAAATAAGTTTATGAAGGTCTTGATATTGTTTTTAAGGTGTTTTCAATTAAAAGCAAATAAAAAAATGAATTTTTTAAATCTAAAAACTTAAATTCTAAATTTCAGTTATTATA
>Ga0307515_10004773_pt1 | contig 27764 bp, 11 predicted proteins | sample 17_EM_MG_FD_194513 | JGI IMG/M metagenome (GOLD analysis project Ga0307515, IMG submission 194513) | Populus trichocarpa ectomycorrhiza microbial communities from riparian zone in the Pacific Northwest, United States - 17_EM | ecosystem: Host-associated > Plants > Roots > Unclassified | place... | reverse complement strand
TTTTTCCCACGGTAATTCCCTCGGTATATACCGAGGGAATATTTCCGTCGGTAAAATCCCTCGGAAATTTACCGACAGAAATATTCCCTCGGTATTTCCGTTTGTATTTATCAATTTTCTGGTAGTGTTAGGTAACATCTGTTCTTTGTTTTTAATTAATCATCCGAAATAGAGAAAGAATTGAAGCCACATTACGTCAGTCTTCCAATAAACCAGAAATATAAAGAGGCCACACATTAGCATGTACAAAGTGGGATCTTCCTTTCCATCCCATCAACTATGTAATGGCAGACTTGTATGAAAACAGTAGTCAATGACCTAGCAGAGTACTGCAATTAAAGAGAAATCTATCCTATTCAACAACTCTTTCTATTTAATCAAACAATTAAGTGACATACAGAGCTGGTACGTACGTAAAGGCGTAAGGAAGTTAACTCGAAATTAAATGAATCTTACTTGTTTCTCTTGCGAATGATTCCTACCATTTTCTTATGTTGATTTCTTCTGCTTCCTCCTTGCAAGAAACGTGACTGACCAGACAAAATATATTATTCGATAGCACACACAATTATTGCTAGAGGTTGCCAATTGTTAATGGAAGTCTTGAGGACTTCGTATAAAGTGATGCACTTTTCATTCTACAGCTCTTTATTTTTCAGTTGTGAAAAATATCTTTAGTCATTTTCTTTATCAATACTGCAGGCTAGTTTTTTTAATTTATAGTCCTATTAATATATCATATCCACAAATAAGTTAATATATTTAAAATAATAGATTTTAATGAGCATTTCAGTTCGAACTAAATAAGAAAAATCAAAGAAAGAAGCAAAAATCTTTCAGATTTCTTAAATTTCTTGTCTTGCCGAAGTCATCTAAGTTATTTAAAGACCTGGACAACAAGGGCTAGAAGATTAGAAAAGAGAGAGTTCTCTTGTTAACTTTTAATTTCTTTAATTACAAGTGATAAATAATTAATGATGCAGGAGGAAGATACATCAATTAATTAATTTCTCCCAAATTCATCAATACAAAGTTAACAAGAAAAATTTCCTTTTCACGTGAATTCCTTTACCGCGCGTCCTGGAGGAGAGAGCTCTTTTTGTTGTCTAAATCTTTAACTTTGATGAATTTGGCGAAACAAAGATATTCATGGAAACGCATAATTTTGTCACTGTGGAAAGAATATTGCATTACTTTATACGAGTACAAGTACAGCACTCACTCTTAGAATTTAATTGGAGTATCATTTTAACGTTTATTAACGTCCAACAATGCCTAATTAAAAAGTTGAATGAATAACGTGTGATCCATAAGTGACGCGAAAGGTTTTTTTTTTAATAATTATTTGTTTAATTTTTTTTATTATATTTTTTAATAATTTATTTTTTTATTTAGTATTACTAGAGTTTTTTTAGTTGTTTTTATATATAAGTAGTTGTAATGATTTATTGATAAGTGAGTCATGGATAAATAAAATTAATTATTATGAGAATGTAGTTTATATTTAAAGGTTTTTACTTATAATAAAACCAGCTACTTTTCACTTTGTACGCCTATAACCGAATGCAAGATATACAAATTTATTATTATTATTATTATTATTTTATCGATTGCAATGGGTCTAGTTTATATTTTTTTATTAATATATTAAAATAAAAAAACATCTAAACAGTATCAATTTAATATTTTTTTATGAAAAATAAGTTAAATTACCAAAACAAACACATTTACAATGAGAATCAATTACTGACAGTTAAGATGAAATTAATAAAGGATAAATATTTCGATAGGTGTGAGTACTCTGCAGCTTTTATAATTAGTGATTCGATGCCTTGAGCATGTGTCTAATTTTAATTTGTGAATATTTTCAAGATCTCACGTACGTGACTTGGGTTAAAACTGTTTGAATAGAAATCCTCACACTCGTATTCCAATAATAATAATAACTGTGAGACGTGAAAATGACAAACATTGATATTATTTATCATGCGCGTGTTTGGGCGGTGGGGGACCGGATAAAATTTCATACTTATCCGTCGATCCGATGAGAGAAAGGAAAGGGTGTTAAATTATTGTTCATGCATCTCTTAACATGAATAATTTTGACTAAATGTTCACTCGTGGAATCTTGTGTTCTAAACTTTATATTCAATTGAAGTTAACACACACACACACACACACACACACTCTCTCTAGATAAGATGGGGGAAGTTTGAAAGAAATTTTCTATGATTGGTGGCAGGGGCAAATCCTACAATATTCAAGTGTGGAAGTGCTTCTGTTTTACCCAACGAGAGATTTCATTTTTAATGACAACTAAGATTTATCAAAATGTTCCTGCATATTTTTAGCTCCTTTTTACTAGATTTGTGGCAAGAGGATAAATAAATAAAGCGTACAACTAACTCATTACAACCAAAAAGGTGTCAGCAATGTTTGTCCGATAAGAGTTCCTCGTGGGAAAAACAAAAGAAGAGAGTAGCCGCGCATCACTTGTCAGAGGGGCTAATGGCGGAGTCCGAGATCCTTTTTCTCTCTGGCCGGAAAATACATGCTTCCTCAAGAGAATGCTACTATTGTTTAGTTCGCCATGCAGCTATTGTTTAGTAACTGTACAACTTACGAAATCACATTCCAAATGGCCCCTATAGCGCGGTGGTAGAGCGTCAGTCTTGTAAACTGAAGGTCTGTAGTTCGATCCTGCATGGTGGCAAATTTAAATAATATTTCCCCCCTGCCTTTCCTTTGCTTCAAACGGGATCAATGAGCAGAACACCACCTTCTTCTGTTTTTTCCTCTTTTTTTTTTTTTTTTTTTCCCATCTACGTATAGACATTCAATTATCTGGGTCATTGTAATATCTTTCTGATGGTGATACCTAAACAACCCCAATACCATCCAAAGCTTTTCTTTTCTTCTTCTTTAACAATTTCATGCGAAGTTCCCAGCCCTTCTCTTAAACTAGATACACTAAAGGCCCAGTAAGATAGCCCATTGTATAAAGGCAACGAATAATAGGATAGAGGCCCATTAGGGGGGGTTAGCCTCTTAAACCTGGCATGTGATGGGCTCAATTAAAGGAAGATGGACCTCCTACTGTGCAATGGACATGCGCATGGAAAAGAACTCTTGGAAATAATATGCCTCTTGACGAATGGTTTTCTTGTTTAATTTGATCAAGGCTGGAACTCAGAAATACTCTTCTACTAGTTTGGAATTATCTCATACATACAGTATATCATGACATGGAAATATTTATGCATCCTAAGTCATTTGTTTTGTGCTCTAACAGGTTTAATAGCTACGGGATATTTCAAATTATGTGGGCTTTCAAATTATTCAGATCGTAACTTTCTCCCATATACCAAGTATTTCAGTTTTAGCTTAAGTTTTGATTCAATAAATGTTGAAGAAACAAGTAAATGATTCCCTCTTTTGTTATTTTCTATTAGAAAATTTATTGTTGAAAGATTTAAGAAGTGTTTGGGGTTTTTATATTGTTTTGGTAATTAAAAAGGATTTAAAGGTTTTAATTGATGTACTAGGATGTTAGTTGACTTGAAACAAATTAATTTAATGTTTGAAATTATGGGTTGTTGAATAATAGATTGTTATATTCTAGAATCTACAGATTTGAAGACTGACAAATCAGGATTCTGAAAATTTCGATCAAAATTTTTAATTTGATGTCTTAGACGCTCAATTATTACATTGTTGTTATAAATATCATGGATTATTTGTGTTTGCTTTGTCTGATGATGAGAATTTTTGAATTGTTATTTGATTTTATTGGTTTTAAAAAATATAATATCCTGAAAGATTATGAAATGTTCTGAATTTTTTATATAATTTGTTTTATGATATGTATATTCTAAGACTTAGCATAGGTATGGTATTCTTACGACACCACTCTTGCGTTGTCGGTCATAAATCCAGGATTTAGATCGTGACATTTTTAATCCCCAAGCCTTGAGAGAGTAGAGAAAAAGTCGTCAAAAGTAGAAAATTTTAAAGAGAGGGAAAACTTGTGGGTGGTCGGTTTTTGACCACCAAATACTTTGATCTTGATGTTTATGGATTTATCTTTTAGAAAAAAAAACTTAATGATGATTTTTACCTTCATTGATGTTGAAAATGGTAGATCGAAGCTCTAATTTTGTTATTTGATTTGATTTTGAGGATTTTGGCCAATTAAAAAATATTTTGTTGTTAAACAAGGGTACAAAAGTTCATATTTTTATTTTTCATGTTTTGGAGTGAAAAATGGTTAGAATATGGGTTTTATTTTATATGTTCAAAATCTAAGATCTTGATTTTCAAGTTACTAGAGCCACTTCCATTGAATAGAAAGGTAATAACAAATGACACGTTGTTTGTTCAGAATAAAAGACACGATATCCATAAAAATAAAATAACTTTTGAGGTGAGTGATATATCGTTTGTTTTTTTTTTTAAAAAAAAGAAGGTGTATGAACCCAAGCATACCCGGGTTTGCTTATGGCTAAACGGGTATATTCAAATTATGAATGTCTGGACTTTTAATTTTTTCTTATCTCTTTTTTTTTTGTCCTTTAGCATTTTATAATTAATTTCTTTCTTTTTAATATCTAATTATGACATAATTATAATTATATAACGTGTAACAAATAAAGATGGGGGGCGGGGGGTAATGGAATCAAGGAAGGACTACGAGCGAACTACAGGACACAGAGTAGTCAGCGAGAACTACAGTTTGCAATTAAATCATAGATTTTAACGCCCAAAAAAAAATCCGAAAAGAAAGAGATCGTGTATATACATATGCAATTTCCCACTCATTCACCCCCAGCTAGATAGATAGCAATTAGCAATTTAGCATAGCAGGGTGACTGTCCTATGAGTATGATTTTGCAGGCATTGGCAATAACCCCCCCGCCACACGTGACGTTTCCTACCACCTCACGTGCCTGCGCAAAATGGATGATCCATCTTCCCCGTCAATCCTCATCTGCTCCGTTTCCAACATCCCGGCCGCCACATGTGCGGTCACTGCCCCTCATCAGAAACTGCACGTCGTTACCATTTATCGATCTCAAAGCTGGCAAAGGGTAATCTTTCATCTTTCTTTCTTTAGGGACTAATTATCTTGGTGTTAATTATTTGTATTTATGTGGGAAGCAAATGGGTTTTGTAGAATGAGTGGGTTAGTGGAAGTGGAGCTAAAAGTGCGTGATTACGAGCTGGATCAATTCGGAGTTGTCAACAATGCTGTTTACGCCAGTTATTGCCAACATGGTACTTATATTTCTTCTTTTATTCAACATTTCTGTTGCATTTGATTAGATGAGAGTAAAACTGGAAACAAGAAATTGTTAAATTCATTTTCCTTTATCACCAATTTTAATTTTAATCAGGTCGTCATGAGCTTTTGGAGAGGATTGGTGTCAGTGCTGATGTGGTTGCTCGCACTGGCGATGCTTTGGCACTGTCAGAATTGTCACTCAAATTCCTCGCCCCGCTAAGAGTATGTCCTTGCTTCTTCTTTTTAATCAACTATACTAATCCTTTTGTGTTTTTCCCTGTATATTTTGGTAATGCCAAGCTTATTTTCTAACAAACTAAATGGGGAAGAGAACGGGGAAAACTGGTGAACGTAGTTGGTTTAGCTGTTCTTGAAAGTATAACGATTTCTAATTGTCAAAAAAGGGTTTTAAACTTGAAACTTCTTTGTATTCTCGAGTGCCTCACTCGCATTTCACTTTAATCTTTATCCAAGTTAAGGTCTAGGAAGGTAATGGCTGCTTCTTCGTGGAAGGGTGGAAGGGTTTTAACATAAACTTTTGTCCAAACTCTATTCCTATTAGTATAGTACTGGGCATCTGTAAATACTTTCATGTGCATCTGTTACAATGCAACTATGATAAAACACTTGCTCCGTGCTTGATTGGAAAGTTTGATCAGTGTGTTTTGCAATATGTGTGCTGCCACTAGTAAATGCAACATCTAAAACTTGTTTCTGGTAAATTTTAGTAATATTCCTTTCTTGTTGGTGCTTCTAGAGTGGAGACAGGTTTGTTGTAAAGGTAAGGATCTCTGGTTCCTCTGCTGCTCGCCTATACTTTGAACACTTCATTTTCAGACTGCCAAATGAAGAGGTAATTTATTATCATCCTTACAATTAGGGTACATGTCTTAAGGATTTGTCCTGTATATTCTCAAAATCTCAGTAGCTCTAATTGCATTTTCTGCAGCCTATTCTGGAAGCAAAAGCAACGGCTGTCTGGCTTGACAAAAAATATCATCCAGTTCGCATTCCACCTGAATTCAGATCTAAATTTGTTCAGTTCCTTCGGCATGAGGAGTCTTAAGTAAATTTATTGTGACAAGAAATCAGACAAATTTGTTATTCATTACCAATTGTAATTGGTAAGATAATTCTCGGTTTCACTTGCAATTGACTAAGAATAATTAGAGGATGAACTTAACCAAAAAGAACAAAAAATGATGAAGGTAATAGGATAGTACTCATAGAATTACATCTAGTATACCTAGGAAACCTCTTGACCACGAATGGATAGTAATGTTGCTTGTAATTTATCAAATTTGTACACCTCTTTCGCGTCTCTGATTAATTATGTTAGTTCGCATTGAAGAGAATGTTAGCACTTTTTAATATATAATTTCTGATTATCTTCACGTTCTTAGTTGTAAACAGGCTTTTTTCTTCTTTATTAGCAAGTTGCAAACATTTTTATCACTCATCTTAGAGAATTAAATCCATTGCTTGATTGAATTAAGCATAGAAAATACCAGACAATTTTCATTTATTTTTTTGTTCTTTTAGTGAAAAAGATTCAGTTAATTAAGGTGTAAAATGAAGAGCTGAGTTGTTGTCATATATTTGAATTTCAGTAGATGGGAAAAACGATGGATATCAAATATTTAGAGGCTAGGAGCATGGTATAGTCCAGCTATGAATGTTTGTCATGGCAATCATTCTCGGTTCTGGCTATACCATGCTTGTAGTCATGTGTATTACACAATTTTACAGGAACAAAGCGTATTCTCCTTCGAAGGAACATTATTTCAGTAGTCACTTCTATTGCTATATTTCTTCAGAGCTCGAAAGTGGGAGGACAATAAATTGACCCCCATTTTTTTCCTGGAAAAGAAAAGGAGGTATCATCAATCTTAGCGGTCCATCCATGCACGTTGTGGAGATAAATGGTGTGAGGAGGCCCAAAGGGCCAAAAGGACTAAAATCTTCAAATGGGTGGGATCTTCTTTCTGTGTTGTAATCCCATTAGAGGATAGATTTGGGTTAGACCTCTAAAGTAAGGGAAAGCGCTAGAAAGTTTGTGCCACCGTTATTCCCAAACGACATGTCAAAAGCCGACCGTATTTTCTTTTTCTTATGATAGAGATGGAGGCGACGGAGGAGGATGTGGGCAGGAAATTTCTGTGTTTAAACATCATTATCCAAACTCAACTAAATGGCGTAACTATTGTCAACTGCAGCACCAGTTTGGTTTGATTGTTTGGTAAGACCAAAAAAACAAAACAGTATTCAACTACAATTCTACATTTCAACCAAAAAAAATTACAATTCTACAAAATATTGCAGTGTAATCGAATTCCCCATCATCAGTCCAAAAATACCTACCGTTGTGGTCAGTGAAGCACATGATCATAACCACCAGCCTTTAATATATAACTGGGAACCTATAGCTAGAGAGACTTCATTGCCTTTAATAAAGAGAGAATAGAGCGCTGTTCTGCTATTATAGAATAATGGAACAGGGAAGAGGTAGTGAAAAGAAGAAGGTGATGGTGGCAATAGATGATAGTGAGAGTAGCCACTATACACTTGAATGGTTTCTTGATAAGCTAAGAGATTCCATCGCTGACTCTGATGTTATCATCTTCACTGCACAGCCTAATTCTGATCTGGGTTATCTCTATGCTTCCACTTTTGGCACTGCTCGTAAGTTCCTTCTTATTTCCTTAATGAAAATTCTTTTCTTTTAGCAGTAATCATAAAAAAAGCGAACAAAGTTTAATTTAAAAAAAATAGTTTAAAGCATATTTCAACCCATTTAGATTAACTTAATTGCAACAGTAATAATTTCTCTTTATTTTGTTTTTCATTTGTATGATACTTCAGAGTATATTTTTTTTTTCTTTTTTGCAGCTGCGGATTTGGTTGCATCCATACAAGAGAATAAAAAAAAGATTGCATTAATTCTGTTGGATAAAGCTAAAGACATTTGTGCCAGACATGGGGTAATGGTTTCTTACATTTTATTAACTGTTCGTTATTAAAGCATTCTGCTTGTAGAATGAATTTGTTGATGGTTATTGTACATGATCTATACAACATGTTGATTGAGTGAGTAAATTGAAGCCCCTGTAGTTGAAAAAGAAATTGAAGTTCCTTCATACACACATAAAAAAGCATGCAAGTACAAGTAGGCTGCACATCAAGTATTTATGCCTGTTGTTATATGCAGAAATGTTGATACTCTTTTGTCTTCCTAAAGGTCGATGTAGAGATAATGACAGAAATTGGGGATCCTAAAGAGGCAATATGTGAAGCTGTAGAAAAGCTCAACGTCCAACTACTGGTTTTAGGTAGCCATGATCGGGGACCTGTGCAGAGGTTAGTCTTTTCTTCTGAAATGGTATACGCATCCTTCTTTTTTCATGTATCCTTACAGAAAAAAAAAGAAGAAAAAGAAAGGGTATGTCATTCATTTCAAAATGTAATTGAATGCAAAACAAGTCTTGTGTCTTTAACTTGTAGAGCTGTGTAGCAGGTTTATTTTTATAAACTATCATTGTGCTATTGTGTGCAAACACTGGTGCCTCTGCACTGCACCAAGAAAGACTAAAACATACAAATGACTTATTTAACTCAAGTTTTTTGGGGCAGGGCTTTTCTGGGAAGTGTCAGCAACTACTGTGTGCACAATGCCAAGTGCCCTGTTCTTGTTGTGAAGAAACCTGCAGTTTGAGGACTTCACCGTCATAGTGCTGCTATCATGTGAAGCAGAATGCTGAGTTCTGGCTATACGGAGGCCAGTAAGTCTCAGTTTTCTGTCATAACAAACTTACAGCATATCAAGTAAAAAATAATCCTCAGAATGTTCCGATGCTGTTTGATAAGTTTGATATTTGGGTCTTGTCAAAAGGCGTTGTGTTTGTAAGTTATTAGATAAAATAAATTCATCTCAGCTGGTTTGGCTTCTGTTAACATGGGTTATCTTCAGCTCTATTATTTCAGATCGTTCTCAGATGTGACGCGAATCTGGCAACACTAGTTGCATTTTCATAACCAGCTCATATAAAAAGAAAAGGAATTTTTGGTAAACTGTGCTTGCTTATTTGGGTTAGCTTGCCACCTCTCTGGATGAACATCCCATTAACATTTGTCTAATTGTCCTCCGGTGACCATTAGTATCCTCAACTTCGTTGTTCAGAATTTCAAAATTCCATTGCTTTCTCAATGCATTGATAATGATTTACCCATCAGCTTGCAAATCACCAAAATTTCTCTACTGTTTTTGGTCCTTTTCATTTCCAGATACACCAAAACAAACAAGTCTCTCCTTGATCTTCTTGACCATGGTATCTTCCCAACACTGCATGTGAAGTCCATTCCTCTTTATCTTTCAAAAATACTCGATCAAATGTTTAGAATATTATCAACGCTAAATTTTATTGAGCACATCAACGGACCTATTCACGAAAGAGGAACAGATTACCAGCAAATTCTGTTCAGGTGACGGAAAACCTATAACTGTCAAACACATTCTGGTGAATACAGATGATAAATTATCCTCCCATGGATGGGATAACCACGGATGCTTAGAGCTTACACACATTGAAAAAAATCAGTCAAGATGTATAAAAACTATATTCAGGGGACTATCTTGATTCTAATCCACTTGGATAGAATTTTCAAGCTGGGATTCTGCTGATGGAGGATTTTTATCAAGGAGAAACAAACAAAACAAAAATGAGAGGAAGAAAAGGAAATTGCCGCAAATACATGAAGGCAAAGAAAATGTTGTAATTTGCTGGTGAGACTAATCCACCAGAAAAATTGATGACTGGGCCAAAGCATCTAGTCTCTATCCTTCTATCCTGGGTAAAACTGTCACGTCTCACGTCAAAAAAACGCGGTGTGTTTCAAGTTACCCCTTTCCTTTTCATGAATGAAAGATTTTCATAAATCAAAAGCAACGAAAGAAGGACCCCACCTTCCTCCGTATAATCACAAAAGATTTTGTAAAGAAAACTAAGATCTACAATTAGGAAAGATTCCAATTCCTACGTCAACTTAACTTGCAAGAGCAGAAGTAATCTTTTCACACACCCCGAAATATAGAGACAATAGGAAAAGCTTCTACAATCTTTAATGACCAATTTGGGACGTCATTATGTGGAAATACAGTAAAACAAAAATTCCCATCTCAGCTAGGGATCCTAAAGAGGGCTCCAAATTCTAATCTGGGCATCATTATTTGGACTGCTAACTGCGCTAACCTAGCCTAAAAGTTTCACTCCGCACTGAAAAGAGCAAAGCACCCTGAAGCACTGAAGAAAAAAAATGGCTATTATCCAAAGCATATTAATTTTAGATAAGAGAAAGAGAACTCTTGGTTACTTATTGAGGGAAATTTACTGTTGAGATACAACACAGGGCTCAACTAACACCCTCGTGAATTCAAAACAATGTCCTGTACATTTGCAGACTTTTGGTGATATAAATTAGATACAGCTTTGAGAATTTGAGACTAGATTAGATTTCATTTGTTGTGATTTATAACAAAAGGTCTGAAATTACACAAAATAACAGTAATATGTCGTTCTTAGTAATAAAAACGAATACTTAAATGTTTATTCAATGGCTAGAAACTCTAGATCGAGTTGAAATGTTGCATCACGTGCCTAAGAAAACCCAATCTCCACCCCTACAGCATGTTATTAATTGATTTGAAAAAAATAGTATTGCAGTGGGCACAATCTAGTCATGCTTGGGAAGCGACCGACCTTTTTGTAAGAAAGTCCTCCAAGCTGTCATGTCTTGTGTTCATAGATCATCTTGACTTTTACAAGATGATCGCTGCTGTCAAGGTTACTTAATACTTGAAGGGGCATAAACAAAATTAAAATTCAATGATAAAATTATGAAGTTGAAAAAAAGAAAGGATTAACTGTATATTAATAGTATTATATGCATAATCTGAAATCATGATTTATTTGAAATCCGTGTTTCTATTAAACTGAATAAAATAAAACATTTTCAACATATGTATCTTCTCCTCTCTTTAAAATAACAAGTCAGCAGCAAATTAAGCAATGGTTATCAACACATTGGAGAGGTGCGGGCGAGATGTATTTTAGCTCTTGTAAGCTATAATTAAAAAGAAAATTTTAAATGATGTAAAGTCAGGGTTTTCAAGTTTCTTTTTTCTCTATAAATAGAAATAGTCTGAAGTTGAGGTGGTGCATAGCAAGAAAGCCTTTCCTGCTCTGAAAATCTGGAGTTGCTTCTCTCTTGCGAAAAATGGAGAAACAAATAGAAGGGTCTAATCAGAAGGTGATGGTGATCATAGATGAGAGTGAGTGCAGTTATCATGCACTCATGTGGGTGCTTGACAATCTCAAAGGATTCATTACTGACTCACCGCTTGTCATGTTTGCTGCACTACCTACTCCTAACTGTAACTTTGCATATGGGGCACAACTTGGCACCACTGCGTTGTATTGTACAGTCTCACCCAGTTAGTTTTCTTTATCTTCTTTGTTCTTCTTCTGGTTTACATTCCTGTTTCTAAATTTGGTAGCTTGCTGTGTTAATATTTAATTCTTCTCTTTTGGTATATTTAGTATTTTGATCTGAAAAGTTTGTTTCCAATTTTTTTTTTATGTCTGAGTTGTGTTTTTAGTATTGTTTTGACTACGTAGTTACAGATTATTTACAAGCATATATTTTTTCACCGCAGCCCTAGGTTTGATTTGTTCCATGCAAGAAAAAAGCAAGAAAATCTTATTGGGTGTCTTGGAGAAAGCTGTGGATATCTGTGATAGTCGAGGGGTATGGCCACTGGATCACTTTCTTCCAGGTTATATCTGACTTGGCAATATGAAGACGAAACTAATATATATAGAAGAATCGCTTTCTTTTTTGTTCCTGCTGACAAAATCAGCGAATAAATTTCAGTTCAGGGATTTACACAAGCATTAAAATCTGAATTTCATCTGAACAATAAATCAAGTAAAGCTGAGTTCATGTCTCCTATGCGTATTCACTTGTTTTCAGCAATCTTGCAGTCAACAGTGCAGGATATGTGTGTGTGTTCATCAATTCATGTCATTTTTGTCTCCACAGGTGAAAGCAGAGACAATCACAGAAGCTGGGGAGCCTTATGAGCTCATAAGCAGTGCTGTTCAAAAGAACAAGATTAATCTACTAGTGATCGGTGACACACTCGTTAATGGAACCCTTAAAAGGTTGGTTTTCTTCAAACTTTTTTTTTAAGAAAAAAATCAGCAATTTGGTTAAATTGTCCAGTTATCAAAGGGTACTTTTTTATCTGTCTAAATCACATAAATCACTTGAAAATGTCTTCTCGTACGATTATGACATACTAATTCATATTTACATGATATCAATTGCCAGTCACATGTCTCTTGATACTGGAATGGTTACAGTGACGTTAACCTGTTACCCAAAACCTCATCCTACTCAAAATATAGATTATCATTCAGATGGGTACCAATACAAATGAACTTTTGCAATAAACTTCACCACAGGCTCTAAAATTAGATTTTGTTTTGATCCAGGGATTTTCTGGGGAGTCAGAGCAACTGTTGCCTACTTAAAGCCAATTGTTCTGTCCTTGTTGTAAAGAAACCAGAATGAAAAGGCATTACTTCTATTTCTACGTGGGATTACTTGGTAATTATTAAGTTGTTTGGACATCATTTGTATGGTACTCTTGTTGTCATTACATGTATGCCATGGTTATGTAAGAAATTAAGCTGCAACAGTGATTGGTAGTTATATCCATATGATTAGATTTAATTTGCTTTCAGATCTGTTCAAGAAATGGGTTTAAGTTAGACTAACAGCCAATCTTTACCTGACAATTTCCTTGAAGAACAAGATTGACAATTTAAGCAAGCAAATTAACTGTCTTTTTTGTACAGTTCCCGACCCCACTAGATGTCTTTTTATCCTAAGAAACACTAGCTAGATTTTGACACGAGCACTCAGATGCTGTGATCACCTAGGAACAACAAAGAAAGGTATTGGTAGAGTTGCTGGCAATAGATAGCTGAAGATATAAAAGAATCTGGTACTAGTTTCATAATGCGAAGCAGGATTCCTGTTGCAGAGACTAAATTCTGCTAAGCTTTACTATTGTGTCCAAGTTATCTTAGCATGCTTGTTTGGCCGGAACAAAATGCCCAGCCATCAATATATTGTGCACGGAAAAACATTGGAAGGAGTGAATTCGGCAGTTAGGCTGCCCTCTGGACGGCAGTTAGGAATGATGTTCTTGTGGCCCAATTAATTTGTATAAACTACGTTGACTTCCTTGCTCGGCAATGCTGAATTATTGTCCTTGTTCAACCGACAATGACAACGCAAAATATTAATAACATACACCAAGCTCAGAGAGGTCAAGGCAGTATAGAATGCCACATTCATAAAAAACGAATTTTTTTTTTTTTATCGTTTTGCATAATAATTCACATCTAATTATTATAATTTACAACAGCCAAATGTTTTTTTTTCTTTTTCTTTCTTTAAGTGATTCGTACAATACATGTCCATCTTAGCTGTGAGGAAATGACTTGGAAGGAAAAATGTAATGCTTGCTCAGGCCAGCTAACGCAGCTACTGTTGCATACCATCAGGTTAGGTCACTTACAAATTAATCCAGCAACAAAAGCAAGAGCTAGCCAATTTCTGCCACAAAACTTACAAAGAAACTATACAGGGAGGATTTAGGATTTGTATTTAACAACAAAGAAAATCATTCCTTCTCCTGTAATTGATATGAAACTAGGTCAAATATTAGCTTCACACACACACAAAAAAAAAGCATGAATAAACTTTTAATTAGATGGAAAATTGTCCAATTTATAGATCGAATGATCGATTGCTCCCCATCTGGCCAGTCTCCCCAAAGGAATATGATTATCTATTTTGTGTTTAGCCAACGTATTCAGATTAATTCATTGGAAAATTATGTTATGTCCTGTGTTTAAATAAAAACACACACTGGCATTTATTTTTGTTGATTATCTATATATTTTCCTTATTTCTATTTTTCGTTTCTGATCACCTGAGACTCGGTCTGTCTACATCCAAGCGTTGACTATTAGCTGGGCACGAGCCTGAACAAAACAGAACGTTGTAATTTCAGAAGTATCTGTCCATTAGTAAAAATATGCAGATAAAAGATTCAGAAACCGAAAGTATCTATTCATAGAAATAAAAAAATCCCAACATTATCTCGGATGGATGATATGAAAAGGACATGGCGATTTGCATGGCCACAAAGAGAAAAGGCATCTGCATTACTTTGTTTCGAAAATTCATTGGCCTAGACTGTTTCGAAAAAGCATCTGCATTACTTTACATTTTATATTTTGTTGTCTAATTTTCAAATTTGTAATGTAATGAACCATTATAATTCGATCATGACTCGTTACATTATAAGTATAATATAAAAAAATTATGTGCATGATTGAGAGTAATTATATAGGGACTTAATTGCAAAGAAATTTATCATCAAGACTAAAATGTGATTTTAAAGAAATTCAAGGACAAAACAACTTTCAAATAAAGACCATTTTGTAAATAAATATAAAATATCAAGCCTAAGATCGATATTTTTAAAAAACTCTAGGACTGAAATGAAACCCTTAAAAAATCTCCATTACAATACAAAAAATATTTGTAACCAAATAAAAAAAAAAAAATTCACAGATGATTAGATGACATTATATTATCGTGTTAAGCATGTGATTGATAATTTGATCCCCACGTATTTGTCATCATTATTACATATTCTATATTTCTTGCGTTTGGCTTATTTGATTCCCATTTCAACAGCTACTTTATGTGAATTAATTATCCGACTCTGCCCTTATTTTGGGATAAGATTGATTTACAGATAACAAAAATTAAACTATGACACTACAAAAGGATTCGGTTCCTTGCAGTTTTTTTTTAAGTGACATAATCGGTTTGATGGGTTCAAAAATAACCTGAACAATTGATAAAATGTTGTTTGATTTACAAAAATTAAAAATAATATCTTTTTTTAAAAATATTAAAACGACAACATATTAAATTGATTTGAGCTAATTTGGGATAACTTGTCAAATCCTCGACCTGGATCATGAGACTATGATAATTCTATATAAAACAAATTACGAAACTTAATTTTTTATCAAACCAGTGCCAAAGAAAGAAATTGAAAAAAATTAATTAAAAAAGTAACAAAAAAAATTTATATGAGTTAATAGTCAAACTCATGACTCAGGTTATGAAACCGAGATAACCTCATAAAAAATAAACAAAAAAAAAGACATAAGTTAACCTGGGTTAACTTGTCAAACTCGTGACTAAGGTCAGAGAACTGTGATAACTTCATAGAAAGCAAATTAAAATAAATTATGAAACATAATTTTTAATAAACTCATTGTTAAAGATTGAAATTTTAAGAAAAAATCAATCTAAAACATGATACAATAAAACGACACGAGTCTATCCAGGTTAACCCACAAAACACATGACATGAGTCATAAAACTGAGATAACCTCGTATAAAACAAGAAAAAATAAATCATGAAACCTAATCCATGGTCAACTTGATGCTAAAGGATGAAAATGAAAAAGTGCCAATTAAAAAAAGACAAAAAAAAACTTGAGTTAACTGGGTTAACCCGCAACTCAAGTCATGAGATCGAGATAACCTTATAGAAAGCAAACCAAAATAAATCATGAAGTCTAATTCCTAATCAACCCAATGTTGAAAGATAAAATTAAACAAACTCAATTTAAAAAGATTTAAAAAAACTCGAGTCAACCGAGTTAACTCGTAAAACACATGATCTAGTTATGAAATTGAGCTAAACACCTATAAAATAAACCATAATAATTATGAAGGTCAGTTTCCAATAAACTAAATGTTGTTGTATTAAATTAGAGAAAGAAATATAGTTTTTTTTTTTAAAAAAAAAAAGACAGAAAAAAAATACTATTGAAATGACTAGTGTTTTATGAGAAGGTATATACTAAAAGCATCACCTCTTTTAGTTTACACTACTAGTTATGTAACATGTGCTTCGTTGCGATCCATTTTTTTTTTCAACAAGAAAATTATATATACAGGCTGTTTCGACTTGTTTTTGTAGAAAATAAAAACATTTATGCATGCATATAATTAAATAAACCCAAAATTATGTGTGTTAATAAATTTTTTTAAAAGGAGTCATAGACGACAACTAAGAATAAAATTGAAAAAATCAAGAGACGGATGTAAATCAAGATATTTTATCTCGCAAGACGGGACATTTATCTGGTTGTGTTTGCTAAATTTATTTATTAAAATAATTTTTTTATTCAAACAAACGATAATAGAAATGGATAAATATATTAAATTGATTGATTAAAATAAAAGGAAAAAAATATCATGTAAGGCTGAACATATTATAAATATTATCTAAAAATAAAAAAAAAATATTTGAAAATATAAAGTTTAGAGACACACACAAAAGAAAAATCACTTAAGAAATTAAATATATACAAAATAACAAAAAAAAAACCATTATTTAGAAGAGGCTCCACAAATAAAATAAAAGAGATAAGTTATATTAATTTAAATATAAATAAAAAAGAATAGTTTTTTTAAATAAAAAGCATAAGGTCAGGTGTTGCTGGGCCTGACCTATTTTGTTAGGGCCCGTGCTTGGGCCTTTTTTTTTTTTTATCTGGGGTGGATGACATATTGTCTACCCAACGTTTTTGAAAAAAAAATGAGACGACATGTGGTGTGATTTTGCCAAGATTTCAGCTACTATAGTGTCCGGAAAATCAAGGCTTAAGGTTTTTTTTACACAACTTATTTTTTAATTTATTTTCACCCAAAACACTATAGAAAACCGTGATAAACCTATCCATGACCTAAAAACCCCAAAAAAACATATCAAAAACCAAAATCAACCTAAAATAAAAAATCATTCAAGGCTCAGATCTATGTTTTTACCAACTTTAAAAGTAAAAAAAAAATACATAAAATGAACTCCTTTCATTAAATTGAATTATTTGATACAAATATTGACTGTTTTGGTAGCCTAAATCGGTGTCAACGATACTTTTTTTTTTCTATCATCAAAGTTTGGCCACTTCTCTATCTTTTTTCTCGAATCAGAAACTAAAAATTAACAAAAATAAATTTTTGTATCAAAATTGAATGGAGAAAATATTGAGGTACCGAATATGTGTAATTTTTAAAGTACAAGGACTAAATTAAACTTTTTATTTGAACTTTGAAACCATCACCTATTTATGATGTATTTTCTACTCTAATTCTTGTTTTTCAATTTTATACTTAGTCAACAAATTTCATTCGATTACCCTTGAACTTGGCTTAAAAAGGATCTAATCACACTAAAAAAAAGTTTAAAAAGTAATTTGAAAAACAAATATGAATAATAAATCCATGGTAAAATATAAAAGGATGCAAAATATTATCCAAACAATACTTATCCCACATGTTTTAGGTTTTTACTTAATAATAATAAGAAGAAGAAATCAGACAATCTTCCATATGTCTCATGCTCAATTTTTTTTTATAAGCCATATACAGCACTCATTAAAAAAAATATAATTAATATTTTAAACAATAAGTATAATTCGTACATTTTAGAGTAATATTTTGTGAGCACGTGGAAATAGCAATCCTAAAAAAAAAAAAAAAAAGAAGAGTGAAAGCGTCATATTTCAAAAAGTAAAGGTAATAAATAGTTAAATACCATGACCGAATGTTTAAAACGTCCGATCAAATAAATGGTGACATGATCTCATATTTTACCATTCAGTCTTATCTACCAAAACAACACCCAATCACATCTAAAGACGAATATTTCTGGGGACCATGTCCGAAAGGTCTTCTGGATAAATTTTGTGGTGTCATACGTTTGGATATCTATGTTGTTTGCTATTGCGGTGTCATGTTTTTGAAATTTTTTATTTTTTTAATTTTAAATTATTTTTAGATTTTTTTATATACTAATATAAAAAATAAATTTAAAAAAATAAAATTATTTTAATATATTTCTTTACTTCCAAAGAAACCTAATAAAAAAGTCCTAGGAAAGCAGGATTTATGAAGAAAAGTGGTTTTTTTTCACGTGTCTAATGCACAGAACTTCTTGATATTTGACTGGCCGTTTTGACCTTGTTAAAACCGCCACTTGTTTCTCTTTACCACCATTTCACAACCCACAAGGCAGAAGCTACTAGCAGCTGCTGTCTTCAACAAACAGACACACCCCATTTGGCTTCTGCATCTTTTATCTCCAAACCAGAAGTGAACTTTTGCATCTCTCTGTGCTTCATTACTTCAAACCCTAGAAAATGGCGGAGCACGTGACGGAAAATGGAGGGGTACCACTTGAGAGGAAAGTGATGGTTGCCGTTGATGATGGTGAGTATAGCCACTATGCTCTCATGTGGGTACTTGACAATCTTGAGGAATCTATCACTAAATCACCTCTAGTTATCTTCACCGCACAGCCTCCTCCCAGCAATAACCATTCTTTTACTGCCGCTGCTCTCAGTTCTGCTCGCATGTACTGCTCGGTTTCAGCCAGTAAGTGCTCCTTTTTTCCTCTATTTGTTATATGTACAAAATCTGAAGTTACAGGATTTGATTTCTATTGGAGTTGTAATTCTGTTTTTTGCGGAACCAAAGCATATTGTTGAGAAATCAAAAGGAGATTCGTATTTCATTCAAATCCTTAGTGAACCAAAACATGTCCAAGGAGTTTGCAGTGTCCACATAAAAAGTTTTTTTTTCTTCTAAAACTAGAGGTAAAGGATCCTTCGAATCTACTATTCCTCGGTCGGTGTGTTTTTGTGTAAAGATCCTCTATTTTCTTTTTGTTACTAAAATTTTGATTGACTGGTATAGAATCTTAGGAGAAATAGACCAACATCTGGATTCTGTATGTTGGAAATTGTACGCTCAAATTATTTATGTTGTGTGTGACAGATCCGGAGTATACTTACACTATCCAAGACCAGAATAAGAAGATCGCGTTTGCTTTGCTGGAGAAAGCTAAAGAAATTTGTGCTGGTCGAGGAGTACGCTCACGTTTCTCTGTTCTATACTGATTAGCATGAAATTCAATTGTTTCACAACCGTCCAAGATATTAAAGCCCTAATTTGCATTTGATCTTATGGGGCATGCCAATGTGTGTAAATGAGGACTTACATTTATTACTTTTGTTTTTCAAAGGTTGATGCTGAGACATTAACAGAGGTGGGTGATCCTCAAACAGCCATATGCGATGCAGTTCAAAGGCTCAATATTAGCCTGCTTGTTTTAGGGGAGCGCGGCATTGGCAAAATCAAAAGGTTAATCCTCTCCTATCTACAAAAGGGTTTACAAATTTATATCTGTTTCGATGCTCTGTAGCTTAAGTAAAAACTATCTCTCTGATGCTGTTACATACAGATTTTACAATTCATCGACTGTAGGTGGGATGATGGCGCAAGTTAAAAAAAATAAAAATACAAAGCACTCATTTTTCATCAATTCATGAACTTGAAGCCTAACATCAGAAATGTTCGGTGTCATTGAGACCAAGATAAAACAGAATTGTTTCGTTGTTTATGAAAATTGGTATTGTTAAAAGTTGCTTGAGAAAATGTGACAAGGATATGAAAATATTTATTGATGACTCATGAGTCAGTAGCTAAGTTGCATTTAGACGCAGAATGTATTATAGTTCGAGTTACGATCATATACCTTTCAACCATACATATAGTCTTCCTAGCTGTTTTAAAGAAGGATGTGAAAACTTATTAGAATATTTTCTACTAGTCCGAATCTTCACGAGAAGCAACAGATAGAAGAAACATTTTCACTTGGTTTATCCAGTTATGCTTTCCTAGTTTTTTCCCTCTTTCTTTTTATTTGACAAATGATGATCACAGTTAACATTTTACGTATTCTGCCAGTTAAGTTATTATACTAACTTCAAATAGCATTTCTGGGTTCTGATTCCAATATCTTTACACAGAGCTATCCAAGGAAGTGTGAGCAGTTACTGTCTTCACAATGCAAAGTGCCCCGTTCTGGTAGTGAAGAAACCTTAAAAAAATAAAAGTATGTTATGTTGTAAACTTGGATTTAGACTACATATCTCTATTTCTTGTATAGATATTTGAGATGATTCAGCTGTAAATTATTTGTGTTAAAAAAAAGGTGGCGTTGCAATGAATGCCACACAAAGTTCAACCTCTCGATGTTTTGTTAAATGTATTGAATGATCTGTAGTTTGTCAAAAACTTGTTATTTTCATGGAATGTATGTTGAAAGCACTGCTTTTTCTTTGTACCACCATTGCTTGTAACAGTATTTACAGTTATATGTCTATCTGTACTTGTTTGATTTAAACTAAATTTTAAGAAAAATCAGAGTGCTTGAGTTTTTAGAAGACAATAAGTAGTATTACATTTGCAAACAATGCCTAAAAGTTTAGGATGCATTGCATAGATAAGGCCCCCCATATAATCAACATAGAACAGTTTCTCTCAAAAGCTTTAGGATGCTCTATTTAATTCCAGAACTAAATATTCGTCACAGAAAAATGCGGTTGAGCGTGGCTGCCAGACGAACTCCACCTTGAGCTAACCGCAATTTCACAATCGGTAAACGGGATAGGAAATAATCATCTGCAATGCGAAAGAGATGGTCTTATTTTTTCTGATTAATCGAATAACGAGTGCATGCACTCAAACCAGTAAACCTCAGAAGAATATCTTGCATCTTTCCAACCTTCTAACACTGTCCCTTCAGCCGCCCCTTTATATGCCCAATCGCATGCTGCTTTGATACCTTCAGATGCGTATCTATAAAACAAACAATTTTATTTTTAAGATTAATGTATGAATTAACAAAATTGTAATAATAAAATCCAGAATCAAGTTAATCATCGTCCATCCTAGCTGTTTGAATTAAGTTTAATTACATGCAAGGGTTGAAAATATAGTAAAACAGGCAGGAAAAAAAATTACTGGCGTGACTAGGGTTGAACAGACATCGATATTGTCGCAAAATAATCTTATGGTGAAAGAAAGAAATTCCTTATAAATTGTTCGTCTCCTAATAAATCGAGGATGTTTAACATACATGTCCGGGCAGGCTGTCTTGTTAAGGCTGCAGGTCTCCCATCCTGGAATTAAATCTGCCCAGTCATTCTGTTGTTTGGTTATTGCCAAAGGCAACAGAGAATAAAAAAAAGAAAGTTATGTCAGAAAGGGTGAAGAAAACGAACAGATTTATTGGGCCAAACGTATTTCATTTGGTTCAAATCTTTGAAGAAGAGTACCGTGATATTTTTCTGAACGGCATCAACCAAGTCATCCACGTTTGAGTTGTACAATCTTTCCTCTGCTGTCTCTATTATACTGGCATCCCAAATCTGTAAGCATCGACATGAGCACAACGTTAAGCTTTTTTGTTAAAGGCCGAGGCATTTTCGACAACGTTTGGCAATTGGACTGACATGGTGAAGGACTTGTTTCCTTCTGTACCAATGGACATCAATGGTGTTGCCTCCTTTGTCTGAAGCAAAACCCACATGTAGAGGCTGCATTGAAAAAACATTACTATCATCTACAAAGGCGAAAAGCATTGACTCGACAATGAACACAATATTGCGGAATAAAAAGTGCAATTTTCTCACACCTGATGGATGTCTCCCATAAAATGAGAAAGGAAGAGAAGGGCTTCTGTCAGGTTATCTGATAAATCAACTCATTTCGTTAGCAAGATTTATGATGACAGGCAGGGAAGATTGATGAATAACAATTTGTTTTCATTACTATCAGCTTGCGAGGAGCCACTGTTGTAGGTAAGAAGCTGGGTAGTGTAATTGTTAATTGCCCCAGCAACACACCTTCCTTTTTCACCAGTATCATCCTCGCAATCCCCTGAGCATAAAAAAGAAAAAGTAAACACCTGCAGCAATGGCTAATTAAAGCAGAACCACCAAATTCGGCTTTCGTCTTTCTACTGGCAGTTAACACCAGAAAAAAAAAAACAAAAACTGGTCTGACTTAGAAGCAATACAAACTGGGAAGGGAAAAAGGGACAGAGAGAAAACGGGGATAGTATTCATATACAAGCAGAAGAGCAACTTACTAGTGTATTTGTAGTTGCAAACATCTGGGGTATTGATGAAATGAAGAGGGGCTGACCAATGATAACGGAACCTAACCTCGTCTGCCCATGAGCACACACTCCCTAAGTCACTCCCTGCATATTCTGGCAGCAGTTGCTTGACAGCATCTGCAGCAGCTTCACTTAAGCGGGACTGTTACAGCACAAAAGCACAAGCACAAAATACATATTGATCCCTAAAAGAAGAAAAACACACATCGATCGCACATAACGATATAAGAGCAAAAGAGAAGCTTAAAGACCTGAGCAATTCTGCATACTGTGAGGTGTCCATCAATTCCCCAACCATTAATCACTGGAAACAGAAGCAGAAGTGAAACAATTGTCAAAAGATTGATACACCAATACCCCATTGTCAATTTTGGACAGACAACTCTCGCTGAGCTCTCAGTATTTATGCAGAGGTACCATTGCCGACGTGAGAGAAAAAAGAGGAAAGAATCTAAAACGTATAGACTCTGGGTAGGTGTGAACTGTATGAGCACCCAACCTTTTTGCCAGCGTATTTGTCATAAAGATATCCATATCATGTGAATACTAACTATATCTGTATGTTTATTTTATTTTTAAATTTAATTTATGATTGGGATATGCAGTGACGGCTTAGGATCCAATTTTTTGTTCACACTCGGAAGTTCGAATTGCCATTTGACTAGAGTGTCTGTGTTTAATTAAATTTATTTCGGCGGAATATACTCATTGTTGATGCAGGCAGGTGCGTGCTTGGAAAGGAAAGGACCCCAAAACGGGCAGCATAATGGCTGAAATGGAGGTGGTAGGATGGTGATTGAGAGATATCCTGTTCATTTCCTTCTTGAAAGGCAGAATCTTCTTAATTAAATAAAAACGGATTCTGTATAGAATTCATGGAAAGGATAATACCTTATGTGACATTTTACAATATCATAGGAGTGAATTACAACAATCCTCTGCTGTGAAATTACTGAGATCAAACAAAATTTTAAAAATTGGATAAAAATCTACACTCTGTTTTATTAAAATATTACAAAACTATCATTTTGTATCTTAAATGCCCTCGTTATTTGTAAAGTCACCTCATTTAACACCAAAGGTATTCTTAAATAAAAGAAAAAAGAAGTTATTTAGCATACCCAGATTTTGAGATTGCATATGGCTATATTAGTATATCATTGAAATCCGAAAATATACATGGAAACACCTTTTTTATTAAAATTAATCAATTATTACTTTTGCGGCCATGTTTGCTACAAGGCTACGATAAATTATTGAATGTTTGAGTTTAAAGCCAAGGCTAATAATTTGTAGCCAGTTAGCTTGTTTTAATTTTATGTTTTAAGAGTATTTTTTAAAATAATATTTTTTTTTGTTTTTAATTGTTTTGATATGCTGATGCTAAAAAAATATTTTTAAAATATATATATATTTTTTTAAGAGTATTTTTTAAAATAATATATTTTTTTGTTTTTAATTGTTTTTTTTAAAAAAACCAACACTGCCACTTTTTTGCATCCTATTATTCCTCGAGTCTTTCACAACGATTTAACCGTGCCACTTCGGGTTCGGCTGCAATGGCTCCATTCCTCTTTTTTTTACTGTGCAGGTCCGCTAGAGCCCACGTAAATCTATATGCGGCCTACAAATCAGAAAATGGTTCATAAAATACTTCTAGTCTCATGGGCCTTCTGGCCTGCTCATAAGCCCAAGTCCTGCAGTCCATCTCATGTTCCATACCACCATGTGCTCGTGCTCCTTCTTCTTGTTTATTTTTTTCCTGGTTCACGAATGACGGAACTTCTGTTATTCTAAGCTGGAATCGTAAATCTGCTATAGATGACCTTTTATATGCAGGATAATCAATCCCCTGTTTTAATTTCTTTTTTATTATCGAAATCTTATTCATACTTTTTTTCTCACAGCGTTTCCATTAAAGCTATGTTTTTTTTCTAGAATTTATTTTTTGAAAAACCACTTTCCAAACTTTCTTGTATTTGTTTACCATTAGAAAAGTTGGTCAACGAAAAACACTTTTCAGTCAAAGAAAAATTTAGCTTTGTTTCCAGGAAAGTGTTTTCCTGAAAAATTTGGATGGAAAACACTTTCTGGAAGTTGTAAAAAATTTAGAAATGTCATATTATTTGCTGATTATATCAAATTTGGTCCTCAAACTTTTGATTGCTATATATATTTTGTTTTAAATATTTATTTTTCAATTTCATCTCTTAAAATTTAATTTTTATATAACTTTGGTCCTCATTTTTATAGTTGTTATTTGCTTTTCCCTTATCATTTTTTTATTGAAATTTTTTATGTATCAAATTTGGTCATCATTCTTTGATTGTTACTTATTTTATTTGAAATAATTTATGAAATGTTAATTATTATTATTTTAATTTCTTTATCTTTCATTTTTTTTATTTTTTAGATTTAATCTCTATTATTTTGATTATTATTTATTTTATTTGAGATAATTTATGAAATTATACTTTTTTTTTATTTCATTCTCATTCAACTTTTTAATTTGTAAGAGTTGTTCATCATTATTTTAATAAACTTGAGAAAAATAAAAAATTAATAAATTATTTTCCAGCTCATTTTCCATGACATAACCAAACACTGAAAAGTGTTTTCCAACTTATTTGTCATTACACTGCCAAACATCAGAAAATAATTCACTTTCCCGGAATTCACTTTTCAAAAAGAAACTACTTTCTAGCAAACAAGCGGGCCTAAGTGTATGCGAAAGAATAATATCAATTTTTTTCAATGAAATTATATTATTTTAAATAAGTAATGCATACGGCTTAATTATACAACATTTTATATGATTCTAATCAAAACATCTAATAATTGTTTCTCAAATGTATAATTTCATAGGAACTGTCTTTTTCACATGGTCATGTCTTGTCCATTTTCTAAGCTAAAAAAACCCTTCGAGGATTTGGTGCTTTTTTTCTCCCTTCCTTTCCCTGGTAGAGTTGATCTAGCATGTAACCAAGATGGTCAATAACTTATCGATCATCCATCAGACAATTATGCAGGTGATAGTGATCAGTTGAGCCTGATTAAACTCTTACCCGACACTGAACGAAAAGATAGAAACCCTCCTTCAATGACCTTTCTGCTGCTTTTTTCTTCTTTTCTCAACGAGTCATGACATCTCCTGTTCCTCTTTTGAATATGGGGCATATGTCACCACCAGAGTCACAGTCCGAAGAAGAACCCTTTCCGTAGTATGATATTAGCCATTAAAAAGTCGGCATGCATTGCTCTATTTGCTCCGCCGGCCACTCGATCAAGACTAATCATAATGTTTTTTTCGTTTACTCCAAAAAATCATATGCCATGCCTGGTATATAATATATACCATATAGTCGTGTGACTTGCACGGACAAATAGACAAGGACTTCTGCATTGCCGTTGAGGTCGGGTATATGATTAGGCTCGAAGGCACTATATAAAATCCTGTCTCGATCATAGGGATCACAAGCTCAAAGGGTTATTTTCTAGTATAATTATGTCTACAGGGCTAAAGCACGGTTGAGAGTTATGAAACTTGGCCACAGGGAAAAGAAAAGAGAAAAAAGGAGTACATGAACTCTTAATTTCTAGTGCCATGTTTAAATCTTTGGTGCAATGAGGATATATATCCGTGCGGGTTTCGCCGATCATCATGTTGTATCAATATAATATCTCCGGTAAGCAACCATGGATATCTTTTATATGGGAATCCATTACATCTTTGCTGTAACTGAAACTTGAGATCATCTTAAAAACTAACATGAATATATCATTTTATCAATTGATTATTTCGAGATTTAAATCCAGAACCGCAAATAAAACGACTCTTTATCATCCTCGATGAAGCAATGTATGTATGCTTAAACACGTTATTGATTTGGATATAAGAATTTAGGTAAACCTGAACGAAGACCTTTTAAATTACAGGAAGTTTGGATAATTAAAGACTCTTTATTTATTTTTATCTTTTTTTTTATTCCCTCTACTTTGAAAGAATTGTCAATGTAACTCCTTTGTTTGCTTTCGTAAAAAAAAACAAGAAAAAGAAAATAGCACCTATCAGAACTTTTTTTAAAAAGTAGCACATGTGAAAAAACAATTCTCACATTTTACATGTTGAGAACATCGCAACCACATAAATTAGCAATTCCAGAGGCTATGTTGTTGAAAACTACGTAGCTCATTGAATTTTTTTTTTTTTGGATTTTAGTTTAATTTAAAATTTTAAATAATACTTATTCTCTGTAATCAAGATTATTTTATTCTCTATAGTAATCCATTTAAATTTCAATGGGATTACTTGACTTGTTAGGCTAATTATGATAATTAATAATTAGTTGTAGTCAATTTAAAATTCAATAATATTTATAATTAATTTAAGTTTCAATAGAATTCCTTAACAATTGGTATGTAACTAGCAATCAATAATAAAATTTTGAGAATAAAATGACATTAGTAAATTAGTTGTTTTAACAACTAAAAATTTTGAGAAAATATTTCTAATAAGGAACTGATTAAAAATAGATAAATATTGAGATTAGAAAAAACATATAAAACAAATTTTTTATTTGGTAGATCATTAATACATGAAGAAATAATTTTATTTAGAAAAGATGATGATGAAATTCAGGTTCATGTTTATTTGACAAGGAACTGATTAATTAGAAAATAAATAAATATTAAAAAAAATATAAAACAATTTTTTTTTTTTAGTATATCATTAACATATAAGAAAATAATTTTGTTAAGGAAAGATAAAGATGAGGTTTGAATTTATGTTTATCTTATAGAGAACTTATTAAAAAATAAATAAATATTGAGAATAAAAACAAATAAAAAAAAGTATTTTATCCTGTATATCATTAACATATTAGGAAATAATTTTATTTAGGAGAATAATTTTATATCATTAGTTTTTTTTCTTTTTACGCAAACTAGTGTGATATTTTTCTAATAAAGTTTTTAGGATTGTGTTAGTTTCCTTAAATATCTTTTGAGAAATATTATTTTCAAAATACATTCGCTCTCTCTTGTTATATATTTTATTTAAAAAAGTTATATGTAATGAACCAAGATTTCATTATTATGTCTTTATAAAAAAATATCCGATCAAGAAAAACTTACAAATATAAATTTTTCAAAACATAAACACATCTTAGTAAAGACTCGTGGAATCTGACATTAGCTAGATCCAGCTATGATTGGACCTTGCAATCACATGTAATCATATCAACACAAAATTTTGAAAAAAAATTATTAAATCTTTTGTTTTTAAGAATAGCT
>Ga0307515_10004772_pt1 | contig 27768 bp, 5 predicted proteins | sample 17_EM_MG_FD_194513 | JGI IMG/M metagenome (GOLD analysis project Ga0307515, IMG submission 194513) | Populus trichocarpa ectomycorrhiza microbial communities from riparian zone in the Pacific Northwest, United States - 17_EM | ecosystem: Host-associated > Plants > Roots > Unclassified | place... | reverse complement strand
TAGAAATTATAAACGCAGAGCTTTATGCAGTCTATAGGGCCCTAGAACACCTAAAATAATAAAGACTAGAAGAGAAACAAGTCTATATCTTTATAGATAGCCAAGCAGCTATTAAGAGATTACAGCTTAATTCTCTTATATGGGGGCAAGAACTAGTCTTTAAAATTACGTAAAGCTGTTCCTATTTAGCTAGTAAAGGGATCTCTATTAACTTCTACTGGGTTCCTAGCCATTTAGGAATCTATGGGAACGAAATAGCAGATAAGCTAGCAAAAAAGGGCCTTTCTAGAAGAAAACTATAATCTTCTTATACCTCCTTAGCCTATATAGGGAGAGCGGCAAGAGAAGAGATACTAGAATAGTGGAAAAACAACTAGCAGCAGAATAAGAATAAAGGAAAACACTATACTAAGATCTGTAAAGGAAGCTATTCCTTTTCTCTTAAAGCCCCTAAGGATAAATATCCTAAAAGGCTATAATCGGCTTTCTTCTAGCTAAAGCTAGGAAAAGGCTATTTTAAATCCTTTACTAAAGTAATAGGAGAGGATAAAGAAGGTAGATGCTTTAGGGAATGTAGAGTACTACAAACCCCTAAACATCTACTACTAGACTGCAACCTATATAGGGAAGAAAGAAGAGAAATGCGAAAGAAACTAGGCTCTTCTCTCTCTCTAAAGAAGCTATTTTGTACATAAAAAGGAAGAAAGACGCTTTTTCTATTTCTAAGTAGGACAGGGATAGCTACTAGAAAGTGGCTAATAACAGCAGGATCTATAGGAGGTAACTCCTACTAGGCTCCTAGAAAAGAGATATTAGTAAATAAAAGGACAGAAATAAATTATAAAAGGATAGGGAAAGGCGTTAGGATTTCTTATTTCTTATAGTTTTCTACCGTTTTCTCATTCCCTAGTAGTTGCTTATAACTTAGTATTTTACTAAGGAACTATAAACCCCTAGTTTAGGGGCTTATAAACTACTAGGACATAGTTACTAGTACATATTAAGCTGCCCTAAGGGATTCATATATATAGGACTATAGCGCTATATCCTAGAGGCTGCATGTGTAGTATTATACGTAGTATAATACAATAGATATAAAAATATATATATATAAAAAAGACCTATTTTAGTAAAAGGATCTGCTTATTACTTACTTCTTCTTTTAGTATAGTTTTAAATATCCCTTAGCGTTTTAGGTTATTATATTCTTTTTCTATAGCTTTTTAGAAGCTAGTAGTTAAAGGATACTTTCTTAGTTCTTTAAGAGTCTTTAGTTTAAAAGGAAGATTATCCCAATATAGAGATAAGGATCTAGTTCGGTTAATGTCCTTTACTAGTCCTATAGCAAAGCCAGCGTAGTAACCAAATAGGGTAGATAGATTGGCTAGTGCTGTCGCATACGCTTAATGTTAAATTCTTTTTAATCCTTTTAGTAGGATAAGGTTGGCAGAAGGTTTAGCTAAGACTTTATTAGCTTATAAAGCTATATTTAACGGTTCTAATAAACTGCTTAGCTAGGTAAGAGTTGCTTCAATTATATCTAGAATATCGTCTTAAAGTCCTTATAGTGAGGTGTTCGATTCTAGTAGATCTAAAGATACTATCCTACTCAGTATTAGTAACTACTTAGTATCCTTTGTAGGAGGCTCTGCCGAATCGTTTGATTTAGGTGTAATTATTTAATCCGTATTTAAGGTAGGTCTATATAGGATAGATTTATCCTTAGATTTATTTTCGATAGGCTCTAGTAGACTAATCGCCTAAATAGTGTCCTCTAATACTTCCCTTAGTAGGTAGTTAATGTTCTAACCCTTAGGGTTATAGAATAAGGTCTTGTTAAATATAACGTCTTTAGTTCAAATGACTTTGCAGAGACTTAGAATCCAGATACAGTAGATATTAGTTAAATTATATCCTACTAGATATCTAATTACTGCATAAAGAGCTAGTTTATCTCCCCTTTTAATTCATTTATCGAGCGTATAGGTTTTATAACAATATATATATATATATATATGTAAGTAATAGCGGCTTACCGTAGGCGATCTTGTACGGAGTTTTCTATCCTAGCTACTTATTTAGTGTTTAATTAAGGGCGTATCTAGTAGTAAGGAACGCCTTTAGTTCTAGAGATAGGGGTAAAGAAGCTTCTAGCTATATAGCCCTAGACCGTTCCATAAGGGTTTGTCCAGATTATTTAGCTTTACTATTTTGTTCTTCTGTATACAGGGCTCGGTATTTAAAAGTAATGCCTTTATCTGCGCACTATGTTTATAGGGTATCTCCTATCTATCCAAAAGCTCGTTTATTATCGCTCCAGAAGAAGATAACGTCTTAGTAGAATTATAATTTGATTAATCGATATGTCTTACAAATAGTAGGTAGGACGGTAGCTTTATCCTTATTCTTAGCGGTAAATATAAAATTTAATTTAGAATACGTGTAATAGAAGTGCATTATATATTTATCGCCGTTATACCTATTCCGGCTTGTATAAATGCCTCTAAACCAAAGCTTGTAGAATGCTATATTACGAAGATACTAAGCTAAAGAGCAGAAGAAGGTCGAGGAAAGGATAGGTTTATATATACGAGCCAAGTCTCTAAGCGAGCCCCTGACTAGGCTGCATGTAGACGTTATAGGGGCAGTGCCCCAGCGCTGTTACATTACCCCCCCTTCTAAAAAAAGCCTGCCCTTAGGCTTTATCCCCTTGTAGAAAAGAAAGAGAAAGAAAAGAAAAAAAAATCTAGCATCTGGCGCTTAATCGCAATGCCGGTTAATATAGAACTTATAGCAGTCTTACAGCTCCTACTGCTGTAGGGGTATATTACTATACCTAGTTAACGTGGGGCAGGTAGCCGTCCTATAGCTCTTGCGAGGGGTATATTGCTATACCTAGTTAATATAGGGTAGGCAGCCGTCCTGCAGCTCCTGCTGCTGCGAGAGGTATATCGCTAGGAGCCCTCCATTAGTCGTCGTTTCTCCTCTAAAACTCTAGTACCTCCTAGCTCTACTATCCCCCCTTTTATTATGGCGCGCCCTAAGCCATAAAAAAAAGCCCCCCTAATCCCCCTCTTATAAAAATGTAGGTGAAAAGGTTTTAATAAGGGTGGGAGGGTTAGGGAGTTATAGCTCGCATGCGTATCGGCACGAGCTCTTATCCGTTTAGTAGCAGTACGGTGCCAGCAATAGGTTGTTTAGGTGGCAGTATAATGCTAGTAATAGGGTCGTATTCCAGGGAGCAAAGCTCTCCCTTGTATATAGTTGATACTATAGGCGAAGTAGTAGAAGTTGTTTGTGGTGCTGCAGGCAGAGCAGTAGAAGTCGATTATAGTGCTGCAGTAAGGCAGTAAGGTATTAGTTTAGCTGTAGGCGAGGCAGCAGAGGTCTAGTGGTAGTACGGTGCTAGCGTTAGATAGTAGATAGTAGGCGTATCGGCGCTATCGTTGGTTAATTAATTGTAGGCGTATTGGCACGATTATTTGGTTAATTAGACTCTAGGCGTATCGGCACAGCCGTTGTCTATTTGGGGGTAGTAGTACGGTATAAGCGGCAGGGTCGTATAAGGGGGAAAGGTCCTCCTTGTATACAGTTGTTACTACAAGTAGGGTAGTAGAAGTTGGTTGGCTGCAGGCAGGGCAGTAAGTGGTTAATTAGCTGTAGGTAGAGCAATAAGGGTCTATTGTAATAGTAGGCGTATCGGCGCTATTGTTGTCTAGTTTATCCTAATTGACTTTGCCTATCGCAGCACTAGTCTTAGTTAAGGTCGTTCCTTATAGTGTGCGTAACTTAGTCTTAGTTAAAAAGGGTTGTCCTTCCGTAGGTATATCGGCACGGTGTCTTATCTTGTGGGTTGTAGGCGTATTAGTATAACAGTAATCGGGACCGCAGGCGTATTAGCACGAGGCCTTATCTACTCGTAGGTATATTGGCGCGAGGTCTTGTTAATATATTGTAGTTCTATAGACATATTGGCGTAGAGCAGTAATGTTAGCGGTTAGGTTAGGTTATAAAAATGAGGCTAAAACCGATCCAAAATTTAAATTAGAGTCCTAAACCGGTTATATAACCGGTTAAACCAGTAAAACCAGATTAATTGTATATATTTTGGTGTCATATAGTGTACAGGATGGGTAGAGTCGTTAAGGGTAAGGTGAAATGGTTAAATAAAGTAAGGAAATAGTAGATAGAAGGCTTATAAAGCTTAAGCAACGTCAGCTAGTTTCGACCAATTTTGAAGCTCGTATATACTATCGCGAGTCTTGGCATAGTATTGAGCAGCATATTAGTCGTTAATAATCGTGTATTTAACAATATCGTCCTTATTATCCTTATCGCCCTCATTACCCTTATCGCCCTTATCTTCCTCATCTTCCTCATCGCCCTTATCGCCCCTATCTTCTTCCTTATCTTCCTTCTCATCCTCTAGCTTGCCAGCTTGTTTATCTATATTACCTATTAAGTCGCCCATTAAGTCGCCCGTTGCATTACTTACCGCGTTAGCAGCTTTAGCAGCAGCTTCGGCAGCAGCTTCTTCCTTATACTGCTTATTAACGTTAGAATCAATGCCCTTTATAAAGGCTTTGGCTTGGGAACGTCCGAACTAGGACTTAAGGCACTCGTTCGCTTTAATAATATCAGCTTTAAGACGGTTTTAGGAGTTAGTAAGAAGGTATTTAGTAGAACTAAACACGCGCTCGCATTTAGCGCTTATTAATGGTATAGCTAGCATATTAAGGGCGAACTAAGCGAGATCTGGCTTTAATGAATAGACGTTATTCTAGTAAGCTAGAGGATTGTCGGCTTCTTCGCGGTTGCTTTAAATATAGCCTTAATAGTCATCGCTCTTGCAAATAGGCACTGCCTTAATCTACTCGTGTTCTTTTAGCCTACTAAATTGCTTACCTAGTATATAGCGAATTGGTAATAAGAGCTTAATAACGGCTGGAGTACTATACTTGCCCTTATACTCCTCTAGCCAGAGGTCCTCTACTAGGCCTTTAATACCGCGATTATCTAGAACCTTAGGATTGCTAGTAACCTAGTACTTCTTAATCTTATTATAATCAAATTTCTGATAAAACCACTACCACTTCTTATCCGGTAAAAGCACCTATATAGTGTAGTAGGCGGCACTATCGTCTACGGAGTTATAGTACTCCTTATACTTCTCCCATAAGGCGTAGGCTGCTGCTTTAAGATAGGTGTATTCTTTGCTATTACTATAATTAAGGCGGAGGTCTTAAAAATTAATCTAGGCGTTATAGGTGTAGTTAAGGAGCTAGTTTATAGCAGTAAACTAATAAGAAAGTGTATACTTATGGCCCTAGCTATATATAGTAGCTTTATAGAACAGCTAGAGGACAAAGGATAGCTTTTTAAGGAGGAACTAGTGGTGTAGTATAAGACGGTCGTTCTTAAGGCCTTCGCCACGTTTTGGTATATGAGTATTGCAGAATTGTTGTATTCGTGGCTTGTAATTAATAAGCTATATAATAGAACTAAAATATAAATTCTATTGCGTTGTATTGCTTTAGATAAGCTAGTTAATAAGTTAGTTAATAAATTTAAAAAATTAAATATTGTAACCGTAGGCCGGAAATTATAAAATCCGTCGCCGGAGCTAATAAGAAGCCTCCGTTGTGACGTTACGGTAGTAAATATCGCCAAAATCTTAACACTAAATCTCTATACTTACCTCAAGCATATCAAATTCTGACTACCCCCCGCCTACTATAATACTCTAAAACTCTTTATAACGTTGTGGCGACATCCGGATATATTATATAATATTATAGAGTCGTCTAAAAGCGCCCTGCTTCCTCTAGATCTTTGCGATTAACTTAAAGTCGTGCCTACTATAAGCTAGCTCCAATTTCTCCAATATGGTGTCTGCTTTTTTGCCTAGCAAGAAAGCCTATGCAGCTAGGTTAACTATATAGCTAAGACACCGCAGCCAATAACGCTTTCGCTGCTTTTCTAACATCTTTGGATAAAGCGTCCTTAAGATTAAATTGACAGCTATATCGTTATTAAACGCGTTATTAAGCATAAAATATCCAATCCTTCCGCCAATTTTATACTCGCCAATTATATCTAGAACGATTTAAGCTTAATTGGCGCCACTATATTCGCCCTTAAGACGCCACATAGTAAGAAGCTTTGTCTATTAGAGGCCGTTCTTATTAATATAGTAGCTAATAATCGCGATAATTGTATAGTAGTTCGGCGATGTCTAAAGGTTAAAGGATAGGTAAATGTTCAATCAAGCCTCGTGTAAGTTATCTCGTAGCTGTTGTTTCTGCTTCCTAAACTCATTTATTACCTAGCTGCGTATAGTATTACGCGTAGGAATTAGCTTCGCTAGGCCTTTGTATATATACTAAACTAATTCTAGGAAGTAGGCGTTTTTAATCTGGTAGAACGCGATATGGTAGTATACGAGCCACCAAATTAGTAGCAGCTTAAAGGCCTTAAACCAGACATTTTAGATATACTCTTGCTGCTAAACGTACTGTTTAATTGGTCCTTTTGGCTTAATTAAATTGCCTTTCTAATTAATCCTATGGGTTCGTTTCCAGTGGCTAAGAATGGTAGAGTTACTATTAAGCGCTAATTACTAATCAGTAAATAGGCAGGGCTACTAGCGGAGTCTCTTACTAAGTGGCTTATACGTCTTATCCTTCTTCTCATCCAAACACTAACAGCAGTAGTAGTACTTAATTCCTATAGTCTCGTGAACCATTACGAAGCCTTTCCCTTTACCCCATATATGCGAGGACCTCTTTTTACCACGTCTTTGGCTAGCGATTTTGTTAACTTGTTGGTACCACTGTCTATAGAGCTTAATTTGTTTTGGCTTAGCCGCCAGAGGTAATAACGGTAGAGGCTCTGGCAAGGATTTAGATTCAGATTTATAATAGGTAAGAGACTCCAGATCAATCGTATTTGCAGTCGTCTTTAGGCGCTTTCGTTTTCTACTACCGGAGGCCTTACTAGTATGTTTTTGAGGAACAGCAGGAGCCTTGCCCGCAGCACGACTGCTGCTTATATGGCTACTACCACCTCTACGCGTTGATTGGCTGGTAACGGGAACAAAGCTATCCATAGGATCGGTGGTATTAAACGATGAGGGCAGTAATAAGGGCAGTAATAAGGGCAACGCGATAAGCGTAGTAATAAGGGCGACGCGATGAGGTAGGATTAACCACCTCAGCTTGATCAACTGCCTTAAATCGACCATCCTGGATCGATCTGCTTATCTATAAAAGTTTAGCGGATTAAATCGGACGTCGCTTCACTATAGAACGGTCCTTGATACACGACTTAATAGGCTGGCGTTCGCCCTTATACGAATCCTCACCACCAAAGCTTGATCTGGTTTTATTGGTTATCCGGTTACCGCAGAAGCTTTAAAACCAATCTAGATCCAGCCAATCAGAGCATTTAACCGGTTAAGGCTTTAATTATGGTAAAACCGAACCAAACCGAATAAGTAACCTAACCAGTGACATCACTGGCGTAGAGCTTATTAATTTGGGTAGCAGTATAGTGCAAGCGTTGGGTGACGATAGTGGTCGAATATAGAGCTTGTTTATCGGTCGGTTAATGGGTCGCAGGCATATCAGCGCGACGGTAATTAAGATTGTAGGCATATCAGTATAATTATTGTCTCGTTCATAGATCGCGGGCGTATCAGCGCGATTATTTGGTTAGTAGATCGCAGGCAGATTAGCGCGATCGTTCGGTCGACTATAGGCGCAGCAGCATAGTCGTTGTCTGTTCGGGTCGTAGGCGTATTAGCGCGATAGGTTATCAGGTTTAGGGTTTAGGGTTTAGGGTAGTAGTATGGTGCCAGCGTTAAGGTAATAGCAGGCATATCGGCGCTATCATTCGGTCGTGCTCTAGGCGTAGCGGCATAGTCCTTATTCGTTTGGGGTAGCAGTATAGTGTAAGCGTTAGGTCCTTCCTAATTGATTTTATCTCTCCTTGTACAGCTTAGTATTAATTGGGGTGGTTATTACAGCGTAGTAGTTAGAGGATAACGGGTAGGATTCGTTCTAGAGGACTTCGCGGACAATATGCACCTACCGCCTAATGGCACGGCGCGGGTCATAAGTTAGTTTATCTTGGCCGTCGGCCCGAACCTAATGCATACTAGAGGACTTCGCGGACAACATACACCTACCGCCTAATGGCATAGCGCGGGTTATGTCTTGGCTTGTCTTAGCCGACACTGCGGGATTAGTACTGGGCTTAGTAACAGAATTACTATATTATTCTCCGCAGTACTAGGCTAAGTCTTAACCGAGGTCGTCTCTGTAGCTTATATAACTCCGTATTAGTTAAAAAGGTTAGGGGGGATTCTAAAGAGCCGCGCTTAATCTAGTAGGGTAGTAGTAGGCTGTAAGCTATCGTGTCCTTAGCTATTAAAGTCGGCATTTAATTATAACTATAAGAGACCTTCTAGCTGCTTAAATACCGGCTCCCGGTTTAATAATAGTGACTTAACACGTTAACGCCGCGCAGCTAGGGGTGTTTAACGCGTATTCTCTGTAAGAATAACGCGGGATAGGGGTAGGAGATTATCCAGGCCTTCCTAGGCGAGGTAAAGAGGGAGCTTTAAAACGAATGAAGTCCCCCCTAGGTGGGTAAGCTTAGTATAATGTTATAGCTTATATAAATGCCTCTAAACCAAAGCTTGTAGAATGCTGTATTATAAAGATACTAAGCTAAGGAGCAGAAGAAGGTTGAGGAAAGGATGGGTCTATATACACGAGCTAAGTCTCTAAGCGAGCCCCTAACTAGGCTGCATGTAAACGTTATAGGGGTAGTGCCCTAGCGCCGTTATAATACCCTAGTTCTCCAAGGGTAATAATATCGAATGCTACCCGCTTAAACGGTTAAGTGGCTAGGAATTTATATTCTCGTCTTTAAGAGATCTGCTATATATACTTTAATATTAAGTAAACTTTACATTCGATCTTAATCGGTGCTTATTTATTAATTAGCTCTTTAAGCTCTACGCTATTAACGTGCTTAGGAAGCTACTTAATAGTATTAGGTTCTATATAGCCAAGTATTTTATACTATTTAGTAGCTATAGCTCCGACTAGTTTATGGGCCATTCTACTTAGTTAGTATATTCTTATTAAGAAAGTCGATTAAGTTATTAAATTTAGGGTAGGCTGTCTATGTATTAGTGTCTAGTGGCCCCCTAGTCGTTTTATATAGCATACTGTTTTACTAGTCGCTAGACGGTATAGTAGGTTTTATCCTAAGTCAAAATTAATATCGTTATTAGTGGCTCTTAAGAGCGCTATAATATTTGTAAATATAGTAGGTACTAGCGCTATATAGGATAGCTTCATTTTTAAGTTCCCAATAGGTGTATTAATAGTAATAGTTACTATTCCGTAAGCTTAAATCTTTTTAAAATTTCCGCCAGTAATTAGGTAGTCGTCTTCTGCAGCTAGGTAGAAGAAGGTAAAGTCTTCTTAGTTATTACAGACGTAGGTATCTACACTAGGGTTAAGTATTTAAGTATTCTAGAGTTTAAATAGAGTTTAACTAGTACTAAACACGGCAGTATAGCTAGTTAGGGTTTTAGAAGGTAGGGTTTTAGAATTAAAATCAATTATAGATTCTATGCTCTTTTGATTATCCTTTTTTACCCCTTATTTTTTAATCTGTTTAACAATGCGTTTAATTTAAGGTATGGATAGGATCTTTTTATATACTTCCTTCTGGACGTCTAGGTTTAGTTTCTATCCTTAAGGGCGCTTATACTTAGTAATATAATAGTAGTTGCTAAATTAATGTATAAGGCCGCATACGCATATCTTATTCCACTTAAAATTGGAATTAGAATTACTGTTAAAATCTAAATTAGAATTCGAATTGCCTTATAGGGTTATAAATGCGGAGCTATTAGTAGGGGTAGTAGAGGATACCTGCTATATGCGGTAGTGCTCCTTAAATTCCTTAATTAGTTCGATAATAGATAGTATATCTTCGCCCTTCCGTTTCTTGCAAATAAGGTCTACTTTTAGGGCTCCTATAAAGCTAAAAAAAGATAGGCTTAATAGCTTAAACGAAATCGTAGTGTGGCCTGAATCCCTATACGTCTAGTAGCTCTAATTATTCCGCAAGTTTATTGTTACGGCACTGACCTAACGCATACTGTTTCATACTGTCTTGTACTATTTCCTACTATTAGCTGGCCCACCACTAGCGACTTAGCGGCCGGCCCTACTATTTATATATAATACCCCCTTTCCACCTTCTTTCCCTCTTTATACCACAACATAGTTATTCAGTCTACTTTATTATAGCACTGTAATAGTTTATGGTATCTTTAATTTACGCCCTATCGCGATCACTAATTCCTCATACCCTAGCCAATTAACCTCCGCCCTAGAGTAATCGCGACCTATACGCGCCTCTGCTAAAACTAATACGTCCCTAGTATAGTCCTAAAACGATCCTTAGTTTTTACCTAGCGCCTAGATAGGTAACACTAATGATGCTGAAATGGCCAAAACCTAGAACCCCTACGACATCTTTATAGACATCTTTATAGAGATATACCCTAATATCGCGTAGATAATCCGCCGCTCCCTACTATACCTAAAGACCTTTAAGCCTAGTAAAGCTTACCTTACCCTTATTAACTATACCAACGAGTTCCTTAATAATATTAAAGGAGGACTATAGTGTATATATAATATAAACACCGCCAACAAAAAAGCTAACAAAAACCTTAGTGCCCTTATTGCTTTCTAGATAAGAACTATTAACTCCTAAGTAAAGACTATTACCGTTCTAAAACAATCAACCCTTATAACAACGGTAGTAACCTAGCAGAAAAAACGAAGATCTAAAGACCCGCTAATATTTAGCGGAAAAGGCACCCTACTAGAATGATAAGCTAATTTTAAGACCTGGCATATTAAGATTAAAAGAGTCTTTAACTAGGACTAGGACTACTTTAATATAGTTTAGTCCCAGATCCTTTATATCTTAAATATACTAGAAGATAAGGCCTATAAGTTTATTAAGTAGGGCCTAGAGCTTATATATAAGAACCTAAATAACATATCTACCTGGAAATGGCCTACTAAGGAAGATATACTTAAAGACCTTACTGCCTACTATAAGGTCCTTAATATAACCTAGGTTATAAAGAATAAGCTTAACTATTTCCCCTAGGGTGAGTATAATTACTGGTCCTAGAAGGGAGAGCTTAATAAGCTAATAGTCTACGCTAAGAAGACAGACGAATAAAAGGTAGACCTACTCTAAAAGTTTATCTCCCTAAAGATGGAAGAGCTGGTACTTGGACTTACCTACGAAATTAATAATAGCGACTATATAGGTTAGAGCAAGCAGATAGATATATTTGCTAAGAACTTTATAAACTATATATACCAAGCCAACCTTAAGAAGAACGCTAACTACCGCCTACCTACCTAAGCCCCTGCCTTTATGTTGACCCTAACTCTAGTAGTAACTAAAGAACCTATGGACCTTAATAGAATCTTAGATACGGAGCGTAAGCGCCGCGTTAATAATAGACTATGCCTTACCTATAGCCTGCCCGGCCACTAAAAGGATGCTTATAACTCTATTAAGATAGCAAACCTAGTCCTAATACTACCCTATTAAACAACGCGAACTAATAACTGCGGACGCTGCAACTATAGAGTCTATTATAGACGCGGCGATTATAGAGCCTATTATAGCCGCGGCGGACGACCCCCCCCCTTTAACCCTATAGCTTAGTTACTCTAAACTATGCCCTATATAGGAGCCTAACCCATTAATAACGCTTAGTATTAGCGACTTCGCGCTAGCGAATATAAACACAGTTATGTTATTAGTAAGGTATTGTCTTCCTATACCCCAACTAAAACTAAAACCAATACTACTAGCTAGACGGACACTAGACCGCCCTATTAAGACAGCCCTATACCCTAGTTATTAAAAAGTAGACCCTTAGACTAAGTTGCGTTTAAGGGTTTAAACCATATAAGGAGGAAGACGAGAAGATTAGGTCCCTGTTACTAGATTAATTAGTCCTTTCTATTAGTAAACTACTACTTAATCTTAAATTAGTAAATAGTAATAAGAAATTAATTCTTATTTAAACCTAACTCTCCTTATTATATAACTTATACCCCTAAGTTTATATTAATATAGTAAGCCTAGTAGACTCCGGTAGTACTATAATAGCATTTACTAACGCAGAGTCTATTATAAGAAAGTATAACGTTATAACTAAGAAACTACTAGCACCTAGGCCACTGCGCCTTATAGATAGCATCCTAACTTTACTTATTACGGACTACTTTACCGCCTAAATATTAATCGGCCTCCATACTAAAGCTATGCTCTTTTTTATTACTAAACTCTCGCCTACTACCCTAATTATCCTAGGTATACCCTAGCTTTAAAAGCACGAGCCCCGTCCCAGCTTTAGGAAACTTAAAATCCGCTTTAACTTAGACTATTACTTTAGGCACTGCCTCCTATAGGGGATAACCGACGTTAGTAGGGACGCCCTATATAAATACTTAGCACTATTAAGCCTAGTGCCTAGAACTATATATAAAGCCCTAATAGTAGAAGACGTTCCTAATAAAGGGGAACCTATATAGCTGCAAAGAAATAAAACAGTAGAAGACTGGACTACCCTAGTACTTAAGACTAAAATAATAGGCTAGCTAGCCCTACCAAGACTAAGGAAAAAGGTTTACTTTGCGCCACTACTACTAAGAATTTAACCCCAACCTAGGCACTATTTAAACCCCAGCCGCCTAGCCTAATACCTAAAACTAAACTATATGCCATATACGCACACTATAGCTCGCGTTATAGTAAGGACTGGCTATAAAACTACTAAGACCTAGATAATAAAAACCGCGCCACTATAACGCCTAACCTTATACCTATCTCCCACGTATACTATATAGGGCCACCGCCTTATTTCCGCCCCCCTAGGCCAACTAAGCCGTGCTAGCCTAGCCGTAGCACTAGAGAACTAAATACGCCCCAACCTAGACGATATTAAATACACTTATGCTATTAATTTCACCCAGTTCTATAAATAAAAAGACGTAAAGGTAATAAGGATCTATATAGCGGAGCTAGTAGAACTAGTTAAATAAAATAAGCACCGACAGCTGCTTAAAGAGCTGCCTATAGGCCTAATAGAAGTACCAAACCTATTAGAAAGATCTTTCCGCCGGCTAGTAAAAGGCGACTATATAATAAAGGAAGCCCGTAAAGTGCTTCCCCCCTATTTCTATAACTTCCTTAAAATAAATCTAAAAATTAAACCTAAGCTTTTACGTCAGAAGATAGTTAATACCAATATTAAAAAATTCCTAAAAGGTAAACCAGGATTAACCCGCAAAGATATTCTATAACGCCTACTAAAGGAGTTTAATAAATATATTAAGCACTTCTTCCCTAAGAATATAGATAAGCTGCCCCCTTACTAACTATAGGACTATAAAATTAAGATTACCTCTAGAAACTAGGCCCTATACTATAAAAATAGACCACTCTTACCTACTAAACTTAGGTATATAAAGAAGTAGATTAATAAGATACTAGATAAGGGTTTTATCTGTAAATTAACCTCACTAGCTACTGCACTACTCCTCCTCGCTACTAAGCCCGGCGGCGGTGTGTAAATCTACTATAACTACTAAGGCCTAAACATAGTCACTATTAAGAATTAATACCCACTGCTACTAATCCGCGAGACACTTAACGCACTTTATAGTGCTAAGTACTTTACTAAACTTAATATAATTACTACGTTTAACCAGATCCGGATTGCGGAGGGCTATAAGTAGCTTATAGTATTTATTACCTGGTTCGGACTCTATAAGATACTAGTTATACTATTTAGCCTCTATAACGCACCCACTATATTCTAAAACTATATTAACTATATTTTATATAACGCCCTTAACAACTACTACACCGCCTACCTTAATGACGTCCTTATCTTTTCTAAAATATATGCTAAGCATACTAAGTATATAAATAAAGTTATCTAAAGACTTAGTAATACTGGACTTTAGATTAATATTAATAAGTCTAAGTTCTACTCTACTAAAATAAAATACCTCGGTTTAATTATTTTAACTAATAGTATAACTATAGACCCTAAGAAGGTATAGGCCTTATAGAAATAGAAGGACCCAACATTAATTAAAGAACTATAATAATTTCTTAGCTTCGCGAACTTCTACTAACAATTTATCTAAGGCTACTCTACTATTGCTATATTTATAATAAAACTCCTAAAAAAGGATATTAGATAGCTATAGGGACTAAAATAAGCTAAATCATTTAAGGCCCTTAAGGGAGCCTTTACTTCAGCACTAGTATTAGCATACTATAACTATATAAAGAAAACAGTGGTAGAGACGGACGTATTAAATTAGGCTTCTGGCGGAGTCCTTTCCCAGTATAATAATAACGGAAAATTAAGACTAGTTGTATTTTTCTCCGCAAAATACTTTACGCTAGAGTATAACTATAAGATCTATAATAAAGAACTCTTAGCTATTGTTAAGCCTTTAGAGGAATAGCGTCTTAAGCTATAAGGGACTAAGGAGCTATTTAAAATTATTACTAACTATAAAAACCTACAGATGTTTATAACTACTAAGTAGCTAAACTAGCGCTAAGTCTAGTAGGCGGAGTTCCTTTTATAGTTTAACTTTGTAATTATATATAGACCTAGTAGCAAAGCCACGCTCCCTAATACCCTAAGCTAGCTACCAGGAATAAGGCCTAAGGACGCTAATAATAAACGCCTCCGCTACTAAGCCTAAGTTATTATACCTCCCTAGAAAGTTAACCTTATAATCTTAGAAGAATTACTATATAAGTCCCGTAACTTTAATAACATAAAGTTTATAGCCGCTCTAGACCCTAAAATAGCTAAAAAGTTACTAAATAAGTTAATCTAGCTAGGATACTAGAAGAATAAACTCGTAAGAGATATAGTAGTAGCCCTACGTAATTAGAAAGCTCGCTATTAGCTAAAGAAGATTAGGAAATTACTCTATTATAATAAGTTAGAATATAGTATTATTAACGGACAGATCTACTTCCGCTAACGTCTTTTTATCCCTAACGCCCTAGACCTCCACCTAAAAGTTACCTATTGCTCTTATAGTAGCGGCCCCGCTAGTTACCCTAGCTAGGTTAAAACTCTTAACCTCTTAAACCAAATATACTAGTAGCTAGGAATCTCCTAGTTTATAGCTACCTTCGTTAAAGACTATACCCTATACTTTTACACTAAGACCCCCTATTCTACCCCGCCTGGTTTCTTAAAGCTACTAGAATTACTTACCCGCCCGTAAACTAATATCTTAATTAACTATATTATAACGCTACTAGTATACTAACGCCATAGTAAGGTATATAAATATATCCTTATTATTATAGACCGCCTAACTAAAATGCGATACCTTATTTTAGTAATAGGATTCTTAATAGAGGAGCTAGTTAATGGCTTTATTAATAATATATATAAGCTCTATAGTATACTAAGCACGATTATCTCTAATTACGGCATATAATTTATTAGCAACTTCTAGCAATAACTAAGTAAACGCCTTAAGATAACCTTATAACTAAGCTTAGCCTAATACCTAAAAACGGACGGCCAAACTAAAATTATTAACGCTGCCGTAAATAAATACCTTTATGCTTTTATTAGCTTTATATAGGACAACTAGGTTAACTACCTACCGCTTACTAAGTTTGCTATAAATAACTAAGTTAACGAGAGTATAGGCATCTCCCCGTTTTTTACAAACTATAGCTTTAACCCTTACCTTAAAATCGAGCCTGCTGGCCCCCGCCTATTAATACTATTAGTATAAGTAAAGAAGGAGTTCTTTTACGTAGACTCTATAGCCAACCGCTTTAAGGAAATATTAATATAGCTTAAGGCCCTAGCCTAGATTTTATAGTAACGCTATAAAGATAATACTAATACCTATAGGGATAAGAGCGCGTTATTCTATAAAGGTGATATAGTTATAGTTAGCTTAGAAAATATAAAGATAAATAAACCTAAGAAGAAATAGGATAATAAATAGGACGGCCTGTACCCCGTACTCGTAGTATACTAAGGGGCAGTTATAGTAGACCTCCTAGACTATATTTAAGTAAATAAATCCTTTTATATATCTAAGGTCCGCCTCTAGGCCGCTAAAGAGATCCCTAGCTAAGTAAATATTAATACTATAGAGCGCTATAATATATAAGGACGAGTAGTAAAAAGAGATAATAACGGCAACATAAAAGACAAATGGGAGTTTAAGAAAATCCTTAATATACACGACGAAGACCCCTAGGGCCTAACTTATAAGATTAAATAGAAATATTATAAGGATATAACCTAGCAGCTAGAGGAAGACCTAAAAGGTTATAAATAAGCTATATAGCGCTTTTATAAGTAATACCCTAAGAAGCTAGGACCCCCAGACTGGGCATAAGATAAGGAAAAGTCACGCTAAGGTTACGGCCAACCACCGTATTAAAATTTGTGGTAGTTAAGATGTTATAGAACTTTAACCGGCGGTTAAAGTTGTTTAATTAGCCAAATTCTTGCTAAGAAACGCCACGCGGACTGATTTAAGTGGCGGTATAGAGTTCTGCTGACCTTACTTACTAAACTAACTAATTAGGATTTTCCATACCCAGTATAGAAAATCGCCATTAGCTTAGTTAAGGGCGGTAAGTAGAACGAATATCTTTATAGTAAAAAATAGGCAACCCCATATACTGCCTATTTTTAAGTTATCTATTTAGTTTAGGGACTAAACTATCTAGGGGAGAGGAGTACTGTTACGGCACTGACCTAACGCATACTATTTTATACTGTCTCGTACTATTTCCTACTATTAGCTAGCCCACTACTAGCGACTTAGCGGCCGGCCCTACTATTTATATACAATACCCCCTTTCTACCTTCTTCCCCTCTTTATACTATAACATAGTTATTCAGTCTACTTCATTATAGCACTATAATATTTATAGACGTTCTACTAGCTGTTTAACCATTTATTAATGCTCTGCTTTTTATTATAGGCTTTTAAAGCCATATATTAATTAAGGACGTTATACTTTTAACCTAAGGTAGTAGGGGTAAGTGCAGTCTTTAGTGCCTATAGCCGTTTATATACCGTATCTAGGCCGTCAATAAGAGGGAGGTAGGCTACCGATGTTAAGCGAACAATATAGTTACTAATATTGTCTATAGCCTGTTCTCGCTTTTAATATACGCGTAGGTCGTCTTTATATTCGGCGTAGAGCTAATTACAGGCTGTAAGCTTAATTTGGTCTAGCTAAGCTATTAATATAGCATTAAAAAGTACGTCCGCTAGTATAGGTTAATGCGGTAGTTCTAGCTTTAGAAGCTTATCTTTCTTTTTAGATAGGTTAATATACTCCTATACCTTATTAGTTTTAGCAGTATTTTAAATAATAAAGAACCATTAAATCTAATTAGATGGCTGGTTAAGGATAAGGTTGACTTTTAATTCGGTAGAGGTTGTTATTTTTAGAATTTAACAGGTCAGGTAGGGTCCAATTGGTGTCTTAGCAAAAACCTTATTTTAACGTTCCGAACTTTTGATTTGATTTATTAGTTTGTTTGTCGGTCGGGTACGGTCGTTAACTAAGGTCAATTGTCCGTTCGTTTAATAGGCGAAGAAGCTTAAAACACTGTAAAGGTAGTAGAAGTAGTGACTTCTTAAATAAGGTAGTAGATTAACTGGTTAGCAGATAGTGCGATCCGGGCTTATAACTGTAAGCTTTATAGTATAAAGAATTAAATAAACGACTTAATTGTAAATGTAGCTTTAGAGTATCTATATATACACGAACAAAGGTAGGTTACTAGTATCCCTTAATCTTATCCTCAATATAGCCGTAATTGACACTTTAGGCTAATTAAAGCCGGCTGTAACTATTACGGTCCATAGTATATAATATAGTAGTGTTTTTGACGTAGTACTGGTAGTCGGTTATAATAAACTATTAGGATATAGCTACTAGTATATATTAAGCTGCCTAAAAGGATTTATATATATAGAACTATAGTGCTATAGCCTAGAGGCTGTATGCGCAGTATTGTACGTAGTATAATACAATAAATATATGTATATATATAAAAGAACTTGTATAATTACAGCACCTGTTATACCAACCGCGTGCTTACGCGTTCGGTACACCAGGTACGCGTTTGCGCGTTCAGTACACTAACCACTTACTTACGCGTCTGGTGCACTTATAAAGCACTAACTAATTAGGGTGGAGGCGTATTAGTATATAGACTACGTAGTCTGCTTTACACAATCGACAGTTACTATCATCTAAAAGAGTATACGATACTATACGTATTTCGTGCCCCTAGATCTAACTTACTTGTGCTATTAAGTTAGTACGAATACTGATTAGTAAGCGCGCACAGATTAGCAATTACTTAACACCTCCCCCCGAGTAATACACGACAGCAACCACCTGTTTAGACTCCTAGTACGACCTACTAGAAGGTTAGAAGTTGGGGATTACGGACTATCACCAACTCTGTATACTTATTTAAGTCTTAGTACGGTTTACTAAAAGTTATAGACGCGAATACAGACCTTTACGGAACCCCCTATCCTTAACCCTCTTTAAACCTTAAACCCCTATTCCTACTACACCCTCCCTTAATACCCCCGACCTCTTTTTAGACCCCTTACGGAGACCCTTACCCTTCTACAAACCGTTATAGACCCATCAATCGCCTTTACGGACTACTATAAAACCCCTTAAACTGTTATGGACCCGCTAATTGATTTTACAGACCGTTATAAGACCTCCTCTACCCACTATAAGCTACTACGACCCGCTATAGCTTATATAGATATACAACGCTATATAATATGGCAGATATAAGTAAGCAAATTAGTGAAGGTTAAAAGAAGTGGAGCTAAGGAGTCGACCTTACGTTTATAGACGACGTTAATAACTATATTAATTTTAAAATCCTTAAATACAGACACTATAAGCTTCTAAACGACGACCTATAAGAGCAATATAAGGAAGACTTTGCGGACTTTACGGAAGCTATTCTTAAGGCTTATAACCCTACTACTATCCGTAACCTATAAACCCTTTTACGTTACTAAGGTATATGGGTTAAAAAGGATAAACAAGTTACTATTATATAGTCCTTATATAATATAATATAGGAGGAGGACCAAACAGAATAGACTAAAGAGAAAATCCTAGACTAGGTTAAAGCTACTAATAATCTCTTTACTTCTCCTAAACTTAATAGCATCGCTAGCCTTATACCTAACCTACTTAACTAAATTTATTTTATAAACCCAAGCAATTTCAGAATTAATCTTATAGGCTAAAGCATACCTAGTACCTAAGTTACGGACCATAATACCCCCATAAACCAAAATACGGACTAAAACCCTTTTATTGCTAAAGCTATAGATCTATAACCTGCCTAAGTTATAGATCCGCAAGCTATATATCCGTAAACTATATATCCATAAGCTATATATCCGCAAGCTATAGATCCGTAAGTTATAGATCCGTAACACACCTAAGTAAAGACCTATAGTAAGGAACTAGCTAACCTAGCTAAGCTCTATACCGACGAATCTAAGTATAGCGGTAAAAATGACAATTTTAACTTTAAACTAACTATCTTTACGGACCTTTGCTAAAAGGCTAATATTCCTAAATAAGAGTTTAGCTAAGCCTACTCTACTATACTACGCGGCCTAGCACTTAACTACTACTACACTAACCTTAAGAGTAACCCCTTTAGTGTTCCCTTTAATAAGCTATATAAAGCTACCCGTAACTACTTTAAAGGACTAGAATATAAGCGTAATATTCTTATTTAATAGAATACGACTAAGCTACGGACCGTAATTAATAAGAACACTAAAAAATTAACTATAGAGTGCCTGTAAATTCTTATTAAAGACCTCCGGCACCTATAGTACGGCCTTAACGCCAAGCATTAAATAGACGACTTCCTGCATAACAAACTTATTACGGCCTACTAGGAAGTAGAGCCCTGTAAGTACGCCTATTATAAGCCTATAAACACCTTAGCTAGCCTTATTAATAATCTACGCTCCTTTATTATAATGTATAAAGTCTTAAACCTATAAGGTAGTACTTAAGCCTTTATTACGGATATTTAATATCCGTAAATAGACTTAGACGTCTACTTTATGGACCGCCGCTACTGCTAGCAGCACCTATACCGACCAAGTCCCACCTATAACCCCTATAGTAACCCCTATACGAAAATATACCCCTATAGACGAACTATAGAAGTGCTTTGTGTGTAGTAAGGAAGGATATTAGTCTATAAGGTATACCTAGGAAGAATATAATAAGTCTAGGAAGAGACTTAATAGCTATATTAACTAGTTCATTTTAAAATATAAAGGAGAGGAAGTAAAAGAGCCCCCTAATAAGTTAATAGAAGCCCTTATAATTAACTTTAACTTAGACGCTTAGGAATAAAAGACCTTAGAGACATTTTTAACTACTTTTAGACCTTTTACGGACAGCCAAGCCTTTAATATTACTACTGTATTAGCCAACCGTTTCTTTATACACTTAGTTACGCCTAAAAACCATTCCATAAGCACCCCTGTTATAGATGTTATAGATTATAAGTAGGACCTATTTGTATATATTACTATAAAACGCTATACCCCTAAGGAATTCTACGGTGTTATAATCGATATAGGTGCCTCTAAGAAGTCTACCGTAGGCTATAGATAATACCTCGTATATAGGACCACCATAAATAATAATACGGATATTAATATTATATAAACTGGGGCCGTAAACGTCTAATTTGGTATCGGCTCAACCGCATTAATTAGATTAGTTAAAGTTAAGACTCTAATTAGCCTAGTTAACTTCCATATAATAAAAGCGGATACCCCTTTCCTACTCTGCCTTACGGACATAGATAGGTTATAGGTCTACTATAATAACGTTATAGACACCTTAATTGGCCCTATAACTGCCCTAGGAAGTAAGTATATTACCCTACCAATTATATAACGATTTAGACACCCGTTCCTTATATAGGGAGAGACTCTACAGACCTATATTTAGGAATCTTTTAACTACAACCCGTACTACCTTACTAGTACTAAAATCTACCGCCTATACTGCCGTTTCGGCCACCTGTTAGCCGAAAAGCTATATAGAGTCCTTAAACACTCTAGACACAACAACGTTAATAGAAAGGCAATTAACTACCTAACTAAATACTGCTCCTTTTGCTAGAAATACGGACGTTCCCTAGGCCAATTTAAGTTTACTCTTTATAAAGACCTTAATTTTAACCACTTAGTATACGTAGATATTATGTATATTAACGGCAGCCTAGTATTATATATAATTGACGAGGCAACCCGCTATTAAGCCGCCCGTTAGTTATAAAATATATCCATAAAATATACTTAGGACATTTTACGGACCTACTGGATTAATATATACGTTGGACCCCCTAAGTACATTACCCATAACGCCGGTAGGAACTTTATTAATAAGAAATTCTAGTAGTATACTACGGCCATAGCTATATTAATAAAAGCTGTTTTAGTTAAGGCGCATTAGTCTATTAGGCTTATTAAGTAAGCTTACTTAGCCTTATAGAGAGCTTACTAGATTATTACGGACGAATATAAGGACATTTAAAAGGAACTGGCTCTATAGATGGCCGTAAAAGCCGTTAATAATACTACTGGCCCGGACGGACTAGTACCTACCCTCTTGGTCTACGGAGCCTACCTAAGGATAAGCAAACTGGATCCTTTTACCCCGTCTATTATGGAACGAGCAGCCGCAATACAGAAGGTAATAGCTAAGATAGTCAAGCTACGGGCTAAACAAACTATTAATAACGCCCTATACTACCGTAACGGACCTAATACAACCCTAGTATATGACCTCCTGCTTAACTCTGAAGTCCTTATATAGCGTTAAAGCGGTAATTAGAATGGACCTTATCGCCTACTGGCCGTAGAAAACGAGACGTGCTGCGTATAACTCCCTAGTGGGCTAACTAGCTTTAAAAGTACGTCTATAAAACCCTACTTTCGGCCTAAAGATAACCATAACGTTAAGCTAGACGAACTGGAAACACCTGTTAAACTAGACGAACTGGAAGCACCTGTGGAATTAAACGAACCGGAAGCACCCGCCGAACTAGATAAACTAAAAGCACCCCTACCTACCTTAGAAGTCCCCTAGGAACTTACTAAACCCGTTAAACCTATAAAGCGTGGTTAAGGACGCCCCCGAAAGCACCCTATAACTAAAAACCCCGTAATAAAGAATTACTTAACCTCTATAGGAATATCCGCAAGGCAATCTCCACCTACGGATATATTAGTTCTAGTATAAGAAACCCCGTTTACGGACTTACGACGTAAAGAAATTAACGGACTACTTAAAAAGGGTATCTTTGCGGTTGTAATGAAAAGAGACGTTCCGCAAGGCGCCTATATATTTAATTTACGCTTCGTTAACGAAATTAAGCACCCTAGTACTAATAAAGCTTTTAAAAAATTAAGACTTGTTATATAAGCCTATAACGACTAAGGGAAGGGCTTAGTCCTTATATAATCGCCTATAATCTAACGAGTTAGCTAACGGATTATACTTGTACTTACGCCCGGACTACAGTAAAGTAAACCTGTAGCCCTTTACCTACGGGATATCTTGCAAGCCTATATGCAGTCTAATACCTACTTAAGTAGAAATATCTTTATACAACTACCCTATAAGCTTAACCTATAACTAGGAACAATTTTATGGGTTGTAAAACCTCTTTATAGAGTACTAGAAGCCGGAAACTATTAGTTTAAGACGTACTACTAGCATTATGTTAGTAAGCTTAAAATAGAATAGTTGACCTATAACCCCTACCTCCTATATAGCCCATTAAACGGCCTTAGTATTATTAGACTCTAAATAAATAATACCCTCTTCCTAGCAGACCAAACTTTTGCGGACGCTAAAGAAACTAAACTATAAAAGGTAAAGTTCTTAGTAAAGCCGTAAGAGTAGTTAACTAAGCAGAATCTAATTAAGTTTAATGGAGGCCTAATTATATAAAAGGGTAACCTAATTAAGCTGACTTAGGAACGCCAAGCTTAAAACCTAAAGCCCGTTATAGTAAAGCCTATAGACCTTACTAGTTCCCGCAGAGAGACCTATAAGACCGTAAATATAAAGGACTAATACGCTGCATAGCGTGTAAAAGGCGCCTATATAGCCACAGTTTGCTAACCCAAATCTGCCTATAACTTGTCCTTTGCGGCCTAGGCAGTAAATCTATAAGAAGAAAATGTTAAGCAGCTTAATAAGCGCATTTAATGGCAAATTAACAACGTAATAAGAGGACTTACTTTTATACCACTGGACCTAAATTCCCTTAGTGTAATAGTATTTACGGACGCCTTCTTTGCTAATAACAAAGACCTATTATTATAAATCGGCTTTATAATTGTACTTACGGACCGTAATTAGGACGCAAATATACTGCACTAGTCTTTAATTAAGTGCAAATAAATAACCCAAAGTGTACTAGCTTCTAAACTATATACACTAGCCTATGGCTTTAATATAGCAGCCGCAATTAAATTAATAGTCTAGAAGATCCTATAATTGGAGCAATTACCCCTAGTCTTATGCACTAATTTAAAGTCCCTTTATGACTGCTTAGTTAAGCTAGGTATAATATAAGAGAAGAGGCTTATGGTCGACCTAATGTGCTTATATTAAGCCTATAAACGACACAAGATTACGGAGGTTAAATGGATTAGCGGTAAAAATAACTTAGTAGACGCTATGACTAAGGCAAAGCCGTGTTAAGCCCTTAAAACCCTAATTAACACGAATAGGCTTAACCTAGAAGTTATAGAATAGGTGGAACGGGATTAACGGAGCATCTATGGTACGCCTACGGCCCGTTAGAAGGCCGTACGGCTTATTATACGGTCCGTTTTACGGACCGTAAGCTATCAGATAATCGGCATAGGCAGATTACCCCAGATTACCGCAGACTGCCTATGTTACGGTATAGGTGGAAAACGGTAGAGAAGCTGCGGTGGAATTTAGTGGACTTATGTGACCTGCCGAATTCTGCTATGTTCTGCTACGGTGGTCGAATTGACTAATTACGATTTTCTATCCCCGGGATGGAAAATCGCCATTAGCTCGCTTAGCACTAGCGCCTTGGCGGCCCTTAAGATCTAACTTACGGCCCGTTAAAAGGCCGTACGGTTTATTTTACGGACTGTAAGCAGGACTTACGGCTAGCTTAGGGCACCGTTTGGAAGACAGCCTAGAAGGCACCTTAGGAGATTTCCTATGTATTTTCCTTTGCGTTTTATGGTTTTATTAAAGCAATTACGGAGGCTGTATACAGGTGGTTTCATTTTTTAAGTACCGCTAGTGTATAATTATAGCACCTGTTGTACCAACCGCGTGCTTACGCGTTTGGTGCACCAACCACTTACTTATGCGTCTAGTGCACTTATAAAGCACTGACTAATTAGGGGGGAGGCGCATTAGTATATAGACCATGTAGTCTGCTTTATACAATCGACAGTTACTATCATCTAAAAGAGCATACGATACTACACGTATTTCGTGCCCCTGGATCTGACTCACTCGTGCTATTAAGTTAGTACGAACAGAACTAATCCTATATTTAATAATTAGAAGCCTTAACTATAATATAAGCTTAAAGTTTAATATAAACCACTTCCCTACTATTTAAGCTAAAATAGCCTATATCTTTAGCTGTACTGGTAGGGATATATAAACGTATCTACGTTTATAATACGCCTAAGATTTAATAAACTCCTTCCTCTTTAGAGAAGAGATAATTAACTACCTATCTTTTATCTATAAGGACCCTTTAAGGTATAAAACGCTCGCCTTAATTATAAAAGCTTAAATATAGAATAATAAAGACCTTTTTAGCCTTCTAAATCCGCTCTCTATACTTAGCTAGCTAAGCTTAAATCCCCTATAAAGACTTAATACTAGACCTCTTTAATAAGCTTACCCTAGACTTATAGCGCACTATACTACTAGTTTTTACTACTATATAGACGCTAAAGGTACTTATATACTACTACCTAGCTAATAACTAAGGCCTTTATTAAATTAAGGTATAAGCTAAGCAGTATAAAGCTAGAAACTCTTTAAACTAGACTATTATAAAGGATATTATTGCAGTTACCTTAGGTTACCCTTAGGACAATCCCCGGACGCCCCTGTTACGAAAGTTACCCACATAAGTTTATCCTGTAACACCTACACACGTACCACTACTACCCCTATATTTTTAACTACGTTTCCTAACCTATTCCTGTTCTGCATTAAATGTCTTAAACTATTACGCGTTAATATACTTAGCACGGTCAATAGCTAGCAATTAAGCTTATTTGTAAACTGCTTTGTTAACTCCATAATAGCCCCTTAGATAGTCGCCGGTTATATACTAGAGGTATATACCCATAGTATATATAAGCCCTATAGTGTGGGAGAATTAAATAAACGACTTAATTTCTAAATATAGCTCTAAAGACTATATATATATATATAAGAAAGGTGGGTCACTAATACCCCTTAATCTTATACTTAATATAGCCGTAATTAATATTAGGCTAAATAAGTCGGCTATAACCATTATGGTCTATAGTAGGTAATATAGTAGTATATTTAACGTAGTACTAATAGTCGGTTATACACCCCCCCCCCAGATTTAACGGTGTAGTTAAAGCTGTAAAAAAAACAAAAATAAAGGTAGAGACTATACTAAAATAGGAAATTTAGATACAATTTAGGAGTAGTAAAGGGATAGGGTAATTATAATAGTATATTGCAATAATACTAGTTGCTAGATGATGTAGTAGTAATCTAATGTCAAATATCTACCAAATTTAACTGCTTTATTTATGCTTCGTGCTTTTAATAAGGTAAGATTTTAGTAAGGCCGTTAGCAGGCATTTTGCCCATAGGAACCCATTATACATTAATCTTTTTATCTTAGACTTCCTGTCTAAGCTAGTGCTAATAAACGTCGATATATCGAAGCTTGGTGTTAAGTTTTAGTGTATCCTGTCTTAGTAGGCGTATAGTTTGCATACTATTTTATAATAGGGTAAATTCACGCTCTAAATTAAAGCCGATTGCTTTAAAGAATTATTACTACTAGATAATCTTAACAGCAGTAGTAGATAGGGAGAGAAGCTCTACTTTAGTAGTTAAATAAGAAATAGATTGTTGCAAGCTAGATTTCTAATTAATTAGGCCTCCGAATAGCATAAATAGGTACCCTTAAGAGCTCTGTTTAGACTCCTTATAGTTTGCAAATACTATATTAAATGCCCTATAAAAGGTAACGTCTTCTTCTTCTAGGTTTCTGTAATATACATATACTCTAAATACTTTACTAAAGTATTTAATAGCTGTCAATTTTGTTCTAAGGTAGTAGGTAATAGCTTAGTTTACTATAAGGGGATCTTGTAGATAGGGAGCTATAAGGATACGATTGTGGAATAGGATAGATTCGTAAAAGAGATAAATCCTTAAGGAGGTAAGGCCTTAGGGATTATGGAGACTATATACTACGGGCATATACCTTTAATACGTAACCGGTAACTATCTAAGGGGCATCCGGGGGTTATCCTAAGGGCAACCTAAGGTGTCCGCAATAATATCCCTTACATTACCCCTCCTCCCCCCCCCTTCTTGCGGTTAGCCCCTAATTGCTATTACTTTACTGTAGGGAGATTATAAGGGATTGTCCTAAAAGGGGGTTAGAGAAATATTAGAGAGGTATTAGTATACCACTATATATTATCTATCTATCTAACCCCTACTTTAAACTCCTAAAAACCCTTAATAAGGAAAAAATATAACTAGGAGACCTATTAGAAGCCTATTAGAAGTATACTAGTAACTACCTAGGCTAATATAGAGATTTTTATATAACTCTACTTCTAAGCCTTTATGCCAGTCTATAATTAATTATAAGTATTATAGGTAATTTAGTATTCTAGTATAGTTCTATAAAACCTTTTAGTATAGGATTTAACGTATAGAGCCTTGGCTTGCTATTGTCTTTAACTATTAAGATATAGTTAATAATTCTTTCTTATAATCCTTTTTTATAATCCCCTGCGTTACTAATGTATTACTTCCGCATTTACCCTTAGGCTATTAGATGCGGTTAAGGTATTAATTAGTTAATTAAAGAGACTTATCTCTTAAGATTTAGTGTATATGCTTTTAAATCTGGTAGTCCTATGCTATATATTTAGTATAGCTCTACTATCTAGTAAATAGGGATACTTTGTAATAGCAACTGTAGCTATTATATAATTGTTAAGAACGTTTATAATGTTAATCTTTAATATTATAGTATTGTTTAGGTTTAATTAACGTCTTTATTGCCTTCCCTTGGCCGCGTACTTAGTTTTTATAAAGAAGTAATAGTTAAATAATATATACTTATGTTTCCTTCCTTTTAAATAACGCTATTATAACGAAGTTATATTAGTAAGGTTGCGGCTATTTACTAAAAGGGTATTAGGTAGTAAAGTATAAGAACACCTTTGCTTATTAAGCTGCTCCTTTTCCTTAATACCTTACTTTCCTATT
>Ga0307515_10004771_pt1 | contig 27773 bp, 14 predicted proteins | sample 17_EM_MG_FD_194513 | JGI IMG/M metagenome (GOLD analysis project Ga0307515, IMG submission 194513) | Populus trichocarpa ectomycorrhiza microbial communities from riparian zone in the Pacific Northwest, United States - 17_EM | ecosystem: Host-associated > Plants > Roots > Unclassified | place... | reverse complement strand
ATTCCCTTGAGAAAATAGCCACACAAAAAAAAAAAAACAGTCATGGCGATATATTTACGAGGTTTGACGGACGCACACTAGGCAGAAGCCAAAGTCTTTTAACTTTCCTGAAGGAAAAGGTTTTGTATCATGAAGAAGAAAACGACTGAAGGAAAAACAAAATTACCCATGAAGCAAAGGTTTTCGCATCCTGTTCCTCGTAACCAAGTGATCCCGGCATTGTCTTGGCACAAGTCAGGGTCCTGCAAAAATAAACATTTCTTTAGTGCGCTATAAACACTACAACATTTATCGCTGTGTTCTGGAATGCTCTCATGATTCGGAGTCTTAAATGCGAGGATACAGCTTCAAACTTGGGGCTTCCTAGTGGAAGAAAGTTAAGATATCCTAGTGACTTGGGGCAGATCTGTATATCTAGGTCTTTAGAGAAACACTGGTTTTACATCAAGCCGTAAACTAGACGACCTGATTCAGTAGGTCAAATAATATTTTCCGCTGTAGCCGATCGGACCCATCAATACACGTGCACTCATTTGATCTGCTTGTTTTAGCAGAAGTATCAGGTCACCACAAAGTATGGCCTTACTGCACAGTGCACAACCGTGATTTCTTGACCAAACTTCAGAAAATGTGAAAGAAGGAAAACAATATCACAAGTACCCAGCATCGCCATAAATTCCGATCTTTAGCCCTTTGCTGTGGACATAATCTGCTAGAGCCTTCATACCAGACGGAAAAATAGACTTCTTTGGCACTAAGTTCCCCTGCACATAATAGGTGCAGATAAAATTTTTCAAATTCTTATAACAAAATATAAAGACATTATTTCACTGAAGACTTATATTCTCTGATGCTTTATGAAAAAAAAAACTTCACAAGCAACAGAGAGAATCCCTCCTTCACGGATAAATTTATGCTGCCGCACTAAGAACTAATGAAGAAGGATACTGGCAAAAGGGATTGTGTTTATATTGTAATCCCACAAAACGCAAAGGTTTATCAGTAAGTACGTTGTAGAATATAAACAACCAAACAACTCAGTAAAATAACAATTACGGAAAAAAAAAATTCAGTAAGAAATGTAAACAATAGCAAGCGACTTGAAATATTTTCCTAAAAATGTTGTACCTTGGAATCTCTTTTCAGTTCTGCCCAACAATCATCTGCCGAAATCAAAATTTTAAAGGACAGGAACATATTAGTTCACCAATTAATAAGAGAAAATCAGTAGCTGTCTAATGCTTTCAGCCTCTATGTTGAAAAGGAAGATTTTTAACCTAGATTAATATACTTGTATCCAAGAGCTGCCATTCCACTCGAAACCATTGCATCAGCTGTACGAAAAAAGGACAAAATTCAGCCAAAATCACCAATGACAACTTACGTCATACCAAGACCAAAACTTAAAAGCAAGTATTTCACGACCAAAAGAAAAATAAAAACATAGTGTGCTGTAAGACATCACGATTGTACCTGTCTCACGAATCAGTTCTTCGTTAAGCTTGCAGGGAAAGTGATTGTAACTGTTCCATCTGCACCAACCTTAATTCATTAGATACAACACAAAGTTTGTTCTAGAAAATATTGGCTCAGAAAAATGGAAGTCAGGTTCCATCTAAGTGGACTATTTGATTGAATTTTTTACATGTCCGAGTTAAAACTAGATAAATGGTCAGCGCTATGCTGCAGAACAAGTAAATTTTTTATCAATGTAAAAAAAGATATTCATGTTATATCAATGTTTTAAAATGAGTAAGAAAAATCTAAGATTTTGATAATTGAAAGGGATCGCACGTGTTATCAGACCAGTGGATAGAAAAGTAAATAGAAACAAAACACCATGAATAGAGCATAAAAGAGTCAAAGGAAAAAAAAATTAGAAATCATAAGAATAAAAATTAAATCTAAAACATCAAAACATAATAAATAAAAAATCAAGCATGCAGAATTTTTCAACGTGTTTTCTTACATATATAAAAAAAAATATCAGATGTAAATTGAATAACTTATGCACGCATCTAACTAAACAAATCAATAATTATCGTGTAAAGAAATGAAAAAAAAATCATCAACAATAAACAAAAACAAAACTGAAAAAAACTAAGAGACAAATATAGATCAAGATATTTAACATCGCAGCCGGTAAATTTACTCGATTATGTTTAATGAATTTATTAATCAAAATAAATTTGTAATAGAAACCAACACACAATAAAATTTATTGAATACAATAAAAGAAAAACAATATCATGCAAGACTGCACAAATTAAAGATTTTATGAAAAAATCAATATTTTAAAAAAAAATTAATCTATATAAAAATTTTAAAAAAAATCACAGGGAATTATATCAACCTCTTTAAAATCAAACAAACCTAATGTCATTAAAAAATAACCACAATCTAAAAAATGCTAAATAAGAGGGGGGAAAATCACATCTATGAGGTATTAATTAAAACATAAACAAAAGAATTATTTTAAAAAATACATAGAAAATAAGGCATCAATTAAAAAAATCATTTTTTTAAAAAAAAGGATTAGGTCAAGCGCTACTAGGTCTGACCGATCAAACAACGGCGCGCGCGTGAGCCTTTATTATTTTTTTAAAAGTTAATGGGTCATGTTGTTTACCCCAATCATTAAAAAAAAAGACACGTCGCTTGAAATCTGGCTAATATGATGGTTGGGAAAATGGGTCCCAGATTCTTTTTACAAACAAACTCATTTTTAACTCATTTTTTACCTTGTTAAACCAATTCATAGCCTTTAAAAACACAAAAAAATTCAACACAAAATCCAAAATCAACTATAAACCCCAAATCTTTCCAAGCTCATATCTTGTTTTTAGACACTTTCAAGGTCAAAAAACATCTACTCTAAACTCTCCTCATTATATAGAATCATTTAATACAAAAATTGATCATTTTAGTGATCATAATCATCACCAACTATCACTTTTTCTCTCTACGATGAAATTCAACGACTCCCTCTCTCTCCTCTCACCAAAAAAGGATTGGAAAATAAGAAAAATAAAGTTCGGTATCAAAATTAATTTTTTAAAAATTAAAGGAACCGGTTAATCTAATAGATAAAAACTATAGGGGACTAAAATGAGTTTTTATAACAAATTTCAAACCCGCCACCTATTCTACCCATCCTTTTCAGTCTAGTTTCCTATATTTCAATCCAACCCTCCCTCTAAAAAAATATGCAATTGGGTACTAATTTAAGCTAATTTAAAAAAAAATGGTTAAATCGCGCAAACTAAAAGTTGAAAGATTAAAATAAAAAATGCTCTAATCCACGGTATTTTGTGAGAAGATAATCAAAAACTGATCTTTTTTTAGCATACTGAATAAATTTATTCGAAACTTGTAGATGAATAAGCTCACCCCATCTGAGGAGTATGACCAAGACCATTATCCAACAAATTTCTTCTTATAGCTTCTGCTTCACCAAGTTCCCTCACACGAGCAGCATGGCTAACTGTCACCATCAAAGTGGTGCATAAAATGAACACGAGAAAGGGAAAAGATAGCCGAGAAGGTGCCATGAGAGTGATTATTTAGTTGTATCAAAGCAAAGTATAAACATGGCATTCATGAGTGTGGAGAGAGATATATAGTGATGCTGAGTTGACAGCTATCAAAAATCTCCTGAAGGAAAGCCAGCTGTCATTGAGAAAGGAACTACCTAAACTCCAGATTAAGAATCAGAGTTGGCTTTCAATAGGTAATCCCAACGTTAACAATATGTTACGAGTCTTATCTTTTGGACCAGAATCTTGTCTTATGGGAAGATTAGAAGAACTGTAAAAAACATACAATTTGCATAAATAGACCCGATTCCTGGCTTTGTCTTCTGGAAGATTGTTTTCAACTCTATTAAAAATCGGCTAAGGCAAACATTGTAAAGATCCTCATCACAAGAATTCCTTATGCGTAATATCAAACCACCCACATAAGATATGCTACCATCTAAATCAAGGTAATTTAACTTTGGCTAAATTAACGTAAAAAAAAAACACGGATTGTTGTTGTTCTGGCAAGAAAGTCTACAAAGTTAGATTCACCACAGCTGGCTGGATCGGTTTTTAGTCGAAAAGAGTAGTGGGTGACTTCAACACTCCACTTATGAATAGAAAGATTAGCAGAGAAAACAGAGTAGTTGAGACTGACGGCCGTAACCATTTATGCCATTTGGTCATGGTTTCTTTCTACAAGAACGATGTGGAACATTAGGGAAATGAATTGAAAGGAAGGGTTATGTTTTGACATCGTTTGCACAAAAAAACCTAATGTTTATGGTTGTTACGGGGTCTTTGATGCTAGTGAACTAAGTCGATGGTTTTGAAGCATTTGCGTTTCCATAAAATCACTGCATGCCTATTAGAATGGACAACATTAATGGAAAACTATAATAAAAATGGGCATTCAAAGAAAATACCCAATAAAAAAAAAACCCGTTGCCACTGGGCTGTTCAAACGATGCTACAGCTGGATAATTATCATAGTTGTTGGAATGGCGGAGGAAACTGCAAAACCTATGACCAAGTTAAATCTGTTTTACACTAATAATGATTTAAAGAGACATGGAGAAGAGATGATCGATGATGACAATATCATTATTGTTCATATTCTAGTAAGTATGTTTGTGGGAACAAGTACTTCCATTCATTGTTCCTTGGATTGAGATGAGGCCAGGCTGGTTCCAATTTTAGAAAACTAATAGTTGTTTTTGTACGTAGTGGAAGTAGCTTGACACCAATTTGGCAGCTTATTCAATAATGATATTGTTCTTTCTTCATGAATTTATCTCACAGACCCTGGTGATGGTAATTGAACAGCTTTCCTTCCTCCATCTTCTTCTTCTTTTAACTTCATTTAATTTCTTTGATATTGTTATTAAAAATGATTGCCATCGATATTTTTCTGGTAGTTTTCAGAAGTTGTAGCTAGCCAGGAGTGATGTTCTGTAATAGGGTTATCTCATTTTCTACTACATGTTATCGCACCAACAGCCACTAGTTTATGATTTTAACAATGGTTTTGTGTGGTGTTGCAGCGGCAGCACTCCAATCCCTCAAGAGTCAGCCGGAAAATACACCACCAAGATGGTACCAGTCTGATGATCCCTGCGGAGATCCCTCGGTAGGAGTTGCTGCGACAATTCAAGGATCACTGCATTGTCAGTACTGAATTCCTCCTCATGATCAGTAGCTTATTATTATATCCATCATCTCTAATAATTGATCTACAGCAAGACCATTCTGATCACCAGTAAGAATTTTATACATTCAGGGTACGTTATCAACCATAAGCCTTAAAGGGAATGTAAGTGGTGACATTGGAGAACTGACCGAATTGAGATCCTTGTAACTTTTCTATTTCTAACTCACAGGAACAAGTTTTTTATAAGCGATTTAAAATGTAGTTCTGCCTTGGCAAGTTCCTAAGAATCATCAAAATATACATATTTTCACAAATGGTCCGATGCGTGCAAAAATCCATCTCAAAATCTTTATATTTAAGCTTTTGAGGTTATTTTGTTTCAGGGACCTGTCATTTAACCCAAACCTTACAGGATCTCTCACTCCACGGTTATGAGAACTGCAAAACTTGCACATCCTGTGAGATGAAATATCCAATTTTCTACATGGCCAGCCGGCTTATATCCTTCTTCCTTGAAAATATCAAAGCAATTGCATTTTACGTGTCTTTCCTGCAACTTTTCAGAATACTTGCTTGTTGTGGTTTCAGTGATAGTATTCCAGATGAGCTAGGCAATCTTGCTGAGCTATCCATCGAGTAAGAGTTGTTAAACTTGCAACAATTATGAATACATGAATCAACAGAGATGCTATATCTTCGCTTCTTTCAAAACTAACCCTCTCTACGAGGATCTCAAAACAAAACAACTTACTTGGTGGAATCCCTCCTTCGCTAGGTAAACTCTCCAATCACTACTGGCTGGACCTTGCAGACAACCAGTTGACAGGAACCATCCCAATCTCCAAAATTGAACAACTTGTCAGTATCGGAATTACATAGTAAATCGGTTAATAATATATTCGTGATTGGTAGATATGTTCGAGTCTTGGAATTGCAAGGACCAAAGCAAATGAAGACTAGTTCACCAGGAAATTCACATTTTTATTTGTTTCAAAACTAAGAATTCCTCTTGCAATGGATATAGAACTAGCTAGATAGGCGATGGTGATACGCTTCCAGCTAAATTTTTTTAATGTCAAAAAAAAAATTTCAGATAATGATAACGTAAAACAACCTGGGATGATTTGATTAATACGCTACTCGATTTGATTTAAGGAAGCAAAATATGATTTTTAGAAACTAAGCCGAAGATGATGTTGAAGAATTCAAAGTGAAATTAATTACAAAACAAATCAAGAGATGTATTGATTTGACTGTTTATGATTTACTGTGTATAGTTTCATATCTCATTGTTGATTAGTTATCTTTTTCAAAAAAAAAAAATTGTTCATCAAACTATTTTTTTTCAATTGTTTTTTTAGTACAAACTGAATTGCTTTTTATTTTTTAAAAAAGTATGAAATTAAAAGATAAATAACCAAAATGAAAAAAAATAAAAAATATTTGACAACTTCAAACTTTATTTGAGAAGTTTAGTTTGGTTTCCTTTCCTTTTCGGTTAATAAATAATTAGTCTCTCTAATTATCAACAATTCAATTTTCATACAAGACTTTATTATTATTATTTTTAGTTAGTTTATAAGAAAAAAGAGTCATTGGATTCCAGTATAAATAAAGAAAACTATTATTGATACCTATTCTTATCACTAAAATGTTTAAACTTGATATCAACGGGTTCTATTCGATAAAATAAATTTAATAATAGTTGTTTAGAAGCTCAATATTGCATGAAAAGCATATCGATGTTGAGGAAGAAATTTTTTACCTGGTTTGATTGTTTATTTTTGGACCGTTTATTTAGTTTTTGAGGTTGATAAATTGGTTTATAGATGTTTTATTTGTGTTTATAAAGTGTTTTTAATTTTAAAATGAGTTGAAAAAATGGGGTTTTAGGGCAAAAATATAATTTGTCTTGATTTTTCAGTTACCACAGTAGTGGACAAAACTTGAACAAATAGACGACATATCGTCTACATCAGCAGATGACATGTCATCTGATTATAATTTTTTTCAAAAAAAAAGATATGGTTGACAGGTTATCCAACCCTTAGAAAGATATAAAAATAATAAAATAAGGCTTAGACACACTAGTTTACCAAGCTCGCATGTCTGGACTTTTCTTTTGAGCTTTTTTTTATTTTAGTTTTTTTTATATTCAAGTCAAAAATAAATTTAAAAAAATAATTTATTAAACTTGGTTGATTCCATAACTTGGGTTATGATTTTGAATGGTTAAGTCACAACATCCAGATTAATCTAATATGTTATCATCTCAATATTATTTTTATAAAAAAATTCAAGCATTTAGTTCATTTTAAATTTGTTTTTATGATGTTTATTTTTATATGGAATTAACTTGTTCAAAATTTGTTTTGCATGATCTCATGATTCAAAATTATAACAAGTTAACTTAAATTGATTGGGCCACTTTAATATATTATAGTATGAAATTTTTGATATATTTCAAATTGGATTTATAGTATGTTTTGTTTTAATTTTTTTTTATGATTAATTGATTTTGATTTGCTTCATCACACCGTTTAAAATTTCTCACAAAATTTTAATATTTTTTATGTTCCAAAAAAAAACCACGGTGAAACACAAATCAATGGACTAATGATTAACTATTTTTCGGACACGCAACATTCAAGAAATCCCTTAACTTGGTGGCTGGGATATTCCTTTTGTCTTACGAAGGTCAAACCTAGAAAAGCAAGTCTAATTTTGACTATGTTGTTTGTTCTATACTTTTATGGCAAGCACTTAAAAAACTTATTCCTTTTATAAATCATTTGAATAAATATTAAATGTTGAAAAGGTTAGCGTCTCATCCATAATTAGCAAGTAACACGTCATCTCTTTAATCAGCTTCCTAATAGATTTAATTATTTGATGAGTTTTTTTATTATTATTAATATGAATGTCCAAACCAACTTGCGCGTACCTCAACTAATTCCACAGGTTCTGAAATTAACGATCATATAAATCTCTAATAGTTATCATATTAGCAACTACAAGACTCGAATCTAAGACCACAAAAAAAACAAACCTTTTAATCTCAAATTTCTATTACTAACTACCTACTAGATAATTTATTTAATGAGTTATTTGATCTATCTATCAAAACAGCCGTTAAAGTTCCAATTAATACCCATGACTGTAATTATATGTAATTCCAAATAATATTATTCCTAATTATTCCAATTAAATCTCAATACCGATGCCGATCTTATCAAAGGCATCATCTATCGTTTACCTATATTTGATTATTGAAACAGCCGTGCAAGCAACTACTACAATCATGTCGTCGAGTGCTTTCTAGTAACAAATTGAAAGGCACCTTTTTTTAAAAGAATTAAAAAAGTATTCTCATACTAGTTTTTACACATCAAAACACTCGTTAAGATAATTATATCTCTTTTCCATTGAATTTTAAGTGAATCATGTGCGCACCTAAATTCATAGATTTATAACGAGGTAGTTTTCCTTCGAAAGACACCTCTAAGTAACATAATTACGATGAAGATGTTTTAAAACAAAACAATGGAAGCCAGGCCATGAAATATTGGCCGCTTCCCATTTTTTATTTATTTATTTTTTATTTTATTTTGGGCCTTTCTAACTATCAGCTGATAATCTTTGATCCTCGAAGAGTTTAATTTATAACATTCACATCTCACCATCTGTGATTGTTTCTTCTTCTTCTTCTTCTTCTTCTTCTTCTTTTCCGGTTGAAACATGGATAAAAATGACGAGCACATGATATGCTTGGATAATTAATTAACAAGAAAATAGCTTCACGTATTTCAGGGATTGTGTTTAATTTATCTTTATATGTTTCATTGTATCCAGTCTATCATTGAAAAGTGACTCCGTTTCGGTCTGTTTTTTTAATCACATTTTCATGGTCAAAATTGATGAAAGCACGTCATTTGACTTGTTCACGACTAATTCAGAATTTATAGGTCCAAAGTACATTTATTTAAAATCATGTCGGGTTTTTTCAAAACTCACCGCTTGTGAAATAATCTATACACGCAACCTATCAAAACCGAGTATTAAATGCTCTAATTAAAATCTCAAATCTTATTCTCCTGCTCCTTATCTCTTAATAAGAGATATTTTACACGTATAGAATGGTCATGTTCATGCCAAGTGATTTATTTAATTAGTTTTGACAAATTAATGCTGGACACTCAGTTTTTGAAATAGTAAGTTTAAATATGTTTGCATTAATGACTAACTTTAATTTCTCTTTCGATGTAGGGTGCGTGATATTGAATAATATATATGGACTCTTCAACTAACATATATATATATTTTTTGAATAATATGTGCATTTTGTGCCTTTCTAATATCATGGCAAACTATCCTTGGATTTGTGAGATACAAGGAGAAGCTTGATAAAGTAGAGCTCGAAGAAGGAGATGTGAAGAATCATTGTATATTATTTAATATACCCAAGTTTTTTTTTTTTTTACATAAATAGGCTCAACTTTCATATTTGTATTTTTCACGGGTGTCTTAGGAATTTTATGGTGTATCCGTACTGTTTTGAGGATTAATAAAATCATATTTTTTATAAAATAAAGAGAGAGAAGAAAAGATAGAAAGAAATCCATAAGTTTTTCCAATGGCAAGCTACTTTTTCTGAAAATTTTATAAACTCGGTGCTTAAAGTCTCAAAATCTATGGAATTTTTAGCCATTTGGTAACGTATTCATGATTTGTCCAATTTCAACTCCTAAAATTCTAAATTTTAGACACAATAGACTTTTGAAAAAAATAAAAAATTAAGTTAAGATTTATTATTTTAATATATGTTACTGTTAAAGTGATTTTTACTTGAAATATATCAAAATAATATATTTTTTTTATTTTTTAAAATTTATTTTTAATATCAAACATCAAAAAAATTCAAAAAAAATAATTTTAAACAAAAGAAGAAAATCTCGATTTTTTTGAGAAACAATACCCAGCCACGGAAACAAAAAATAAAAGGGGACCTAAAAAACAACAATAACAGTTTTGTTTTTTTCTTTTTTTACAACGGCTAATTCTACATTCAGCCGAAATTACATTACCGGATATTTTCTAAGTGGCTCTCACCGGGCTTTTTCTAAAATGTATTATTAATTTATCCTCCACCGAGGCGATGCAAATCACAACATCAAACGCCCATTTACTGCGTCTCCATTTTTTCCATTTAGATAAAAGAATTCAAAACAAGAAAATAAAATGGACAGCAAATTTGAAATCTATTTGCTTCGTCTATTTACGGTGGTAGCAAACGTGCATGTCTGTCAAATGCAAAAAGCACATGGGTTGTAGCCAGGTTGCCTTAAAAACCTTGACCTTAACCTAGATAGAGTCTAGGTTGTCCTTTACTGCTGTGTAGATTTATCTGGTATTATAGATAAACCAGCTCTCTTATCATCATTGTCCATATTCGCGCAAAACCATTCTAGCAAAATGACCTTTTATCTTAGGCTACAAGACCCTGCAGCTCAACAACGAAGAGCTGAGTTAAAGCTGAAGAGTTCTCTTGGCCTTGGCGTCTCCGTCTTGAATCTATTAATATAAACATTATATAACCACCACTCCATCGCCATTAATAATCTACAAAATGAATAAAATAATAAGAAGGTCCGTCCAATTAAGCAACCAAATGGTAGTTTTTTACACAGGAATGCCCTCTTATAGCAGACGAAAACCTGAAAATGTACAGCGGCAAAAAAGAGAAGAAAATAAGCCTAAGGCCTCCAGGACACAAGAGCTCTTGAAAAATATGTAGCAGCTAAGAAATTCCAAGAAAGGGGTGAAAAGGGGTTGAAAAAGAAAGTTCACAGCCAGTCAAAACCGCCACAAACCTTCTCAAAATAGAAAGGGTAAAAATAGGTCTAGTTAAAAAAAACAAGATCATTCACCAACTATCATCATCGAACGATCATCACCACCATCATGCACATGCATCATCTCAAGGAGAGCCAATCCACTACATCCGCTCCCACGCGCCTTCGCGTTTCTTCCACGCGCTCATCGGACACAAGCGGCCACCGACAAAGGGGGCAATTAAAATTGAGATGATCAAGCCATCCATCAAAGCACTCCTTGTGAAAAACATGGCAGCAATCAAGCCTCCTCACCTGGTCCCCATGTCTTAGTGTGCACAAGCACACCACACAATCCGATCCTCCCTTATCATTTGTATTACTGTCACCACCACAACAATACTTGTAAGAAAAAACCCGGTTGAGTTTACGCTGCTCGGCGAGCACGATGAGGCCGGCGAAGCCAGAGCCGATCGAACCCAACAGCCCATCATCCATAACGTGGGCCTGGTCTAATCGGTGAAGGCCCACGGAGTGGAAAACGCTGAAAAGGAAAGAGCGAAGGCAGGCAACACAGTTGGCTATGAGTGCTATGAGGAGCAACGGGATCGATTCAGAAGAAACGTCGTTCAGCTGGTTTTGTAAACCCATCTTTCTGGTTGAGTTTAAAATTTACAGTGTTTTAGGTTATGCGATAAAAAGAAAGAGAGGATGGTTATGCTATACAGAGACTAGAGAGGTGTTTGATAAATAGCCAGAGAGAGAGAGAGACAGAGGGATGGAATTAGGTTGAGAGGGTTGGTGATGTTATGGATGTCGAAGTTTGAGGGCCTAAAGAATGGGAAGGGGATTTTGGGTCTCCTCAAAGGCCATGTGTGGTGGGTCCTCTTCTCTATGGAAAACACGTTTACTTTTATGTTTACCATCATCATCACCATTCACCACCACCACTGCTGCTATTACAAATACATTTCCAAGTTTTCTTCCTCTATATTATTTTACAGAGCTCAAATGGGGTGACAAGTAAAGATTGGATTGTCATTTCGAGATTAATTATTTTCTTATGAAATATTTTTACAATGAGAAAATCAGATCGATTGATTTCGATGCAAGCTGGATAAAATCTTAAATACATTTTATTTCTATAATAATCAATTAATAAATTAATGATTATTTGCTGAAATGCAACCATGAACCAGCTTCCAGCCGCACGAAGTTGTAAAAAGTTAAATTCTTTTCACAATATTGAAGGGCCAACTGGTGGCTGGCTGTATCATCCAATTTTATTGAATGCCCCTCAAAGGACACAGTGTATCAGAACGTCATTTGTAGCCGGGAGTAATTGTAAATGTGATATTGATTATTTTTTAAATATTTTTTAAAATTTTTATTAAAATAATATTTTTTAAAATTATCTTTAATTGTATCTGAATTATTTGAAAAAATAATAATTTAAAATAAAAAATAAAACTTGAAATTTTTTTATAAGTACTTTAAAAAAACAAAAACAAACCAACTTGAAATCCGTATAGAAATTTACTAATCAAAAGTAAATTGACTATGCTCTCTATATACATTACACATTACGTACACGGAAGAGTTGAGCACACGGAAACAAGAGGGATTAGAACTTATTATCACTAAAATTGATTGTGATCATAACTGAACAGCAATTGATTGATTTCTCATCACTCACTCGATCCATCTGATCTATTCAAGTATTGTTTTCTAATTAATGTGGATGTTAAGCTGTCACGTCCTGGAACTGTGTTGGTAGGAGGAGGATGATATGGAATCATCATATTCATACATTTTCAAGAAATGAATGGTCAATTTATATGTGTGCTGTTTCTGAACGCCTTCCCTTGCGTGCAGAAGAGGGATCAATTAATATTTTATATATTTTTGTTTAATTCTGGAAGTAGAAATAAAATTAGATCTTTGTATAGGACCTGTTTATTTTTAGTTTTAAAAGTGTTTTTGAATAGATTTTTTTTTTATTTTTTTTAAATTAATATTTTATTATTATTTTAAAATATTTATAGCTAAAATAATTTTAAAAAAAAAACAAAATAAATGCAGGCGTCCGCTGGCGTGCTTAAAAAAGTAATGTACCAAGTACCAACATTGATTAGCTAACAGAGTGAAGCAAATAGAGAATATCTTTCTGCAGGGCCACGCACAGCAGCTTAACCCTTTTTTTTTAATAAATTAATAAGATTTTGGTCGAGTGCTGTGTTTGAGAAACAAAAGAGAAGTAATATTTTACTTCTGATAAAAGGCAAAGAACTTTAGCGTAAAATTAAATATTTCTTGGCTCTCTAATAATCCAGCTAAAATACACACCACTGCTTTGTTTTTTAGCGCAAAATATGTAAATAGATCCATACTGTTTGCTTTTTATTCGAGAAATATTTTAAGATTTTGGGTTGAAAAGGTGTGTGAGTTTTAAGTACAATTAATTAGTGTACTAATTGGCCAAACAAACGTGTCTGAATTTTCTTTGCTATTATTGGAATATATATATATATATGATCGATTCAATCCAAAACATCTCTTTTCAGTTGAGGAATAAAAGAAGATCCTTTTGTTCCATTTTTTATATATATAGAATAGTGAGATCAGCTATTTTATTCTAATGAATAAAAAAAGGGGATTCGTATATATTATTTCCATCAATTAAAATGCACAAAAATAGCTAGAACTCAATACAGAAATATAGAAAAACATCTTATAATGTATTTAATCAGAAAATAATTTATACTTTTGTAGAAATATTTACACGTCACGAAATCTACATGTTATATATCCGAAATGTACAAAACATAGTAAAGCGTGTTTAGAAGTTAGTTTCAATATGTTTTTCATTAAAATTTATTTTTTTATTTTAAATTTATTTTTTTAATATTTTTAAATTGTTTTGATATACTAATTTTAAAAAATAAAAATAAAATATTATTTTATATTTTTTAAAAAAATATTTCAAAAAACAACTATTATCACTAGAAACACTTTCTAAATACTGTAATGGCAGGTGGGACTGCAACACCATGCATCCATACATAGATACATATGAAGTGTTTTTTCTGTGTTAACTAATTCTTTCCAAGTAAAATTGAAAAAATGGAAGAGTACTTGGCAAGACGTGATGCAATAGTAATAGTCACAGCTCAGCCAGGAAGAACTGAGAAGGAATAAAAAGGTCAAAATTCTTCCTCTAAAAGGTAATGGGCATGGAATCATGAAAGCAAGAGGAAGTGTATCCTTGTGGCCTCCTCCAGAGAGGCTATAAGCTGCCCCACGCCAGGCGCTTTGTTCATGGCAGACAAATAACACGTGGAGCTTGCATGCGTTTGATGATACAGACAGTACTGTTGCTGCTGATATACAGAGGGAGGTGATCAGATCTTGGCACGAAATCCCATTAGATTATTATACGTACGAACGCATGTTATCTATAGTTAAAACAAACAATGGTCCCCCAGGATTGAAGATGCGTGCAGACTGCAGAGATCTTGGACTTCATTTCAGTTTTAACCCCCTTGCTTGCCATAAACTCCTAATATTTGGTTCCATGTTGCTATATACAAATATCCCTTTCAATTCTTGCTATCAAAACTTAGATTATAAGAGTTAAAATTACTATATTGATTGCGCCAAAAATCTACTCCCCACCAATAATAATAATAATAATAATAATAAAAACTATATACTAAAACGACTAAAAAATACTAGTAATCTTACCAGAGGCAACAATATTTAATTATGTTTAAAATGTTGGCCACTAACCACGTAGGAACTTGGAGGTTCTATAGATACTATATATATGCACAAATACACTACCAACTAATTAACCATTTATTTTCTCAAAACTTAAGAAACTAAAATAAAATAAACATTATTTTTTGGTGTGAATATTGATACGAGAGAAATGTACAGGGAGAGAGTTGAATATGTTTATTTTGGAGGTGTGGTTCAGTTGTATTTTAAAATATTTTTTATTTATAAATATATTAAAATAAAAAAACATTAAAATTTTAATTTTAAAAAAATAAATTTTAAACAAACAATACTTAAACAGCAGCACTGCAAAAAAAAAAACCTATATATTTACCAATCAACGATCAACAAAAGCAGATTATACCAAATTATTGAAGGACCACGCCCATGTGCTAGCTGAGGGGGGAAAAACCTGATAGTTATTAGCTTTTTTTTCACCATGAGAGTTGAGAGTTGAGACTGTTACTAGAGGGACCACAACTATGGAGCCTTGCTTCTGTACAGTGCTTACTTAGGGCATATTCTCAGGGCATCCTTTCGCGGGCATGGGTTAGCCGGTTAAGGCAAAAGAAAAGGAAAAGGCAAAAGAAAGGAGGAAGAACGTGAATTAGGGAGATAGCTATGGGTCAAATTGATGTGCACTTGCCAGCTGACACAGGTGGCTCGGCGGCATGTTCTAGATTGAGAAAGCTGCATTTTCTACTAGTTTATGACACAGTTTTGCTTAGTGTTTAATTTCTTATTGTTTTTTTATTTCAATGTCAAGCTTTTAATTTTGCTTATTGGAATTGTTAAATTCCTATCAAATAGAAAATTAATAAAATACTTGACATCAAAGATGCAGTATTTTTCATAAGAACCCACCAATTAATATTCACTGAAATAAATAAATAAAAACGAGAAATCCAATTACTTTCTTTCTTTTTACGAACAAATTTGAGAGTTGGAGTCACTGTGTTACAGTTTTTTTCATAAAATAATGGGTACAGTGTGCACTCAGAATTCATTTTTGGAAAAAAGAAAGGAAAAAAAGAAGAAGATGAGATCTAGATATATAAAAGAGAATGGGGACCGATGATCAACAAATATTCTTGTAAGAAACGTTGCGAGAGACTGGTTCTTAGCTTGTCTAATATATATAATCACCTTAACTCGTTCGATTATCTGCCTTTGGCATCAAGTGAATTAATTTTATGGATGAAGTTAATTATTAATCACAGTTATATACATGTTTTAACATCGAGTTTGTTAAGTGAATTCTAAAAAAATATTGTTTTGGTTTTTTTATAAATAAAAAAATGTTATCTAGAATTAAAAAAAATGAATTTAACGTAACCGAGTCTCACCTTATCTAACTCAGTCAATCCAGTTTAATTAAGTTCACTTCTAAACTGATTTGAAATAAAATCTATTTCCAATCATATTTTAAATCAATTGGTTTTTGAGTTAATCTTTCAAGTTAAATTAGATTTAATAAAATATGGTTATGATGTCATGGAAGATGAATATAATATATATCTGGTAACTAGTTGGTAATTATTCTACTTAAAGATGTTTTAAAAACTAATTAAATAGTATCGGTTTAAATTATATTATCATGTTTTGGAGATACATGCAAGAGATAACTAATAAAAATTATAATCTACTAGAAATATTTTTAAAAACGTATGTAAAATGATTTATAGCTTTTTAATCTGGTGTATGTCTCTATTTATTTTTTATTAGAGCAATTCTTTTAAATTAAAAAAAATTAAAAAGAAAAGGAATAGGATGTGATGAAGTCGAAGAAGAAGAACTCTAATGTATTTGATATAAAAAATAAAGAAACACTATATATATATATATACACCACTAAACAGAGGAACTAATTAATTAAAGAAGATTACTGCGGGTTGAAGGAGTTATAATATGCCTCAAAACGTGAAAAGAAAACGTGCAAAATTTGTGAACTTGAACGAAATAATTGACAATTCTCCATTCCATGTTTACAATCTCTTACCACCATTATGCATTGTATTTTATCCAAATTTATATGCAGCCGCTACGAACAGCCTGTCAAAATCCAAATGCAGCTCCCCGCTCGCCTTCCAGATTATAAATAAATAAATAAATCCGAACCCAAATTATCCATTTATTTTAAAATACAAATTTAAGAGATATGATCTATCCACGCACACAGATTAGAGATATATACCATCATGATATTTTCACAAAGATTTGATATATCCACTTGCACAAATTTGCTTTTTGTTAAACCACTTGTTCGTTTTTACCAAATAAATAAATAAATTATTCCTTTAAATAGAACACCATCCTTATTGTATATTATCACTAGTTTGTTTTTATATTATAAAAATATTTTTTTAAAAATGATATTTTTTAATTTTATTTTTTTATAGTTAATTCTTTATTTATTTTAATGTATTAATGTTAAAAATAAATTTTTTTAAAAAAAATTTATTCTAAATAAAAAAACTTCAATAAAAAGTAACGATGTTACCTAACGAGCGCAAGATAACCCTAAATGCTTCTTTACCGGTAGTAAATAATATAGAAGATGTTCGGTTTAAAGGTATGATTAGTTTTTTTTGTGAGACCTGCATATAAAATATATATTTTTTGCTTCAATGAAATGTTGTTTATGTTTTAAAAAGATTATATCTTAAAAAAAAAACCATCATAGAATGATATTTAAACAGCTATATTTTACATTTTTACGTGTATATAAAACAACAACACTGAAGAAATTAACCTTTATTTTATAATTAAACTATTATGTGATTTGAATTGTTGACAAATAAAAGCTGGTGATTTGAGCACTCCCTGTTGATCATTACACCATTCCAGTTAGTCCTCGAGAAAAATAATGAAAAATCCACATTAAATTATATACAGATTGGAATTAATGTGAAAAGCCTCTAATTCACGTAACCATGTAGCACCCGGTTACTTCTCACCCTGTTAAGCATTGACGATCTATTCACGATACTTAGCCTCCGTTCGAGAATTAAGTTTCTCTAAAATTTTAAATTTTTTAATTTTTTTTTAATATTTTTATATTGTTTTAATGTGCTGATCTCAAAAATAATTTTAAAAAAATAAAAATATATTATTTTAATATATTTCTAAACAAAAATTACTTTAAACCACGGCCGCTGTTACAATTCTAAACCAACTCTTAATTTTTCTTATGTGACTTTAATATCAAATAGGAAAAAAGAATTTGAAAAAAAAAAAATATAATTATTTAAACATTCTGAAGATTTTTTAATGTTACTTTATTGCTCATATATGAACAGTCAAAACAATAAAACTTCTTAAGATATTTTTTTATTTGTTTTATAACAATTCATTGCCTTAGATAATACGTTCTTTGCATATATTTTTTTCAAAAAAATAAAGAAGGGCAAGGTGTGCTGGTCAGGCATTAGGTTATCGCGCATGAGCTCGGCATTAGAGTGGTAATTTGTTGTCTTTTTATTTCTTTTTCTTTTTTTTTGTTTTTTTTCCTGATACTCCAAAATATTTTTTTCAATTCTCTTGTTTTTTTTATACAGTTTTTAAATATTATTATAATTTTTATATGTTTTTTAATTATTATGTATTTGATATAAAAATAATAACACTAATAATAAATGGTGCATGAAGTTTTTTAATATTAAAATTCTAAAATTAATTTTAAACAAAATTTTATCATATTTATAATTTTTTGAGATAAATTCAAGTACATAAAATATAGACATATTATTTTGAGATTGTTTATTGACTTGTCTTAATGATCATAAAATATATTTTTTTAAAACAGAAATAATAATTCCAATTAAAAATATTGTATTGACTAGGATAAAAAAAGATACATTAATAAAAAAAAATTCTTGATGAAAAAAAATCAAAACAGCTGTGTATTTTTTATTTTAATAATAATAGCAAAAAAAAATTTACAAGGCCTGTATATTTTTTTTATATTTAAAAAAATTGGAATAATCTGCAGGCGTGCTTACAAACCAGTTTATGCTACTATAAGTGGAGAGAAATGAGGGGTGCCCTAATCGTTTGGTAATTGAGATTTCTGTCACCATAATGACCAACATACATGTGGTTAAATAAACTAACAAATAAATAAATAAATAAATAAAGGTCGGGTTGGGCGGTGGGGAGATCAAGACAGGGACCGACTCTGATCGAGAGAGATTTTCCACGATCTCCGTGACTTACATACAAGTTTGAGAAGCATTAAACAACGATGGAAAGGCCATGCTAATCAATTAATTGCACATTATTAAAAAATAAATAAAAAAAGAGAGAAAGAGAAGCCTTGGATTGGGGTCCTGGACTCGTGATGAAATCTCCACCGTCCAGAAAGATCCGCGTATCAACCGTCCACACTGTCAATTGGCTATATACATGCACAAAGATCTTTAAGAAAAAACAAGAATCGAAGAAGCTAATATGATGTACACTAGATATTTATATGGTTATTAATTTTAAAATTTATAAAATTAATTAAAATACATCAAAGTTAGCCCAAACATCCACGTTAATAATAATAAAAAAAAAGCAAATTATAAAAAAACTTCCCTTGCTATTTTTTCATATGGCCGTTAGGACCTAAATTATGCACATGGCTTAATCTGTCCATGCTCCCAAACTCCATGGATCACGGTATCATCTAACTTAAAATTTAATGATTAAACTGATATCTCATTTTGCTGATGTTAGTATTCTAAGACTTGAACCTGTCTTAATTAATGTAATGGGCCTGTCCTTTATTAGCAAGTCATTATTGAGGGCGAAAAATGTCTTTATCATACGAGTAGTCAATCATTCTTGATGCTTGAGAGTTGAGAGAGCAAAAGGTTAGGATTCTTAGGAAAGGTCGGTTCTACTGCAGTCCATTGACTTGACCACCTGCCAATTAGGTTTCACCACATTCGGCACTGGCCATGGTAGGTAGGCTCAAGCTTGACCGTGACGAAAGCAACGCTCTTGTTTTTCTTAATGTTTTTAAATGTGTTGTTTTTAAAAAATAATAAAAATACTTTTTTAAAAAATAACTACTACCTGACCATGTTAAAAAAATGAAATCCCACTGCTTGCTGTCCGCACGCAACTGAAGCCAGGTTTTAGCACGTGTGAACTCTGTTTTTGCCAAATTTATCGAATATTTCTTAGGTGCAACAGCCACCGTCTTAATTATTTTTTTTCCCTTGACTACGGTGAACAAGCTTTGACAATTGACGCCAGCGAAGTCTCTCGAAGGATGGGCAGGAAGAGGAAAGAGTAAAAAATTAAAGGGAGGCTCGAAATGGAAAGCTCGGTCCCAACGCGGAAAGATGAAGAATGTTAAAAGAAATTAAGTGGTCCAATCTCTCACTCCAACGGACTTAAATATTTCATTTTTTCAAGGCATTTGTCAACATCTTTTCTTTTATCATAGTGCGTTTGAAGAAGCCAATAATACACAATAAACTTGCTGTACAGAAGTTCGTAGAAGAGTCCAGATAGAATTCGATTGATTATGATGATGACAGCGCCAACGATAATGACATTAAACTTTGATTCGGCCTGATTATTCTTTTATTACAACCTAAATTAAATGGGATAGCCATGAGCTTGAAGCTTTGTATCTGTAAAAATCATTTGGATACACAGTGAGATGTTTAGGAAGACAAAGAGATAGTCCTGTCAACATAAAAACAGGAGACGGAGGAGGGAGGCCTGTCGTATCATTCACTGTGCCTGGAGCCCCGAAAGGAGAAAACAATTACCCTCTCTTCCCATCTCAAAATCGAACTTCTGTCAACTACAAATCAGAAGTTTTATATATAATAAAATTAATCTATACATTCATACCAAGCTGATCCGAACACTCAAGTTAATAAAAATAAACTAAACTATTATTTGCTCTTTTCATCCTGGAGTTAGTTGACTTTTTACTCAAATTATGAATGTATAATTAATTACATGTCATATAACCTGTTTCAAGTTACTTCACACTAATTAATATCCTTCTTCGAATGTAAATAAGAGAGAAAAATTGGATTGAAAGAATTAAAGTAAGTTGCAATTAAGAGGTATATTAGTAAGATTAAGTAATTAATAATTTGACTTTTCGATAAACATCCCAAAATAGAAAAAAGGGCAATATTTTTGAAACGGGAGTAGTTGATTTTACTGTTTGAAAAAAAAGATGATATAAATAAATATAAAGTAAAAGATAAAAGTAACTTGAAAAAAAGATGACATGGCATACAATTAATTGCAATTTGAAAATCAAGTTATAACACAAAAACAAACCCTCACAGTCATCAATATTTTTTCATGGCCAAGCCACCACACCTACCGTTCCCTTCATGGACCAACTACTACAAGACGTACCAAAGTTCGAATTATTAATTCTTCCCTCGAGGCCATGGAAAAATACTGGGATGAAAAGAAGCAAGCAACCTGCAATAGGAAAACGGCCCCTCCCATTTTGAATCAAGACATAAAAAGACACCATAATACTGCAAAAAACTTTATGAAACGGGCTAAACAGACTCTAAAGATTGTCACACCTTCTGCGTATACCTGAGAGCAGATCTAACTGTGTTTTTGCAGTCAGCAGCAAAGAAGCACAATGACAATAACAAAAAAGGCCAGGTGAAAGTTCATCTGTATCAAGTGAGAGTGTCTGTACCTATTTGAAGCACAGCTTGGACCGTGGTACAGAATGAAGAATTAGATGGGGATTAGCACCATATGCCAAAGTCTTTAAGTTTCTAGATATTTGTACATTGACAGCTAGGCCATGGTCATTGATTGTAGTTCTGCTTAAAAGCCTAATTGAATATCTGATAAAGTTCTTGCAAGGAAAGGAATGACTAGTTAGAACATTGAGCTTCAACTATAATATTTTTCTTCTTGTATGATTGCAACGCACCAGAGAGTACTACATATTTCAATTTTGAAAGCTAATAAGACAACATTGCATTAGACATATTTATCCAACCTGGAAAGAGAGAAAAATAAAAACATGCACCCTTCATATATCACCAACAAAACCCTAGCAAAAGGACTGAGAAAAGAAGAGGAAAGAAAGAATTGCCACTACTATAATAAGGGTGAGAATGCTGCTATCATATAACTTCACAAGCAAAACTTGAGAGGAATTAATGACTCAAGATGCCGATATACCATCCCAATTTGGCAAACAGCTCTGACTTTCACACTAACTGAGCACCAAACCACTTTAACCACTAAGAGCAAAATGAGATCAAGTTCACAGCTCTCCAGCAAGAATGCAATACAACTGTATTAGGAAGGAATCATTAATGGATGTTAAAAGGAAGCCTGAGAATTAGATCTTCTGAGATTCCATACTTTTTCAAAACTATACTATCATTGAGGCAAAGAAGTTTTACTTGATGTGGAGTTCGTTTATGCAAAAGAGAGGGTGCTAAGTGAAGAAGATAGGAGAAAAAGATACCTTCTGCACCATATAACTAAGTTGACCTGGTGCCCAGAAATAGTAGCTCTTGCACCATGCCCAATGGCGACCATGACGAAGAATTGCTCATCCTGGAATGTGGTTATAATCAAAAATTTCCTATTAGATACAAGTAGAATGAAAAATACCAAATCACATAAAGCTCCAGTCACCTAAAATTTCCAGGAACAATCTCAAATTTCCTACTAATTATGAGGGGAACAAAAATAACAATTAGAGAAGGATCTAGTTAGTTAAACTTTCCTTTCTCCCCTTTGCTAGGATCTAGTTTTGACATATCAAGTTTCATCCTACTTGGCATCATGAACAATTCCAGAAAAAAAGGTGCACACAAGCATTAGCTTATATAACTGAGCAGCACTGTCCACAAGTTCTTTTTTTTTTTCAAAAAGAAAAATGGCATCATTGACCTGGTAAGTATGCCCTTTTGAATTTCCTAGTTCAGATTATTCCTAACCATTGCTAGTTCAGATATATCTCTAATTGAGAAATGAGTGTTATTTTAAGAAAACTTGTACAGAAACTGAAAGCTTGAATGAAATATCACTACATGTTAGGCTAGCATAATATAAACAAAATAAAAAATATGGCCTCAAGTTAAACAGCAGCACTCTGATTCTGAAAATTAAGATACCCCTGATTGGCTGTATTCACATGTTTAGTGCACCGAACACTATGAAAGAACAGATCTCCACCATGAAATTGCTCACCCAAGCAAACATTTAAGGTGACTTCGGAGTCATCAACATTGAAAACTTAAAAGAAGGATGTAAGGTGAAAAAAGAAGAGGAGGAGGTGGGGGCAACAAATTACTTTGTGAAACTAGCGATAGAAAGCTTTCTCAAAACAAAAATGGTGATAGAAAGGCTAAGGCAAAACATTAACTGGCAGGCCAGAGCCTGATACCATTGCCAGGAAATAAATGACACCGTCACCATATCAAACACAAACGAGTATCAACATTAATGTAAGGCGTAAATCCTACCCAACTAACAAGTTTTAAGAATGAAAAAAAAAATCCATGCAATACTTTTGGAACTGAAGAATCAAAACAAAGATGAGAGAAGGTCCGGGTCTTTGAAACTCCCTTTAGTTTCAGTCACTACTAAATGATAAAAGATTCACCAAATATAATACGATGGACGAGATATTATTATTCATAGTGACAGATGGAATTAGCAAAAAGAAGGTTCAAAGTTAACACCTACCAAGCTCGATATCCATATGCTCTCCGTATTCAACCACAGAACCATGGTGAGAATCCAGAGTTAATCCACCCACCCGAGGAAAGAAAACTACATAGAAATAAGAGCACTGAAATGAGTTTTTGCTATATTTATAAATGATGGATTGTGAGTTATAATTTATAAGCATAGAGCCTTATTGAATAGAGATACGATACCTCTAGACATGGGACATATATAGTCTCATCCATCAACTTTTCAAGCATGGTTTCCAGTCCAGAGTCATCAAGAACAACACCAAATTGTTCATAGTGTTCAGACAAATTATATGGAACCCGTGATCACACACCCATCTTTCCATACTTTCTACCTAAGCAATCAGAACTTTGTAATGCACAAACTACATATTTCAAAATACATGCATGCATACATACATAAGTTGTCCACATACCTCCATTTACACCCATGTAATTGTTAGATATACGTATATAAACAGAAAAAAATACAAGGAAAATCATGTCATTTACACGACAAATGACAAGAGAAATAAATAAAACCTCATTTATCAACATTTCACAGAACTTTGGCTGAACCATTTCAAACGTATAAACTCTCTTCTGTGTTCTCACTGATTGCTTTGAGAGATGGAGGACCAAAGAAATGCGTGGCATTCATATTTATACAACTCCTTATGTCGAGGCTGTGACAATAAGTAACTAGCCAATAAGCTGAGTGTACAAAAAAACACATGACAACTAATACTTGTATGCTATATGCAAAACATGAAAATCTAAATCATTCTATGCTCATATAATTTTGCAAACAATTCTACACTTGTCACCATGGAAACTGTAAAGTGTTTAACAGCAGTTTTTCAGTTTTGAGAGAATGCATGTGTTGTCAGCTATCATGAAAGCCTTTCCATATTTAAAAGGAGAGGGCAAGTGCCTGCATAAACTCTTGACACCATAGGCAGTGAGAGAAACTTATGCACTCAGATAGTGTCTGTGCAAATGAACACAGGTTTATACTAAAAAACAATGCCAGGAATGATTAAAAAAAATCAATCTGATGATGAAAAAAACCATAGACTAGCATAAAGCCTGGTAAATAAGGATACAGCACTTAAAAATTGAAAAAAAAAAACGATAAGAGAAAATTGTGTTGATAGCTAAAATGACGTCCAAGATAAGAGCAAGTCATCCTCCGAAATATGAAACAAAAAGAAATATCATAAGAGAGCAGCCCAATTCTGCTGAATATCAGCTAAAGAAACTACCCTGAAAGAACCTGAAGCAAAAAAAAGGAAAATTACCCTATCCCATGCACAACAATTTTTTCTCAAACTTTTACTTCAGAATAAAAATTCAAAACTGAAATACACCTTGTAGTTTGATAGAATATGTTGTCTGTATTTTCTATGCTTTTGAACCTGCCAGTTTGCATCAGAAATCAGTGACAACTGACAACAGTATGACCATTTAGAAAAGAAAAGCAACAGAACATATGATAAGGCCAACAACTAGCACTAGAGAGGTGCATCAAAATTTCTGGAAACTCATTGATTCCCACCACACCATTAGCAGTTCAGGACATTCTGAACCTATATGGATACAATCCTTTTCATCGGTAATTAAAGATTGATAGGAAAAGTTCATTTTGTCAGCCTTTATTTTACACGATGTTTAAAATATAATATCCTCACAAAACTCATTTCAGAAAATAAATAAAAATCTCAAAGCTCAACCTCTGAAAGAACCATATCACGATGACTGGTGTTGCTGATCATGTACCATTCATGGATCATTCAGGAGAAGGTCTTTTGGGCAAAAATAGATGAAGACGAACAAAGTGACATCAAGAAAAATCTATCTTTACTCTTAAAACCCACATCCCTACAAAACTACAAGTGAGTTCAGCAAGTATCTATTCTAAGTTATAAAAGAGGAAGAAAAGGAAAGGCCAATTATTACTCATGCTAGTAGCAGTCAACCCTGTGCATGAAGAGAGATTCTCTCCCGATTTGCACTAACAATTTTCCCAAATTCAATCCTCAATCTCATAGAAATAAAGAGCAAACATTTTCATAAACCATTAGAAAGAGCGATGCCGTTACGAAACCGAACACAGCCACGAACATAACAACATTTCTTTCAGTTTCCCTAAATCACTAATGAATGAATGAAATCTGAGTTTACTTAAGTCGACAATTCCAATTCATAAATAGAATAAAAGAAGTGGAGGAGGAGGCGCGGCATACGCGAGCGCGTTCACCCTGGGGAGAGTAGCGAGTGAGAGTGTCACTGAGGAGGTGGACTTCACGATCACGCGGCAAATTGAGCATGTTAGGAGGCAAGTGCAACTCTAGAGAACTGAAGATTAGAGGACTGTAACCCTATTGCATGTCCTCGTAGCTCTCCGGGTTGTGCTCCCTGTTCTCGAACGGTTGCAGCCTCTGCGTCGATAGCAATTACACGCCGTTCCCTTTCGCCCTCATTTGTTGAGTAGCATCATCCATGAACATTTTTCAAAATACATATGCAGGTCGCTAAAAACCCCCCAGAAATTAGACTTTTCAAGGCTTTATGAGCTGGAATGCGAGGAAACTAGTTTTGGACAACTGAACACATCACCTGAAAATCTTGGTATTTGGTAACTTTCGTACGTCTAGTATGGTGATATTTTTTAAAAAGTAAAAAATGTATTAAAAATATATATTTTTATTTTTAATATAAAAATACTAAAAAAATATAAATATTAAAAATAAATAGATGCAAAACAAAGCCATGTATGAGTTTAGCTGTAAAACTAGCCAGCCATCCACTGTTCATTACAGGTGGTATAATTTTTTTCAATAAAAAAATAATATTAAACATAAATTTAATTTATGATAGATGTATTTAACTAAACGGAGAATAAAAGTTGCATTCAAAACAACTTATGAAATTTGCTTTTTAATAAAACCAGTTAAACTTTGACTTGAATCATAAACTTGTTTGGGTTTAATATTTTTAAAAAAATTATATTATAACAATTAAGAATAACTAAACCTCAAAGTGTTTTGTTTTAAATGGAGATAATCCTACATGTATGAAATCAAAATACGTTCAATTAAAAATTAATAAAATATTAAATGGTGAAATTAAAAAAATAATAACAAAAAAAATCAATAAAAATCCAATAAAAAAAATAGAGGAAAAAAGACCTAAGTAAGCTACGACAACCCACGTGTTAGGGCCTGCTATAGTTTTTTTCTTTTTTCTTTTTTATGAGGCGGTCATCCACCTTTAATTTTTTTTTTTTGAAAAATTAATGAATCAATGCAATGTGTCGCCTAGTGTGGCAGACAATGTGTCATTTCATATGCCTGGATTCCAACAACCATAAGTTGTTGGGAAGTCTGTCTATGGATGCTTTACACCTAAAAAAATTCTTTGACAGTTTTAACCCAAAAACATCCAAAAACATTTTAAAGGCCTAAATAAACTCACTTGTGCCTTCAAATAACCCCAAAAAAATAGTAAAAAAAAATCAACTTGAAACCCAAAAAGTTTTTGATGCCGAGTTTATTCTTTTTCAGGAGATCTAAAGGTAAAACAATATCCTAATATAGCTCATTTCATCGAATAAAGCTTGTAGACATCGAGATCAATCTTTTTTGTTTTGTTATTATTATTGTCAATTAATATTTTTTCTATCTATCATTAGAATCTCATGATTTTCTCTCTCATACCTTGAACCATAGATAAAAAATTTAAAAAAATGATGTTTTAAATAAAAGTGAATCCAAGAAAAAAATAAAAATAAAATGATGAAAAAGAGGTATGATGCAAACTAAGAGTACAAAAACTAACTTTTTTAGTCAATTTAAAAGTGGCCATCCAGGATGATGTGAGTCGTGTAATGGTGATGGCATTTAACGAGCGTATTTTTTGTAGCGAGTAGATAATGTTCTACCAGCGGGCTTAATTTTAAGCACTGGAAGATGAGGTGTGCCTAGAGGGTATGAACCTGGGGTACATTACTACGTAACACGCAAACTAAAAGAATTAGAGTTTTAATTTTGAGCATAGCTTAATTAATTAAATAATTAGCTTGTTTTTTTAGAAATCACTAATTTAAGTGTTATAAATCTCAAAATTACTAAAAACTTATATGGTTGTTAACTTCAGGGTCACGGGAGATTAGTTGACGTGCGTGTAGGCTAACCCGAACACCCATGATTACAAAAAAAGTAAGGTTTTTTTTATACCTTTTTCATTTATCATTTATGAACAACGAAGCACAACTATCCTTTATTATTATTTTTTGTAATTTGAA
>Ga0307515_10004770_pt1 | contig 27775 bp, 4 predicted proteins | sample 17_EM_MG_FD_194513 | JGI IMG/M metagenome (GOLD analysis project Ga0307515, IMG submission 194513) | Populus trichocarpa ectomycorrhiza microbial communities from riparian zone in the Pacific Northwest, United States - 17_EM | ecosystem: Host-associated > Plants > Roots > Unclassified | place... | reverse complement strand
TTTTGCAAACATCTTAGCGTTTTATATTTTAATTTTAATAGGTAGTAGCCCTTCTGTTTACTTATCCGTAGTTATATAGTTAATAAAAGATAAGACATTATTAGTGTCCGTCTCCTTAGGGGTTAAGGCTAGGGCTAATAAATTAAATTCTCCTAGGATTGATTGGCGTCGTAGGTTAGGTATAGGTATTAGATTATTCTTTAGGTTTAACATAGTAGCTAGTAAGGGATATTGTCTTACTATTATAGGTTTCTTAGAAGTATAAAGTGAGGTAATTTATAGATACACTACTTTTAGCAGCGCCTGCAGTATTACAGAGACGTAAAATTGGTTATAGGCTAAGCATTAATAGTAAAAAAGGCGCAACGTAATGTCATGGGACAGGGGCAGTAGCTATAAAGCGTATGTATTCAAGGAGTCTATAAGACGTTACGCGATCAATCGTAAGGGTCAAGGGCGTAAGGAGGTGATATACCTACGCGTAGCTGATATAAGCTGTATATAAGGTGTACGCAAAAGCACGGGGCTCTCCTATAGAGGCCCCTACAGTGGGGTTCCGTAACACCTACCTAGAAAGACACTAGAATAACAGCTAGTAAACAACTATTACTAAAGCTAAATAACCGTCAAAGCTAGACAACCGTTATTAGAGCTAGATAACCGTCGCTAGAGCTAAATAACCGTCGCTAGAGCTAGATAACCGTCGCTAGAGCTAAATAATTGTTATTAGAGCTAAACAACCGTCGTTAAAGCTAGATAACCGTTATTAGAGCTAGATAACCGTCGTTAGAGCTAAATAACCGTCGTTAAAGCTAGACGACCGTTATTAGAATTAGATGACCGTTGTTAGAGCTAGACGACTATTATTAAAGTTAAACAACCGTTATTAAAGCTAGACGACCGTCGCCAGAGCTAAATAACCGTCACTAGAGCTAGACAACTATTAGAGCTAGACAACTATTAGAGCTAGATAACTGTTGTTAAAGCTAGACAACCGTCGCCAGAGCTAAATAACCGTCGCTAAAGTTAGACAATTGTTAGAGCTAGATAACCGTCGTTAGAGCTAAACAACTGTCACTAGAGCTAGATAACCGTCACTAAAGCTAAACAATTGTCGTTATCGCTATATAACCGTCACTAGAGCTATATAATAACCGTTTAAATAACTAGCTAGCGAATATAATAAACAATTTAATTAATTAATTAAATTAAGGTAATATAGATAGGTAGGCATAGATAGGTAGGCATAGATAGGTAGGCATAGATAGGTAGGCATAGATAGGTAGGCATAGATAGGTAGGTATAGATAGGTAGGTATAGACGGGTAGGTATAGATAGATAGGTAGGTAAATAGGTAGATAGGTAGGTAAGTAAGTAGGTAGATAGGTAGGTAGGTAAATAAGTAAGTAGATAAGTAAGCAGGTAGGTAGGTTAGTAGGTAAGTAAGTAGATAGGTTAGTAGGTAGGTAGGTAAAAGAGAACCATCGCTATATTATATTAAATTATCTAAAATAATATAATATATTTTGTACTAACTGCGTAAAAAGAGTAATACTTATTTATTACTTAAATTAAGTAAAATATATAAAATGCGCGAGAAGGGCATTATATATAGAATATGTAAAAAGGGTATTATATATAAAATATGCGAGGAGGGTATTATATACAGAATATATAAGGAGGGCATTATATATTAATTGCGCATTAAGTATAAAATATATAATTAGCTGCACTATATTATTAAATATAGTAGTATACCGCACTGTATTATTAAATATAATAGTATACTACACTATATTATTAAATATAGTAGTATACCGCACTATATTATTAAATATAGCAATATACTATACTATATTGTTAAATACAGCAATATACCACACCTTAGTTAATACTATATACTATATATTATAGTATATAGAATACGTATTTGGCCGCTAAATGCTACTAAATGCTATAAAAATGCTAGTAAATTTTTTAAAAATATATACAACGGCTACCTAAAAAAAACTACCTTTGCTTTATTACTTATTATAGAAATATAAAGAATATTAACTATAAAATGTAAAAGCTATAGCTAGCGCCTTATTTAATTCTTATATAACTACTACTTAATAAAAATTTAAATCTTTAAACAGTATAAGACCTCTAAAAGGTAGTTATTAAATTTATCTTAGCTCTATAGCTAAAGGTATTATTCTTTTATATAAGCCTTTAAAAGATTAAAAGTATTAAGTTCTTTTAAAGGCTTTTTTTTTTTAAATTGTTTGGTTTAAAAGACTCTTATTATATAATAGAAGCGAATATACTTTATATTAGTATTTCTCCTAAAGCTACCTAACGTGCTAAAGTGCTCTATTATAGATATTACTTAGCCAGATCTTTTTACCGTATACCATATAATGGCTTAGGTAAAAAATAACTATAGTAGTATAAAGAGGAGTAGTAAAGAGCTTAGTATAGTAATCTTTAAACTTTGCCTTACTTCGTAAGATTTAGGTTTAAAAGTTTTAGACTACTTTTATATTTAGAAGTATCTCCTAAAAATTTCTTAGTATATATAATAAATTTAGTATTATATAATATACTAATATCTCTTTAAAGTAGAGATTAAGAATGTCCGTAGTAATAAGAACCTTCTTAAGTATTATATCTTCTCCATTAAGCTTTAGAGTCGCTAATTTAAAAGCAGCTAGAAACTTATATATTATATAAAAATATATTTAGTCTTACACTAAAAGCTAGTCCCCTTTATTAATTATATTAAGATTTATTAGGAAAAAATTTACTAGCATTTTTATAGTATTTAGCAGCATTTAGCGGCCAAATATATATTCCGCGTACTATAATATATAGTATATAGTATTAACTAAAGTACGGTATACTACTATATTTAATAATATAGTATAATATACTGCTATATTTAATAATATAGTATAATATACTGCTATATTTAATAATATAGTATAATATACTGCTATATTTAATAATATAGTATAATATACTGCTATATTTAATAATACAGTATAGCTAATTATATATTTTATACTTAATGCGTAATTAATATATAATGCCCTCCTCGCGTATTCTATATATAATGCCCTCCTTATATATTCTATATATAATATCCTCCTTATACATTCTATATATAATTCCCTTCTTACGCATTTTATATATCTTACTTAATTTAAATAATAAATAAGTATTACTCTTTTTACGTAGTTAGTGCAAAATATATTATATTATTTTAGATAATTTAATATAATATAGTAATAGTTTTCTTTTACTTACCTAACTACATTCCTTCCTACCTACTTACCTACCTACATACCTACTTACCTACCTACCTACCTACCTACCTACCTACCTACCTACCTACCTACCTACCTACCTATCTACCTACCTACCTATCTACCTACCTACCTATCTACCTACCTACCTATCTACCTACCTACCTATCTACCTACCTACCTATCTACCTACCTACTTACCTACCTACTTACTTATCTATTTATTTGTCTATACCTACCTATTTATACCTACTTATTTATACTTACCTATCTGTGCCTACCTGTTTATATTACCTTAATTTAATTAATTAATTAAATCGTTTATTATATTCGCTAGCTAGTTATTTAAATAGTTATTATATAGCTTTAGCGATGGTTATATAGCAATAATAACGGTTATTTAGATTTAGCGACGGTTATTTAGCTCTAGCAACGGTTATCTAGCTTTAATAATAGTCGTCTAGCTCTGACAGTTATTTAGCTCTAGTAACGGTTATCTAGCTTTAGCGATAGTTATTTAGCTTTAGCGACGGTTATCTAGCTCTAACAATGGTTATTTAACTCTAATAACGGTTATCTAGCTCTAACGACGGTTATTTAACTTTAACGACGGTTATCTAGCTCTAACGACGGTCGTCTAGCTCTAATAATAATTATTTAGCTTTAGCGACGGTTATCTAGCTCTAGCGATAGTTGTTTAGCTTTAATAATAGTTATCTAGCTCTAACGGTTATCTACTAGCTATTATTCTAGTGTCTTCCTAGATAAGGAGGATATAAAAAAGGGTAAAAAATAAGGTGGCTACCTAGGTATATATAGGGAGTATATTTAGTAAAGGTATATATAAAGGCTATTAGGAATATAGCGGGGACCTAATAGTAGTGTATCGCGCGTATATATAAAGGCTTTGTATAGAGCTTTATATAGAGCCTCTATATATAGAGCTTCGCGTAAAGCCTTATATAGAGCCTTTATATATAGAGCTTTATATAGAGCTTTATATAGAGCTTTATATAGAGCTTTATATAGAGCCTTATATAGAGCTTTATATAGAGCCTTATATAAAGCCTTAGTACATAAAGCTTTATATAGAGCCTCTATATATAGAGTATTATATAGAGTATTATATAAAGCTTTATATAAAGTATTGTATAGAGTATTATATAGAACTTTATACGGAGCCTCTATATTAGAAAAAAATTTACTAGCATCTACTTTTACTTTTTTACCATTTTAGCATTTTCTAGCATTTAGCAGCTAAATGCTAATACTTAGTAATAAATGCCGCATTTAGCTGCTAAATGCTAGGAAATGCTAAAAATGCTAGAAAATACTAAAATGGCAGAAAAGTAAAATCAGATGCTAGTAAATTTTTTCCTAATATTATTAGAGATATACTAGCTAACCCGCTTATAAAGAGTAAGAGTAATATAATAATAATAATAATAATTTATTGCTTAACGTCTAATTTAGATCCCTATTAGGCCTACGCGGACTACTCCTTATATATATATAGGGAGAAAACTCTATTTAAGAAAACCCTATAATCTATCTCCCTACCTTTTAGGACTCGCCTATAAGGCGCCTATAAGTTACCTATAGTGCTTTTACTACCTTACTTTTTAACCTCTTTAGGAACCACTGCTGCCGTAATAAGCCTATAAACGCGCTAGTATTATAAACTTTACTTTACTACTATAGAGTTATTAGGGGGGGCCCATTGCTCGCTCCTCTACCCTCTATTACTATTTCCTTTATAACCCAGAACTGGTTTAGTATATTTTAGCTAATAAGCCACTAGGTAACCGCCTTAAGGCCTTTTTATATTAAGAGTAGTGTCTTATAGTTCTCTATACTAGCTACTAAAAGTATTACTTCTTAGTTAGTATATAAGGGGCATAACAGTATTATATATTTTAGTATCTATTTTAGCTAGCTACATTCGCATCTCGGGCTACCTACTAGGACACCTACCTAGTAGAGCCAGTCTTTTAGTCCTATTATTCCTATTCTTAAAAGTGTTGCTATTATATTTTCTGCCTTTATTAGGCCTTCTTAAAGCCCTAGAGTATTTACCCCCTATAGTATTAACCATGCTATAGCTTAGGTTCCTCTTACCTTAGTTAGCCTCTATACCTTTAACTCCTATATACCTCTTTAGCGTTAGTCCAGCCAGTATTATATTATAGTAGATAGTTTCCTAGCGTTCTTTTATGCTCTACTTTAGCTCCTTTCTCTCTCTTACTATTATCTTTACTGGCCTCTTACGCGTCTCCTTTCCTCCTCTATATAGGCCTAGGCCCTAAAGCAGTACTATTTTTCTTCTACTTTCTTTACCTGTTTCTCTAATATATCTTCCCTACTTTAGGGTTATTAGTTTATTCTCCTATAAGGCACCCTAGGGTCTCTCTATAGTTTATTTAGGCGTATCTTAATATACTTTATAATGTTAGAGTTACGTTGCTTTTACGCCCTTTATATTATAGCGGCTTTAATATATAGTTATAGGGGGGGAATATTAGCTTCCTTCTCAAGCAGTACTATAGCCGTTCGCTTATATCCGCCTATTATACTCTAAAGGTAGGCTATTTAGACCTTTTAGAGTAGTTTAAGGAGTAATTTAGGGGGGCTTTTTTTAGATTCTCTAGTGGCCTAAATACTAGACCTATACGTTATAGTTAGCCGGACGACTGCTATATATAGTAGGTGTAACCTCTAAAAGCATAGACCCTATATAGAGTTAATAATCCTAGATAATATAATATACTATACTTAGCCCTTATAGGCCGCTTACGCCGTATATACGCTCTACTGGAGCTTACTATCTACCTATACTCCTAATACTCTTAGGCCCTAAACTGGTTAACCCCTAAAGCCTTAAATATAAATTATATACTAGAGATCTATAGATTAGTTACGTTTTCTTATAAAATGGATTAGTTAGTATTTCTCTAGTAAGAATTAAACTCTATATTATCTTACCTATTCTATATAGGTATTATAAGCTTTCTCTAGTGTTTTATAATTCTCTACGGCTGTTGGCCTGTATATAATTAGGTTTATATTATCAATAAAGCCTATCCTCTAGGTCGCCCCTTTTTTAAAGAAGTTAAGTAGGTTACTTATAAAGAAAAGGAAGAGTATAAGTAAGAGGGGTAATCCTTATAGTATTCCTATTACAACTATAATAGGGGGGTTTTAGTATCCGCTAAAGACTAATAATATTTCTTTTTAACCTATAAACTCTTAAATAAATTATATAATCCATTTTAGGAAGCCTTTTACCCTAAGGATATATAGGAGACGCTCGTGGGGTATATTATTATAGGCGCCACTAATATTTAAGCTAGGTATTAATACTATAAAGTCCTTTCGCATCGCCTATATAGATTTAATAGTAGTAGGGAGTAGCGTAAGTACTAATAGTGTTAAGCGGTTCTTTCTTACCCCTATTTAGCTTTATAGTAGTAGGGCGTATTCCTTAGCCATATCTACTATATGGTCTACTATTACCCTTTCTAAAATCTTGCTAAGGGTATTCTTTAAAGTAATAGGGCGGTAGCTCCCTAGAAATAAGTAGTCTACTTTACCTTCTTTATATAGGATAAACGTTATTATAGCTCTTCTAAGTCTTAGGTAGTAGCCTATTATAAAGTATACTCTAGCTATATCCGCAAGCTAAAGTGCTATTAGTAATCCGCAGGTCTTTAGGGCTTTATTTAAAATCCTATCTAGTCCTAGTACTATATTATTTAAAAGGCGGCTAATAGTTCTAGCCATTTCTTTAGTTATTATATCGCTGTTAACCCTTAGGCGAATCACTGGTACTTTACCTATAATATCGCTAAGGTCTACTAAAGCTGGTTAAGGGAAAAATCTTTCTATAAGGATCTTTGCCTTCTTATTATTGTCGCTTATAGCTAGTAATTTACCTAGTCTTTGTAGGGGTGGAAGGTATAGGTCTTCTACTAAACATCCCGCCCTTTTCTTTACCTATTTTGCCATCCTTTAGAGGCCTTTATTATAGGGGAGGCTTAGGTTAGTAGTATGCTTATTTATAAACCATTTCTAGCTATTCCTTACTTCTTTTTTTAGGGTATTCTTTATATTATCTCTCGTCTTTAGAATTATAGCTGCTTTTATATTTTCCTTTTACTTATTATTAGCTAGTAATAAAAACCGCGCATTATGCGGACTATACATATTATATATAGGGGCCCGGTTTTAAGACCGGGCAGTGCTTTTCTAGCCTATTTTTAATTGCTGCCTAAATCCTTTCTAGTCTTTGGTTAATTTCCTTAGAGGTAGCTAATAAGCCTTACTCATTTAGTATTAGGTAGATTTCTTCTAGGTCTTAAAGTTGTTATTTAACTATATTAAGGAAGCTATTTATCTTAAGCTTTCTTATTACGTATCTTTTACTATTTAGTTACGCCTTAATATTTAGATCTAGCTATATCTAGATAGGGATATAGTTTAAAGTAAGTACCTATTCTTCTTTAGGGTTATACCTTTTAAGTCTTTGGTATAGGCCTTTATCCATAAATATAAGGTTAATTATACTTCTAGCGGTGCCTTATTACTATATAATTGCTCCTAGGGGGGTAGCTAGCTTAAGGCCCTAGGTATCTATAGCTCTTAATAGGTACTCTACCTATTGTTTAGCAGTAATATAGATACTCCCCTACCGCGGGTAATAGAGGTTTATATCTCCTAATAGGATAAACTCTATACCTTTGGTTTTTAGTAAGCTTATTGCTAATATAATATTCTTTATTTATAGGACCCCTTTAACCCTAGGGTTATATACATTAATAATCTATACTAGTCCCCTATATATCTAGATTATTATAACTATAATATCTAGGTTAACTGCCTACTATAACCATAAGAATAGGCTAATAGCCTTACTAATTATAAAGTATACGCGTATAGCTACTTTTGGTTCGTATAGGAGCTAGAATCCTTAAGGGCAGTATATTAATTATATATAGGCATTATAATACGGCTCTTATATAGTAAGGATATAGTGTTTTTCTAGGTCTAGGCTGTCTAGTAAGGGCCTTATAAGACGGTGGTTTATATTACCGCAGTTATACTATATAATAGATAGGTAGCGGACTCTTAGCAAGGGTCCTTTACCTCTCCTTTATTTCTCGCTTCTTCTATTTCCATTTTCTCTAGAATATTTAGAACTTCTATCTCCTATATCTACACCCTAGTTACTTCTTATTTTATATAAAGCTTTCTATTTCTATATCTTATATTCCTACTAGCGTTTCTATATCTAAATCTATTATTATCTCCAGTTCTTCCCCTAATCTTACTAGTTAGCTATATACCCTTTAAAAGTCGGCTATAAATGTTATATTTGCCGCGTTAAGTCTAATTCTTAATTATCCTAGTTTTAAGCTTACTATAGCTGTCTATAAGGGTCTTCCTATAGGGCATCCTCTCCCTTATATCCCCTATACGGTCTAGTAACATTACGCAGCGTCACTTCTAGCCTATTAAGGCTTAGGATAGCTAGCCTAGCCCCCCTATATTAAAGGTAGGAAACGCTAAAAAGGCACCTATGCCCCCCTAGCTTATCGCCTGTTATTTCCATTTATATAACCTAGCGTGCAGTTATTCCCGCAGCTATTAAGCCCTTACCTTCCGTCTCCTATATTTAATACAGTCTACTTTCTCCTACGCCTTATATATGCTTCGGTGGCAGTTTATACATTTTATTTAGTCTTAATTTAAGTAGTATCTTATATTATAGGGGCCTACACAGTAGCCACAGCACACCTATACTACGCATGTAGATTAGGTATATCCCTATTATACGCAGCAATAGCATTATTCTAGGCGGAGTCTATAGTTATAAAGCCTTACGTTGTATATAAGGCTATTTATAATAATACCTTTTTAAATAAGGAGTTTTTATATTCCTAGTATATGTATACTAACAATAAGGGAGCCATATGTTTAACTAGCGTTTCCCTAGCGAGTCTCTAGCGACCCTTATATTCTTTTATTATTCTTATTATATACTTAGTTTGTATTTTCCTATTAAAGCTATTAGATTTAGGTAATCTTAAGTCCTAGTATAAGGCGTTCCATTTGTTTTACTATTTTATATATAGTTGCTATATTATCCGCCTAGCGTCCCTTTTTTACCCTAAGGCTTAGGGAAACCACTAGGACTTTAACTGAGTAATCTTTATAGAGCACTATTATACCAATATATTCTCCTAGCCTATCCCCTACCCTAATAGCTTATTCCTTTACCTATTGGTCCCTTAGGGTAACTCTAATATCTCTACTTCTAAGGTATTAGACTATAACAGCGTTATAAACCTCTTTACGAATCTTTATAAGAACTTCTATTTCTAATTATCTCCTAAACCCCTCTACTTTTTCTATATTTAGTTATATTATAATTATATACCCAGATATTATCTTTAGAGGGGTAGGTTCCCTATACTATAAATATACAGCTACGGCAGCCTAGGTGCGGTTCGCCGGTAAAAAGGGGTTTTATTTATTTTTAATTTTACTTAGCCGTTAGAGGATTTAATTAAGGGTTTACTAGAGGGGCGCCTAAGGTTCGCTGGACTAGCGGAGCCATTTTGCTAGCTGTATTAGTTCGTTATGGCTAACGGTTACTTCCCTATAACTATAAATACTAAACATATCCAATAGGCTTTATATTTTATTAGATGCCTTCTTAATAAAAGTCTTTCTACTTTATAGTATAGTATTCGCCTATTTTTATTATAAAGGGCTATTGCTAGGCGTAGTTCTAGTAGACGCGCGTAAGTGCAAACCACCGTCATTTAGCGTATGCCTCCCCTACGATGCATACATCTTAGGGGGATTCTCTAGGTATTTTTCAGGGTTCTTTTAGTTGGTTTTGGTCTTTTTAGGCCGGGTGCAGCACGAGCTCCTTTAAGTAAGAGTAATATCTAGTATAGTCTACTAGCTATTTCATCTCATACAATTATTAAAAGGAATTCTTCTCTTAGCTTAATCTTAAAACTGCTTTATATAACCTAAACTACTTTAAATATAAATAATAATATTATAGATCTTTCTAAGGACCCTAAAAGCTTAAAACTTCGCGTCTCTATCCTTTATCTCCTTTTTAGTTAGCCCTTTAAAGCTTTCCTCCTCTTCTTTATTATACGATAGGACAAAGCTAAGCTCTTTACTATCTATAAATATGACGAAGCCTTGTAGTAGGAACTACGGTAGACTTGTTAATAGGCTGGGTATATAGGTAAATAAGAAGTCAACAACGTAATAATAACTGGTGGAGTGGTTGCCTAACAGATTAACTCCAATTATATTCTAAGATTCACTATAAAGGAGAGAACTATCTGGGTAGGGACTGTGGTCCTTTAAATACACAACCGTACCCTAAGAAATCCCCTTTATACGTGAGATACGTGTTGTACATGTTATACGTACGTTCCCTTCATACACTGCGTATACTGCGTACAACGTTATATAACCTTAGTTACTATTCCTCGTCATATAGCTCTATCGGTTCCATCCTAGACCGTGCCTAAATTAACCAACTAGCTTCTTTCGACTCTTCTCCAAGTAGTCGCAATATCGTACTTAAAGCGTCCGTAATAATAAAAATAAATGCCTAAATAATAAGATTAATAACGTGTCCCTAGCAGCGGATACGCTAATAAGTTATACTTTAAGAAATATTCTTATGCTCTAAAAGGTAGGTACTAATCGTATAACAGAGCGTATTGTTTATACCAGAATTATCTCTAATAATTACTCCAATCTATTATATAATACTAAAATCTTACAAAACTAAAAGAAGAGTAAGCCATTAATGCTCTTCGCTATAGCCTACTACCTAAGGTAGAGTAAGTAGGATATTATAAATATATTCTTCTATATTAATAAAGTAGCCGCAAACTACAAGACAAAGGTTGTTACTTAAAAATGTCTAAATATCTACACTAAGATAGATTTGCGTAATTGCGGATTAAATAACCCGTTATATAATATCCTTATTAAAGATATATTTATCTTTTACCTTCTAAATAAGGGTTATATAAGAAGCAGGAAGTATTCCAACAGCTTATTAATTAAAAGCATAACAAAATATCTAAAACTCTTAACTTTAAACAATTTGGAAAAAGAGATTTCGTACAATAATAAAATTAAGAAGAGTTGTCTTAATAACCTTTTTATTAATTACTTCTCTAAGGATTTTATTATTGAGATTATAGTTTTTAAGCCGTAGCTTATTAAAGACTAATCATAATACTTCAGCTGCTTCTCCCGTACAATAATCCTTTCTATATAGTTTAATCTAAATCCTATACTAGGATAAGTAGTAACCCTAGAAGTTTATTATTAAGCCTACTTTATAATTGCATTGATTATAGAAATAGAGAAATCTTCTATAAGAGTTACGTTTTTCTCCTTTTAGTGCCGTATAACAAAAATCGTAAATATTAAACTAATTCTTTTAAGATTTTAAAGTTAATTAAATAGATAATATAGTTTTAGATATAACCTCAGGAAGAGAAGACTTAAGATTAGTCTCCGAAGCTATAGTTACTAGAAAAATCTAGTATATAGTAAAGATTTTAAAGTATGCGATCTAATATATATTACAATAAGCGAATTAAAATAAATTAATATCGGATATCGGATTATCGGATATTGATTTATTTCAATTCGCTTACTATAATTTTTGGCCACACTAGTAATATTAAAATGGCTGTAGTATAGTCCCCCTTATTAGGTAACCCGACAAATATTAACTAATTAAGTACACTAATTAAAGTGGTTAAAAAAAGCTAATTTAGTATAATAGACGAGAATTCCATTAAATTTTCTAAGGAAAATTTCCAAATTGCTGACTTATAGCTAGCAATTTGGTTCCCTGGGTAAATTTAACGGAATTCTCCCGCCTGCGGCGGGCTTTTGTTCTTCTAAACTCAGTCTACCCTACTGCTGCCCTACTACTGCCCTCTACTGCCTATTACTGCCCTTTACTGCCCACCACTGCCCTATTACTGCCCTGCTACTACCCTACTACTACTTACTACTACTTACTACTACTTACTACTACTTACTACTACTATAATACTATTCTACTATTCTACTATTTTTATTACTACCCTTACTACCTTTACTACTCCCCTTTTAACTACTAAAAGAACTTCTTTTTTATTACTTTTAATATACCTTTATTTTCTAATTTATAGCTATCTTTATTACTACTTATATACTATTCTTTTACTATTACTTTATCTACTAATTTACTACTAATACTTTAGTTACTTAATTATTATTATTACTTTTATTACTATTTATTATTATTACTATTTCTATACTTATTATTATTATTTATATATTTTTATTACTATTACTATTACTATTTTTATTCCTTTTTTAATTAACTAACTTTACTACTTTAGCTATAGCTATAACTTTTATTTTTACCTTTATTCTAATTTTATATAGTACTACTTTTACTATTATAAAGAGGACTTTATATTATAGAATATATTTAATATTTAAAATTAAATTCTCTTTTTAAAAATATTATATAAAATAATTATATATACTAAAGACCCTACTATAAGGACTATTATAAAGGGTATTAATATTTTTATATATATTTATATAAAGTAGAAAAATATATATATATATATATATATTAAAGTATTAAAGCTTTAACTACCCTTTACTGCCTATTACTGCCCTCTACTGCCTATAACTGCCCTCTACTACCTACTACTGCCCTACTACTACCCTATTACTACCCTACTACTACTCTACTACTGCCGCACTACTACTATGCTATTATAGAATTTATGTAGCTACCTTATAGTAACATAAGGCGGCCTTTATATAATAATCGCGTAATATAGATTTATATAGTTAATTACGTAACGTATATTAACAATAGCTATTTACGTTATTATTATCATCGTCGTCTTCTTCCTTAAGTAATAGCACCACTATTACTACCACCATTAGTACTACTGCTGCTACTGCTATATCGTCTACTCCTGCTCCTATTGCCGCTGTTATTCTTACTGCCGCTACCGCTCTTACTCCTACTCCTACTCCACTACCACTACTACTACTACTACTACTACCGCTGCCGCCGCTACTACTATATCCGCGCCTAGCCGCCGCTTTTTATCTATACCGCCGCTATTTTAGGCCGAGTAGCCTACGTATAGGACTTTGGTCCCAGCAGATAAGCGTACTAGTAAGTATTAGTACTATAAAAGAATTTAAGAATTTAAAAAGATACTAATATGTAAATAGCTGCTGTAGCTATAGTTGCCGCTAGGCCTTTCCCCGCTCCTAACACTATCGCTACTACCGCTGCTACCACCGCCACTACTGCCGCTACCCCTATCGCTCCCCCCCCTAGCTAGCTTTACGGCCGTTAATTAGCCCGCCGCCCTTCTGCCCTAAAATCCCTTACCTACTATACTTACCGCCGCCGCTAAAGCTGCCACCACTAATACAGCTATAATGCGGGCGCTGCGTCTCCTACCGTACGTTTAAGGCGTATCTTTACGGTAGGCTTTTAGCCTAGGTAGAGCTCTTAGGGTCTACTAGGGGGTCCGTTTAGAGGCTAGGGCCCTAAATATAGAGGCTGCCCTAGCGTAAAGCCGGGGTATAATAGCCTTATAGGCTTATGCGTCGTATATATAGGGCGGTGGCCTATTTATAGAGTATGTGCTAGTTGCTAGCTAGCTGCGCAGCAGCTATACTAACTGCTATTATAGCAGTAAAGGGGCGCGCTACTCCTTTTAAGTTTATAAGTTAGTAATATAAGCTGTAAAAAGTATAACTAATAGAGATAATAGCGTCTGCTACTAGCCCCGCCCCCCCTACCGCAGCTCGCTCCCGCTCCTACTTCTACTCCTACACCTATATACCTTCTGCTACTACCGCCGCTAATAATAATAATAAGGAGGGGGAGGAGTTGGAGGAGTTAGAGGAAGCCCCGCCTGCCTGCGTCTATTTCCGCTTTAAACGGCGCAGGCGGATTACGGGGCTGCTCTACTATTTAGTAGTGGTTCTTAAGGAGTTATTAGAGGATAAGAATAAGGAGTAGGGGAGGGGGTAGGTAGAGGGGGGGTTTACTAGGCCCTATAGGGCATTTATAAAAGTCTTGCTAGCCCTATAGGGTAGTTATAGAAGTAGTTATATAATAAAATAATATACCTTATTATAAAAGCAAAACCTCTAGATAGATACTGTAGCGGGCTTTTAGCTTTCTAAACTTAGTCTACCCTACTACTACCCTACTACTACCCTACTACTACCCTACTACTGCCCTACTACTGCCCTACTACTACCTTACTACTACTACCGCTGCTATACTATCCCCCCGCGTCTTAGCCCGTAATAAGTAGTAACACCTCTAAATATATAATATTAGTAGTAATAGCGGTATCGCCTCCCTATAACAGTAATAGCAAAAGCCTACGTATATTTATTACTCTTAATAGCGCAATATATAGCTGCCTATAGGTAAAGATTGGTATACGTAAATTAACACCAATAAAGTTAAAAGACTGCCCCTATAACTTGTTTACTATTATAGCAAAGCATAGTTAAATTAGAAACTGCCTTCTACTAATAATAAATGGTAGTTCTCTATCTATAGAGGTAAGCTTAATATAAGGGATTAGCCGTAGCTGCCTATAAAAGCTACCGCTAAGTATCTAAGTTTTAATACAGCGGCGGCCTAGGCGCGTAATAACTATACGGGTGCCGTTATAGAGCCCTTCCTTAGGGTAGAGGTTCCGTAAAAGAATTATAGGCGCGCCTACCTTTAAAGAAAGCTTTAATAGAGGTAGGCTAGTAGGGTTAAATATCTGCAGGAGCTCTGCTAGCGGTAGTTTTACATAATCCTCTTCTTTATTTTGCTTTATAGAGTCTATAAAATAAAAAGTGCTTAGGAAGCCGTAGAGCCGCGTAAAGATAGCCTCGTTAATCTTAGCTACGGTATTATTATAAATAGTTAGGATAGCGTGATTACGGAAGGTATTAAAAGTAGTATATACCTAAGTAAGCAGTTATAGAGGGTATATATACCTATAAAAGGGTTCCTAGGACCAAAACTGGCCTATACTAGGTAGGAGAGTAATACTACTAGCTAGGGCTATATTATAAGATAAGTTTTATACCTAAGCTGCAAACTATTAACTTGTCTTACCCTAGCGGATACGTATATTTAACCGTAGGGATAGTATATAGAAGGTAGGCTAGAGAAACAACTGCTATAGGCAGGCACCTATAATAGCTACGCGGTTCCGCTATAGGACAATAGGCAGTATTTAAGTAAAGTCGCCGCCTAAAATAGTAAGGAGCTCGCTAAAGGTAGAGTTGTTAAAACGGACGTCCGTAAGTATACGGTATACGGCTTTAAAGTAGTAGTAGTGCTATATTAGCACCTTATCCCAAATAAGTAAAGAGGTACGGCGTAAAAGCTTAGCTAGATTTAAGTTTTTAGAGATATTATAAGTAGACTCTTTATCTATTCACTTGCTCGCAGAGGTAGAGATATATTCTAAATAATGTATTAATTGGGGGTGTAGGCCCAAGGAGAGGGTAATCATCTCAGCCTACTGTATTGCATAGTAGGTTCCCTACTATCTTAAGCAGTGGTAGATAATTATATACTTATTACCCCCCTCGGGCCTACCGCAAGCCTAAGAGGCTGCAAAATCTATCTATAGGGTGGAGGGTGGGAAAGTGAAAAGCCGAAAGGCTAATTGTAATAGATATTAATGTTGCTGTTTAGAGGGAAGGCGTGACTTCGCTTTAAATAGACATTTTTATTTATTCACTTGCTCGTAGAGATAGAGATATATTCTAAATAGTGTATTATATTGGGGGGTATAGGCCCAAGAAGAGGGTAATTATCTTAGCCTACTATATTGCATAGTAGGTTCCCTACTATCTTAAGCAGTAGTAGATAATTATATACTCATTGCCCTAAATAACGCGTACTGTTAGAAGCTAGTGGTATAAGGCCTACCCTATAATATTACGGACGCTTTAAGTACAATATTACGACTACTTAGGGAAGAGTCGGAAGAAGCTAGTTAGTTAATTAGAGTATAGTTTAGAATGGATCCGGTAGAGCTATATGACGAGGAATAGTAACCAAGGTTATATAATGTAATCTATATAATCTATAGGATCTATATAATCCGTGACAGAGTAGATAAAGCGCACGTATATTATATATAAGAAGGATTTTATAGGAGTACGGTTGTGTATTTAAGGACCCTCGGTCCCTACCTAGATAGTTCCTTCCTTATAGTAATTCTTAGAATACAATTAGAGTTAATCTGTTAGGCAACCACTCCACCAGTTATTATTTATTGTTAACTTTAATTTACATTACCTATACACCTAGCCCATTAACAGAACCTATTGTAGTACTTACTATAAGGTTCTATTACACAATTACTACCTAGTTACGGTATTAAATATAGAAAGTCGAATAATATACCACCAAAAGCAGCCACTATAACGCCATTGACGGCGGCAACTACGTTAGGGTTAGGGGGTAACACTAGTATAGCGGACACTAACTCGCAACAACCTATAACGGTAGAACAGTTATAAGAAATAGTTAACCAGTTAATAGAGAATAATGCAGTACTTAAAAATAGGATTAACGGGATAGGCGTAGTAAAGGTTAAGTTACTATTAATTAAAAGATTCTTAGGAGAGAAATTAAAGCTTAAAGGATTCCTTATATAAATGCATTTTAAAGTTACGCAAGAGGGAGTAAAGCTAGTAACACTTATAGATCAGATAGTATATACAGGGCTATTCTTAACAGAAAGAGCACTTAAATGGTTTAAGCCTTACCTTATAGAGATATAAGTAAACGGAATAATAACTATAAACTAAGAGGTACGGTTTATGTTTTTAAGCTGGAATAGATTTATAGAATAACTTACGCAAATATTTAGAGACCTAAAGGTAGTAACCACGGCGAAAAGAAAACTCTAAGACATTATATAGTAAACCTTAGCAATTAAGTATATAACGCAGTTTTAAACATTAGTAATATAAGTTAAGTAGAATAATAAGGCGCTTATAGCATAGTATAAACAAGGACTTAAGGCTAAAGTCTAGGACGTAATTATTCTAATAGAAGATACGGACACCCTAAGGGAACTAATAGATTAAGTAATAAAGATTAATAATAGGATCTACTAAAGGGAATAGACTAAGAGAGGTTAGAATAGAGTTCTATAGTTATATAAAACGTAGAGTACGCAATAACTAAAGCCAAGTTAGAAACTATAGTATGGCGCAGAGCTAATAGACCTAAGTGGTACTAAAGAAGCCTATAAAAGATAGAGTAAAAAACTATAAAAACCTAGAAGTTAAGGATCTAGTAATTATAGGACTAAAAAGTAGAGGCTAAACTAGGGATCTTAATAGTAGAAGATGTTTAGGCGAACTCTATAGCAAAGTTAATAGTTTAGAGACGGAGCTTATATAAATTGCGGAAAACAGGGTCACTTTACAAGGGATTGCAAAAATGGTCAGAGTTACTATGCAATAAAGGGAACTAAGCTAGCAGTAGAAGACACATATATAAAGGGATAATAGTGTACTGCAAGGAACAAAAGAGTGTTTAATCAGAAGTTTTGCGTTTTATTATAATAACGTATACCAAATTTATAAAGACGCTAAGTATAGCGTAAGCTATTAGCTATAGGAGCTAAATTCTACAAAATATAGAGGAACTAATGAACCAGTTCATAGATCGGACATTAAGGACGATAAATTTAATAAAGATAAAACATTTTATAACGATAAGGCAATAAAAGCGGCTTACTAGAAGCACGCAGACCTTAAAAATATCATACTAAAGGTAGAGGATAATTCCACTATAGAATAGGAAACATTAGTAGAGATCGAAACCCTATTAGATATAATGTCTATTACTTTATAAAACGCAAGAGAAGTAGGATAGCAAACTACTTTGGCACTTAATAAAGGCAAAAGGCTAAAGGCTTAAGATTCTTAAAATAAGATAAGAGATAACTAAAATTCTTAAGATAAGATAAAGTAAACCTAAGGACCTATAATAGACGAAAACTAATAGAGTAGGGCAATAGCTTAGTTTAAAAATATATAAATAAGCTTGGGATAGAATTTCCCAACAGCATAAGATTCTTAAGACAAGATAAGTAAGATTTAAGACTCTTAAGATAAGATAAGAACACCACGGACGCCTAATTAGACTAAGGCGGGAGCTAAGCTTAAGTTAAAAGCAAGCTCGGGATTAAAGAATCTAAGGGACTAAGAATTTAAAGAATAAATTAGGATACCTATAGATAAGAAGTGAGGAGCTTTCTTATAGATTAAAGAATCTGCGATATAAACAGTAGTTAGACTAGGAGACAGATATATAGACCCAGAGGACTTACTAAAAGAACGCAGTGTTCGGCCTAAAGATTAAAAAGTTGATACCAAGATTAAGAAGTAGGTAAACTTTAAAAATTAGAGCGTAAGACATAAACTAAAAGAAACTATAGAAGAGTTTAGACAAAGAATTACTATATAGCAAGAACAGAAGCTAGACAGAAAAGCTAGTATATTAGGACGTATAAAGGATAGAGCACTAATATAAAGAATTACTAATAGGCCTAAAGTAAGTATACTAAGAGCTAAGTAACTTACTAAACTAGAATAAGAAGAGGATCTAGGGATTTCTACTAAGTTTAAGGAACAACACACTAAAGGCTGTCACGATATAGTAATAAAGAGATATTTCCTTATAAACAAACCGTATACACTTAAGTAACTATACTAAAAGTAGTATAGGCAAAGGCACAATAATAAGTGGGAAGATTTCTATATATAGCTGGATGAAAAAGTTATCTAAGACCACCCAATTATAGAGAAGGCTATAACTTATATTAAGGGAGCCTTAATTATAATGTTAAAGGATCTAGAGGAGTAATTAGAGGACTAAAGAAGCGGAAGGCAAATCTTAGTACCTGTAAACGAAGTTGCAACGCTTAGATTAATATAAGAAAGGTTTAAACTTAAGGATAAAGACGAGCCGAGAGTTAACCTAAGACATTAAGCACATTATACACTATTATAGATAGCATGCGTAGATAATGCGTGCAATATATATAGAGCACTTAAGGACAAAAATCGGAAGTATTTAATAAGGATATATTAGATAACGGATAAGGCGAAATATTAAAATGCTAAGTATATATATAGTTAGCACCTAGTAAAAGTTTAAAAATAAAGGGACTTAATACTTTAACTAGGAAGATTCCTTACGGAAAAATGCCTAAATAGATAATAATAGTGGGAATATCTAAAGAATACCTGTCTATAGTATATTAAAGATAAAAAGCAAACTAAGTATTGGCCTAAGTTAGACCAAGTATAAATAGGATCTAGTAGCCAATAGTTAGGAAAAGTAGAGGCCTATAGGACTAAAGGGAGCTAGTAGTAAAGCCTTAGACCCTTAAAGGAATTTAAGAACGACACCTAAATTTATAAGTTAAATAGTAAGATTAGCAGTTCGAAGTACTAATAAATAGTAGAGCAACACGAAACTATATCTTACTAGTAGCAGTTAAAAAAAAATAGAATTACCGCATAGACAGAAGGAACGTCCTTACCTATTAATAACGATTTTAGGAGATCCAATAGCCTATAAAGGAGGCATTATTAACCTTAAAATAGGACCTATTTAATTAACTATTAAAGGGAGATAGATCAAGATGTCTTTTAATATATTACCATTAGGGAATAATAAGGCAGTGTTAGAAATGCCTTAGTTATAGAAATATAATCCAAAAATTAATTAAATTATAGGTTAGGTCGATATTAGGGATATTTAACGCCGCAAGATATAATAATAAGCTAAGTTAGTATAGTACTAAGTCGGAGCGATATATAAGGAGACTAAGTAATGCTTAAGTTATATACTAAAGAAATACTACAAGTATAGTAAGAAACTATAGTCACTAAAAAGTAAAAAGCTATTAGAGTATATAGTATAGAACTATAAGATAGAATTAGAACTAGAAATAAGTCTAAGGTTCTTTCCAATCTATAAGCTTACTAAAGAAGAAGGTAGAGCACTAAAAGAGTTTATCTAAGAAAACTTATATAAGGGATATATTAGACCCTTACAGTTATTAGCAGGTTATCCAGTACTATTTATACTAAAGAAAAATAGCAAACTAAGGCTATATATCGACTACAGACAGTTAAACAGCATTACTAGAAAGGATAGATATCCTTTACCCTTAATTAGCGAAATCTAAGACAGGATAGGTAATGCGCAAATCTTTATAAAGATAGATCTAAGATAGGCGTACTATTAGATTAGGATTAAGGAAGGTAATAAATAAAAGGCAGCCTTTAGGTTAAAGAAAGGACTATATAAGCTATTAGTTATACAATTCGGGCTTATAAACGTACTAGCAATATTCTAGAAGCGAATTAATAATATATTAAAAGAGCACTTAGATAAATTTATTATAGCCTATCTTAATAATATTATTATCTACTTAATAACTAAGGAAGAATATGGAGAATACGTTAAATAGGTCTTAAGGAGACTATAAGAAGAATAGATACTAGTAGCAATTAAGAAATGCGAGTTCTTTATAAAGAAGACCGATTTCGTTAAATTTATCGTTAAACTAGGCTAACTTAGCATAGATCTAAAGAAGATTAAGGCTATAGTAAATTGGCAAGAACCGGAGAACGTTATATAGTTAAGATTATTCCTAGGGTTTTATAATTACTATAGAAGGTTTATAGCGTAGTAGTTAAAGAATATTAAGCTATTTACGTAACTAATAAAGAAAGAAGAACTATAGGTATAGGGAAAGGAGCAATAAGAGTTATTTAAGAAAATTAAGGAGTTATTTACCTAGGAGCCAATTCTTAAGATCTATTAACTAGGACTAGAGATAGTTATAGAAACAGATATATTAGACTTTATACTAGGGGTATACTTTATACAGAAATATTAAAATAGATAGCACCTAGTAGTATACTATAGTCGGAAGATAATACTACTAGAGTTAAACTATAACATCTACAACAAGGAGTTATTAGGTATAGTTGCAGTATTAAGGGAATAAAGAGTATTCTTATAAGGTATAGAGAAACTATTTATGGTTAAAATAGATTATAAGAACCTAATAGGATTCCTAATAACAAAGGAACTTAACTAAAGACAGGTTAGATGGGCGGAAATGCTTATAGAATACTATTTTAAGATTTAGTATACTAAGGGTATAGACAATATAAGAGCAGATACTCTAAGTTAAAAGGCTAAACTACAGAATAACAAAAAGCCATTAGGGGCTTTACTGCGAAAAGATATAGACGGACTAATTAGATATAATTATCTAAAGATTATAGCAACTTAAGAGGAACTAGAGAAGGTTTATAAGTCACTAAAGAGCTTTTAGGTATAAAGAATTCTAGAGGCATAGCTAGAAGATCTATAGACGGATATATACGAAAATTAAGAAGTAAAGTACATCCTAAAAAGTATAGCAGAACAATTTATAGAAGAATTCCATAGGGGATTAACTTAAGGACATAATAGAGCTACGGGCTTAGTATTAAGACTCTAAGAAGAATATATTATTGACGGAATCTAAAGGATAGCTAGGAAGGTTATTAAGGAGTATTTAGATTACTAAAGGAATAAACTAATAAGGTATAAGCTATATAGAGGGCTATAACCTATTAAAATACTAGAAAGACCATAGGAGGTTATATTATAGGACTTTATTATTAAGTTACTAAAGTTAAGAGACCCTATTACCGGACAAGATTATAACGTAATCTTAATGATAGTAGATAAGCTTATAAAGTAGGGATACTTTATAGTATATACAGAAGAAATCTTAGTAGAGGATATCGCTAGAATCTATATTAAAGAAGTATTTATAAGACACGGAGCACTAAGCAAAATTATATTAAATAAAGATCTAAGATTTATAGCAGCATTTTAAAAGGTATTCTTAGCGGAATAAGGGGTTAGAGCAGCAACTTCTACCGCATATTATCTACAGACAGATAGTTAAATAGAAAGATTAAATTAGACACTAGAGCAGTATTTAAGGCACTATATTAATTACGAACAGAATAATTAGGTATTGCTATTACTAGTTACATAGTTTGTATATAATGCGACACCATAAGAAGAAATGGGTACATTACTATTTAAGGCGAATTACGGATATAAGCCAAGAACATTATTATCGCCACATTAAGTAAAGAAGATAAATAGTATAGCCAAGTAAAGAATGGAGACTTTAATAAATCTTTATATAAACATTATGGAAATAGCTAAGGTAGTATAGCAAAGAATAAAAAATACTACGACGCTAAGAGATCTAAGGGACTAGATCTAAAGGAGGGAGATAAAGTATAGCTACTATACAAAAATTTTAAGAGTTGACGACTAAGCAAGAAATTAGACCATATTAGACTAGGACCCTTTAAAATTATATAGAGGATTTTACTAGTTATATTTAAGTTAAACCTACCAGCTAAAATAAAGATCTACCCTATACAATATATTGCAATACTAAAGCTAGCATATAGAAATATTAAGCCACTAGTTTACGAAGCAGACACGTATAGAGGACGGGAAGAAGATAAATAGCAAGTTTTAAAGATTATTAGTTACGAGGATATTAACAATAAAATATAATATAAGGTTAAGTAAATAGGCTATAATAAGGCTACCTAGGAGCCACTAGAAAATCTAAAGAATACTATAAGAAAGGTATAGGAGTATTGGAAGAAAATAGGTTAGGTAATATTAATAAAGAAGGATCGCTAAAGAACGAGTCACCTAAGGGGGACCTAGGAAGAGCGACTGCCGAACTACTTAGAGTTATTCCCTTTACTATAAGAGAATCGGTTCTCTTATTACTAAGTTCCTAAAGACCTTATTTTATAAGCTTCCACTCCTTAAAACGGACCTTTTTACGCACTTTCTTAAGACGAATTAGTTGAGTAGACGCAGCAAGACGAGACTTAAGGGCCCGTTACTGAGCATTAGCAGCCTCTTTCTTAGCGTTACAAAAATGACGAAGTTCTACCAGTGCAACCGAGAGCTTATTATTAAGCCTTGTAGTAGCAGATTAAACACAAGACCCTATAACAAATTACTTAGGGAACTTAAAGACTATTAAAAGTTATAGGACGCGCATATTTAGCGTCAGAAATAGAGCGAATATCGCAAGACAATTAAACGTTTGCTTTAGTGCACTCTAAATAAGAGGAGGGTTACTGAGATAAAGGACTCAATAGGGCAACATAAACTAGCCCCTCTTTCGCACAATAAAAACACGGAGACGGTATAATTTCACCCAGCAATAGTATAGAGGCAACTATACCCACATAACGGAGGGTTAAAGAAGAAGAAATTACTTTAGGTATTATAAGTAACAATATTAACCAAATTAATTAGACGGATATTATACCTTTAGTAAATAACTTAGAGATACTAAGAATCTTTAAAGACAAAGATAAAGAGAAGGGAGATAGTATTACGGACGCTTTAAGTATAATATTATAACTACTTAGGGAAGAGTTAGAAGAAGCTAGTTAGTTAATTAAAGTATAGTCCAGAATAGATCCGGTAGAGCTATATAATAAGAAATGGTAACTAAGGTTATATAATATAATCTATATAATCTATAGGATCTATATAATCTATAGGATCTATATAATCCGTAATAAAGTAAATAGAGCGCACGTATATTATATACAAGAAGGATTTTATAGGAGTATGGTTGTGTATTTAAGGACCCTTGGTCCCTACCTAGATAGTTCCTTCCTTATAGTAATTCTTAGAATACAATTAGAGTTAATCTATTAGGCAACCACTCCACCAGTTATTATTCGTTATTAACTTTAATTTGCATCACCTACACACCTAGCCCATTAACAGAACCCATCGTAGTACTTGCTATAAGGTTTTGTTACATATAATTAATATAGAAGTAGAAATATATCTTGTCTTTTTTTACGCCCGTAGGGTATTGTTAAAAGACTATTTAGGTAACCTAGAACCTAGGTAATATTAAAGGCTATTAATAACAAACCTGGCGGTATAAGGCCTACGCCTAATAACTAATATAGGAGTAGGAATATATGTCGTCTCTTTACGCCTATAGAGTATTATTAATAACCGTTCGGGTAAGTAATATCGAAGGCTATTAACGACGATAATAATAGGAGAAGGAAGCTGGAAAGCGTCAATTTAAAACCTATTAAAAAACCCTATGGGAAAAATTATCAGGAAAAACTACTTATTAACAGCTACTATAGAAAGACGCGACGCGAAACTTCGCGATCCTCTAGGGGTAAGACGTTTTATCGCGACGATAACATAACGCCGTACGGTATAGCATTATTAAGGCTATAAGATAAATGAATAACAAAATCTCTATTAAATAAGCCTTATTTTAAAGCGAAAAGCCAAAAGGCTGATTGTAATAGATATTGATATTGCTGTTCGGAGGGAAGGCGTGACTTCGCTTTAAATAGACATTTTTATATTTTCTAAGCTAACTATAACTATATCGCCTTTATAGAATAACGCGCTCTTATCCCTATAGGTATTAATATTATCTTTATAGCGTTACTATAAAATCTAGGCTAGGGCCTTAAGCTATATTAATATCCGCTTAAAGCGGTTGGCTATAAAGTCTACGCGGAAGAACTTCTTATTTACTTATACTAATAGTATTAGTAGGTAAAGGCTAGTAGGCTTAATTCTAAAGCGAGGGTTAAAGCTATAGTTTATAAAAAACGGGAAGATGCCTATACTCTTATTAACTTAGTTATTTATAGCAAACTTAGTAAGCGGTAAGTAGTTAACCTAGTTATCCTATATAAAGCTAATAAAAGTATAAAGGTATTTATTTACAGCAGCGTTAATAATTTTAGTTTAGCCGTCCATTTCTAGGTATTAGGCTAAGCTTAGTTATAAGGTTATCTTAAAGCGTTTACTTAGTTATTACTAAAAGTTACTAATAAATTATATACCGCAATTAGAGATAATTATGCTTAGTATACTATAGAGCTTATATATATTATCAATAAAGCTATTAACTAGCTTCTCTGTTAAGAGTCCTATTACTAAAATAAGGTATTATATTTTAGTTAGGCGGTCTATAATAATAAGGATATATTTATATACCTTACTATAGCGTTAATATACCAGCAGTATTATAATATAGTTAATTAAGATATTAGTCCACAGGCAGGCGAGTAATTTTAATAGCTTTAAAAAACCAGGCGGGGTAAAATAGGGGGTTTTAGTATAAAAGTATAGGGTATAGTCTTTAACAAAGGTAGCTATAAACTAGGAGATTCCTAGCTACTAGTATATTTAGTTTAAGAGGTTAAGAGTTTTAACCTAGCTAGGGTAACTAGCGGGGCCGCTACTATAAAAGTAATAGGTAACTTCTAGGTGGAGGTCTAGGGCGTTAGGGATAAAAAGATATTAGTAAAAGTAGATCTATTTATTAATAATACTGCATTCTAACTTATTATAATAAAGTAATTTCCTAATCTTCTTTAGCTAACGGTGAGCTTTTTAATTACATAAGGCTGCCACTATATTTCTTACAAGTTTGTTCTCCTAGTATCCTAGCTAGATTAACTTATCTAGTAACTTTTTAGCTATTTTAGGGTCTAAAGCGGCTATAAACTTTACGTTATTAGAGTTACGGGACTTATATAGTAATTCTTTTAAAATTATAGGGTTAACTTTCTAGGGCGGTATAATAACTTAGGCTTAATAGCGAAGGCGTTTATTATTAGCGTCTTTAGGCCTTATTCCTAGTAGCTAGCTTAGAGCGTTAGGGAGTATAGCTTTACTACTAGGTCTATATATAATTATAAAGTTAAACTATAAAAGGAACTCTACTTACTAGATTTAGCACTAGTTTAGCTGCTTAGTAGTTATAAATGTCTATAGGTTTTTATAGTTAGTAATAATTTTAAACGGCTCCTTAGTCCCTTATAGCTTAAGACGCTATTCCTTTAAAGCCTTAATAATAGCTAAGAGTTCTTTATTGTAGATCTTATAGTTATACTTTAGTATAGAGTGCTTTACGGAGAAGAATACAACCGGTTTTAATTTTCCGTTATTATTATACTAGGAAAGGACTCCGCTAAAAGCCTAATTTAATACATCTATCTCTACCACTGTTTTCTTTATATAGTTATAATATGCTAATACTAATACTAAAGTAAAGGCTCCCTTAAGGGCCTTAAACAATTTAGCTTATTCTAATCCCTATAGCTATCTAATATCCTTCTTTAGGAGTTTTGTTATAGGTATAGTAATAGTAGAGTAGCCTTAGATAAATTATTAGTAGAAGTTCGCAAAGCCGAGAAATTATTATCCCTTAACCCGCCGACGTCCTCTGTTATCGATAAGATGGTAGTCCGTGTGCATGGAACACCAAAAGTTCGTTAATTTAGGGCTCTTTATTGGCTAAAGTCTTATCGATAACTGGGCGCCAGAACCGGCGGGTTAAGGGATAGTTCTTTAATTAATGTTAGGTCCTTTTATTCTTATAAGGCCTATACCTTCTTAGGGTTTATAGTTATACTATTAGTTAAAATAATTAAGCTAAGGTATTTTATTTTAGTAGAGTAGAACTTAGACTTATTAATATTAATCTAAAGTCTAGTATTACCAAGTCTTTAAATGACTTTATTTATATACTTAGTGTACTTAGCGCATGTTTTAGAAAAGATAAGGATATTATTAAGGTAGGCAGTATAGTAGTTGTTAAGGGCGTTATATAGAATATAGTTAATATAGTTTTAAAATATAGCGGGTACGTTATAGAGGCTAAATAGTATAACTAGTATTTTATAGAGTCTAAACTAGGTAATAAATGCTATAAGCTACTTATAGCCCTCCGTAATCTAGATCTAGTTAAACGCAGCAATTATATTAAGTTTAGTAAAGTATTTAGCACTATAGAGTGCGTCAAGTATCTTACGGATTAGCAGTAGTGGGTATCAATTCTTAATAGTAACTATGTTTAGGCCTTAGTAGTTATAGTAGATTTATATACCGCTACTAGGCTTAGTAGCGAGGAGGAGTAATATAGCAGCTAGTAAGGTCGATTTGCGGATAAAACCCTTATCTAGCATCTTATTAATCCACTTCTTTACACACCTAAGTTTAGTAGGTAAGAGTAGTCTATTTTTATAATATAGGGCCTAGTTTCTGGAGGTAATCTTAATTTTATAGTCCTATGGTTAGTAAGGGGGTAGCTTATCTATATTTTTAGGGAGGAAGTGCTTAATATATTTACTAAACTCCTTTAGTAGGCGTTATAGAATGTTTTTACGGGTTAATTCTGGTTTACCTTTTAGGAATTTTTTAATATTATTATCGACTATCTTCT
>Ga0307515_10004769_pt1 | contig 27786 bp, 23 predicted proteins | sample 17_EM_MG_FD_194513 | JGI IMG/M metagenome (GOLD analysis project Ga0307515, IMG submission 194513) | Populus trichocarpa ectomycorrhiza microbial communities from riparian zone in the Pacific Northwest, United States - 17_EM | ecosystem: Host-associated > Plants > Roots > Unclassified | place... | reverse complement strand
TCTTCCTCCGTCCTCATCTCATCCTTATCTCCCCAAATAACTCCCCCACCATTTCCGGTTCCTTACATCCATCTAGAACCTTCGTCCCCACTTCTGCTAAATGAGTGACTTCTTTTCCCCTGGTTCCTGCACTCCTCTTCCTTCGTACCGAAACGAATGTAACCTGTCACATCTCCGATTCCTTCCCAATCCTCCTGAGCCGTAACAGGATCCTGCATAATCTTTGCACAACTGTATTGTCAATTCCCTAACCATCTGACACATATAGTACGCAATCACATAACCATGCAACACAATCTGAAAGAAGTTATCACAGACATGAAGATCATTCCAACATATATTTACACTATTCTAACATAGAGTTATCTGAAATGTATTTAGTGAACTGGGTTCAGTTGGTGAACCCCCCAGAGCATGCATCAACAGTGCCAGAATGTACATCTGAAGGTGAAATAAACCTGCCAATAGTTATATCAGTCTAAAATGTAATATGTGATATTTCTTGAAAACTCTATGAATCATGGTGCAATTGATATTGCCTACTGTTAGGCAATCTCAATTAAACATCACCTGGTCATCAAGAATGTTATCGGAGTCTAGCTGCAGCTATTCTACAATTCTCTCCAATATATCCATTATTCCACTAAACAATTTCTGTATCCAGATCCCCTGTTCTGAGGGCATTTGTTATTGCACTGCTCTGTTCAATCTGTAGATCAGATAATGGAGATTTGGCAATCTGGTGTCTATGAAGTTTGTAAGTCAATTAACTTGCTTAAACATTGTCCATCCAAAATATTATTGTAGGGTTATTTCAAAATATTCCAAATTGACCTCTTTCAGGTACTTGAAAGCTGGGCTAGTGAGATTAAAAATTGAATAGCAAAAGTGCCTTAGGAATAAATTGTCAATACTTTCACTGGGTAGAGACCCACAACTTAAATACACTCTGATTATATTTAAATGCTTGCTTGAGCAGTTCATCAAACACACGAGACATGCCTTATAGTTGACTTGAACACCCCTAAGGTGTTTGTGCTGAATCCAAACAATGTGGTAAAAGTTTATATTGTCAAATGTGAAGAAGAAATGTAATGTTTTCTACAGTTGGATTAGTTTTGCAAGTAAGGCTTCAGAATTTCCATAAACAGCCTAAGATACAGTTTCTTTAATGCTGTTATTCCCAATCAATGGATGGCTTCTACTACTTGTTTGGTAGTGTTTAATGCATACAAGAAGTAGCCTACAATACCCCTTAACTGTTGGTGGTATTTCTGACACCTGCTACAGGATAACTCTCTTACTTGCAAGGAGTTGCAAAAGAAGTTGTAAGCATATCCAATCAAGCAGATTGTAATAGTTGTACCCATTTTCTGGTCATCTGGCCATATATTGTGGTTTTTTGGTTGAGGTGGGCCACTGAGTTCTGAGTTCTGGTGAATATGACTCAGCAAAGGTGTATACTTATTATACAATATCTGCAGTTGTATAGGTGACAATTTCTCAATACACTCTGTTGAAAACTTCATTATACAAAATTTACTTTCATTACTCTTTGCCAATGCTACTATCTCTCCTTTAAATTGACTGGCAGCAAGTTTCATTACCAATTGCATAAAGGTTTGGTTCAATTGAAGGACTTTACTCACACTCAGCTCAGTAGCCATAATGGATATGAGTAATATAGTACATGTATATTAATCTGCCACTGATAATGCATTAGATTTCTGATGTTTCAACTCTTCTATTGTAGCATCTGCACCCAAGTGGAATCCCAACTCATTTACTTTCATTCCTAGCTATTAGAGGTAGTTTGTAGTGGATATCAGAGTTGACTACTTCCCAGTTGGTGCTAACCCAGATTCTCTGGTGATAATGTATATAAAAGTCATATTTACATTAGACTCTTTTGGATTAGCTTTAGCACCTTCAGAAAGTGCTTAAAAGGCCTCACTGTGAATTATTAGCACAGTGGTAGTTGTACAGATTTACAGTGTGGTGATATCTCCAGGCCCTTTCCCATCACTTTTTCTTGCATTTCAATTTGGCATAGGTTGGCTTAACCAGGCTTAATCTGGCTTAGTCCAGCTTACTATGTGATGTACACCACACACGCGCTGATTTTATACTACCACACACAGTAGACAAGGGCCCGGGTACGATCTCGTTGTATGGAGAAAAGTCGGGCGCTCTGGTGCCCTGTGTAACCGCGCCCATATACCCTTGTTAGCAAGGGGAAGTGGGGTGAGTAAATGAAAAGAACGCAATTGCTCTTTAGAATGAATTTGTTGTTCTCTTTCTTCCCTGGAAACTAGCATAAAGCAAAAAAAACACAACCAGCCAAATTCCATACTCATCCACCTCCCATCACGCCTCCAGATTCCCCAAATCCATCCTCATTAACAACCGATCAACCTTTGCGCCCTCCCTACCACCAGTCCACTCCTCCCTCTCCTCATCAATCCGGTGCAACCTTCCCATAAGCTGTTTCAAAAGCATCGTAACCTCTCTACACCTCGCAAGCACCTCACCCCTTGCACTATCCTCGTCGCCCTTCAGATCCACTCCTTCAACGGCTAAATCTGCGATGGTATATCTCTGCCGCAACCTCTCTATCCCCTCTGTCATGACATCGCATTCATGTAGCAGCTTCTTGATCAACGGCGCAAAGACAATATCGAACATAAATAGATTGCGTTTGATGGTAGCGAGATACTCGTGGTGAGCTTGCATCAAAGACTCCGGATCCAGCTGCTTCTGCTGGTCTTGTTCGTCACGCGCGGGGGGTTGGTCCGAGAGGGTGCATTGATGCCACCAAGAGTCTGCATCCGCGACTTCATCTCCGTGCTCATCATCGGCCTTTGTGCGAAATTTCTGCAGCGCGACCACCTCGACAAGCGCTTTGAACGCGCTTTCGATCACCTCGCCCTGCCAGTATGACACCAGTGATTGTAAGAAAAAGATAACGACCGAGGCGGTGGCCCAGATCTTGCGTTCCTTTGCCTCTCGATCGCGAAGGAGTACTTTCCTTTGTGCTCGGTCTTCTTTCGAAAGGTTGCCATGCAGCAGGTGTCGTCGGCCCTGCCAGAGGCTTTGCAATCGAGTCAGGGTTTTCCGTACAGAGATGAGGTAAATAAAAAGGGAATCGTACTCTTCTAGGTCTGTGGACTGTAGAAACAGCTCCAGTGGCCAGGAAAGATGGAAATTGAGACATATCGGAACACCGACCAAAACTTCCCGGAAGTTTTCTCCTGGGGTTTTGGCGGGTGTTGATGTGGGTGGCTTGTAGAGAGAAAGGTATAAAAGATCTCGCGCGGTGTCCAGACGCTCATCTATTACTTCCTCACCTTGGAGGGAGGAGAGAACTCCCCAGGTTCGAGTAAGGACCGCCGATACCTCCCCTTCCTTGATTATGGCTCCGGATAAGGGAGCTTTTATTGCGCCGGGTCGATGCCAGCGGTTACGGACTCGCTCAGAGGATTGTTCGATGAGGGTTAGAGCGAACTCTCCACGTCCGAGAAGGAAGAACTCGCGGAGGACTTGGATCGCTTCCATCACCTTTTCTGCGGGAAGAAGGGTCTGGAGAATGTGTTGAGACAGGGATAGCCGTATTGCGGCGATTGCATTCGTCAATTTCTGCTGTGACAATGGAGATTTGAGAGATTGTAAAAATGACAAATGTACAGGGAGCAATGTCATCTCTGGCGACGCAACGGCTGATGCTGAGGATGCTTGGCTCGCCGCCGAACCCCCTCGCAACCGGATCATTGATAACGCGCGTCCGATAAAAAGGATGGATACTGCGGTTTGGGAAGTGACAAAGCTGGGGAGAAGTCGTTTGTTGATTGCGTATACCTTGAGAACACCCATCTCCTCTTCCCCACCCGGGTTCTGTACCATATCTCCTTCCATTTCGGTGATGAAGAAATCTGTCGATGCCGAGTAGTTTCCATACGTCGACGAGGACGGTAGTCGGCCGTAAAGAACCCAAGTCGAAATCTCGCGCAGCCATGCCGTTTCAGCAATCTCGAGTAGATGAAGCGACACATCCTCCAACATCGGATACCCGGTATAAATGTCATTCCCTAGTCTGTTGATGATATCTGCCCCCGATATCTGCCCGCCTTGTTTACGAACCTTCTCAAAGTTCCCGCAGCCCGGAGATATCAGCTCCACCAGATCGTGTAGGTACCGCAATATCCTCTCCCACCCATCAAACCCACCCATGAGCTTTGCAAGCGAAACAATGTCATATCCATCCACGATCCCAGTTTCGCGCTTCAGTATTGACTCTTCGACTGCTAATATCCGCGACCGAAAGCGCTGGAGGTGGTGTGTCTCGATCCCGCTAGCGACGGCGCGCGCGATGGTGGAGGGATGGGAAGTGGTGATGCTGGAGCATCCATGGCGTAAGGAGATATGGAGGTGACCGAGGATCGAGAAGTTGTTAAGTAGAGCCCTGGCGGTGAATTAGGTACAGCGTAGAGAGGTGTGGTTGTAGGGCAGGTGGGGTACCGTTCTGACGGCGAGACAAGGGGGAAGGACTTCAGCAGGCCAGTGGGGGTGAGGAGAGGCGAAGGGTTCCCGGAGAGGAGAAGGAGGAGCTCGTGGAGCATTGGTTCGTTCGCGTTGGGTTCTTGGGGCCGTAGGTTGGCATCGATGTGAGTGCGACGACGTGAACTCGTAATCTGACGGAGTGCGTGCTAGGTTGTAAGGCTCATTTCCCCGCGATACTAGGATGATACCGGTGGGCTAAAGCTGACAGTATGTTTCAATGGTGCGGAACGGTGGTGACGCCTGTGGCCAGTCTGTTTTGAACCTGCTTCTTAGAAAGTTTTCAGCGCCACCGAAGAGATTTTTTTAATTGGAGAACTAAGATGAACTCAGTTAAGAAGCTCTATCGATCTGAGTTTGCAAAATGAAAATATCCCATTGTGGTTGAGGCACTATAAAAATCGGGGATTAGAGTAAATGACCATTGAATGATCAACAAAAAGAAGCACGTGCAGGCAGGGGATATTCATATTCTTGTATGGTCTGGTTTTAAATGTCTCTAGCCCATGTTAAAGGTGTCCCCCACTATGCACTGGTACAAACAATATTTTAACTCGCATCAGGGGGGACAGCAGGAGACATTACAGTTTCCGAAATACACTTCGGCTGGGAGGCTACATGAGTGTAATGGCTACATGTGGTTAAAACTGGGTAAGTACTATTCTATATTGTCATCATCTTGCCACTTACAATTGTACCAGAAACCTTACAGTGATTACTATACATCTATGTATACTTGAGTTGATATTTGCAACTATAATCAAGTCTATTCAATTTCAAGGCCATATATAGTTGTCTGGGTAATTATATTGCTTTACTCTTGAGTAACAGAATATATTGCAGTCATAAAAGTATAAGTTTACTATTTTTTTGCTATATTACATTCAAGATCTTTCAAAATAACAGAAAAATTATATTCTTTATAATTAATTGATTGAAATTAGTTTAACTACTAACAGGGCCTGTTGATTTTCTATTCTGAAAATATTTGAAACTATATATTCTATTCTCATTAAATTTAACTAAAACTATAATGCAATTAATGGTGTAACTGTCCACAACCTAGCAACCGATCACGCACAAAAGTACTCAAGTGCCAGAAGCATGGATGCCTAATTGCTACTGTGAGCAACAGTTCCGGGTTACCAGGCTTCGGTCCAGGTTGGAACTGAACCGAAGGCCCTGGTCCAGGTCAGGAACCGCCAATCAACTCGAACCGGGTCACTAGAGCTGAGTTGTTACCCAGACTGGACATATACCAGCAGTTTTCTGGCCAGGTTGAAACTGGACCGCGGTTCCATTTTACAGTTCCTGTAACTTTGCCTCCAATTCAGTATCTGAGTTATGATCTTATCATGACATGCTCAATACGTAGATTGTGTGGTTTTAGCAGCTTTTCCACCACCCGCTTTCAGATGAGCGATCGGACCAATATTCGTTGAATCGCTGTGAAATAACATGCTATGCTTTGCGAAATTGGCGCGTTTTCAATAGCGACTCAATGAAGATTGGTACAATCACAAATCTGCCAGCGGGAGGTACCATGGTGGCTAACGCTGCGCAATCTACATACTGATCTTGTCACGATACGATCAGAACTCAGATACTCAATCAGAGACAACATTGTGAACTTCAAATCCTGGGTTTTTAGTGGTAAAACCTTCCCCTTTCCAACGGTCTGGGTTCTTTGTGTGGTAAGACCTGTTTCAATGGTCTGGTTTACGGTGGAACCTGAACAAGAACCGAAACGAGAATTTGAAACCATTGATAACACTATTATTTACCGCGAAACAAACTCAATTTTCACTCTCTCCCCGCAGCAACGCAACCATGGGTGGAGTGAAGAGCAGAGCTGCAGCGCCTGACAGAGAGAATCAGATTCGTGAAGCCAAACATGCATACCATTCAGGTCTTGAACCATCTATCTGTGGTGCGGCTTCAACATCTGGTATACCATATGGAACATTCCGAGACCGACTTAGAGGAGCACATCCGAGGAGTGCAGCACATGGGAAGGAGTTGCTGCTGACTCTGGAAGAAGAGAAATCAATTGTCAGGTTTTGTGAGACTCTAGATGACTTCGGATATCCATTTCAAGCAAAGATGGTGGAGGCATCTGCGATGTCCCAGCTACCCCCACACTGGCAACAACAACTTGGTTAGCACTGGATGACATGCTGTCTCAACTGCCATCCTGCAATTTTGAAGGACTTTTTTCGCAAGGTATATCATTTTAGTCTATATACTTATTTCAAGCTAATACTGGTCACTGTAGCTTAGAAAACTTATCGAAAAGCTCAATGCACAACCAGAAAACATTTACAATATGCATGAAACAGGCTGTCTACTTGGGCAGGCTCTCAGAGTGAAGGTTATATGCCGTAGAGGCTAAAAGAATCCCCGCGGTACCGAGGATGGAAATCGCGAAATGGTTACAGTTTTAGAGTCTATTGCTGCAGATGGCAGAGTTTTACCACCCATGTATATCTACAAGGGGGGAAAGCATCTACTGGGATGGCATGCTGGTGTGTGTTAGGGGTTCTCTCCTAATAGAGGTAATGGTACTTGTTTGATTGGTAGAAGGATATATGCTACAGAGTTTACTCGCATAGAATGCATAACGCCTATCCTAGACAGTCCAAGTATACCAGTCCTGTGATCCTTAGTGGGATTTCATGGGAACCTTGTGTCGATTTGATAGTGAGCCTCATTGCTAGCGGACTCATTCAAATTACCATTAATTTGTATTCATTTAATGATGCAATAACCTTGGCCAGTTATAAGCCTTCAGGGCTTAAAGAGATTCCTGGTATTTCTTACCACATTCACTGAACTGAGTTGAGAGGGACTGGATGCGTCGACTGCTATGTAGCGACTGACGTGTCAGGCAGATGATAGCCAATATGCAATTATGTGGGATTTCAAGCCGTTACCCCAGTAGGAATCGAAACACCTTGGGCAATCCCTGGTTAGTTAGAACAGTCTTGATCTTAGCATGGCATGTCTGATTGATTATGATGTAGGGCAAGACCTGATAGACCTCAGAACAAATGGGCAGGTTACTTCGTCATATTTAAACGTCGACAGAACAATGGTGGGCCGCCACGTATAGACTCTGCAGGAGATAAACCACAAAGCCTGAAGGGTGAGGTTGTGTCTTAATATAATTGAGGAATCAGTTTATAGCCCTCCAAATGACCACATCAGGCAAAGAGAGGTTTTGACTATCCGAACAAACGAGTTGCAAGATATCTAAGTTGAAGTTGTTGTTTGATTAAATTTTATTGCTGATGATGGCCCTCCGGGGAGAGTAACTCTTCAACCCCAATCATGCAATACACAATAACCTTTCAGATGCGTGGTCCGCTATCATGAGAGATTAATGCTTATTAAGTAGTACTCGACGATATGACAGATGAGATCATAGAAATCCTTGATTTATGATGATGGCCCTATGTGGGGAATCCCTTCTGAAACCCAATCATACAATACGAGAAAGCTATAAAGGGACAGCAATGCTTCCGCATTGCATGGACTGCTCCACAAGCGCGAACGATACCTACGATACCTACCTTCAAAGAAGAACCTGAAATATTCGTGTTGTTTTCGGTTCTGATTATTATTATTATTATTCTCGAGTACATTAGTATGATCTATTAGGATTGTACGCAGTTCCCCTGCACCATGTTTGATCATAAGTTCAATATCAAGTACGACAGAATACTGTGTGGTTTATCTATATTACTGGATCGCTTTGAAAGAGAAGATTAGTTGTTTGTAGCAGAGTGTAATTGGTGGTGGGCAAGTATAATTCAGTTCACCGAGATCTTGATTTATTATTGCCTTTATAATGTATTCTCTTCAGAATGCAATAATGATCTGGTGGTATCACCTTTAATGAATCCAGGGACAGCAAGGTTGAGCATTCCGGAATCTGAAATCTCTGCGTTAGATATTCATGATTCCGATATTGAAGTACATCCTGGTCGAAGTAATTTCCTTTCAAATTGCTGGAGAAACACGCAACGCCAGTAACATACAATGTGCTCCGGAAAGATCGTTCACAATAAACCTAATTATCCAAATTCAGAATCGCAAGCTATATTTGGGAAACAGAATAAGAAGCGACGAATTACAATTCGTAATCTTCTTAAGAGTGGAGATTAGGAATACTGATGAAGATCACGCTGAGACATAATATTGCCCATAGTATCTGAACACCAGATTCATCAAGAAAGAGACAGAGGAAGATTTTGGTAAAGATACATGTCAATTAAGATTGCACTATCAATGGGCAAAATATTACCCCCATGATATCAATTATCCACTGAGATTAATTATATGAACACACCTTACGATATTAATTAATCACCGAAGATTAATTATACAGAATTCCTTACAATATTAATTAATCACCAAAATTAATTATATGAACACACCTTACAAGATTAATTAATGGTCAAGGATTGATTATATGGAATGCCTTACGATAGTAATTAATTGTTGAGACAACTTATACGAATATACTGTACAATATTAATTAATATCTGAGATTGATTATATGAGTTATCAGTATTGTCAGTATTGCATTATGCCACGATACGATTTACTTGCTATCCATTCAGTAGCATCTGATACAACTATACATATCTGTCCTCTCTGCCTATACAATTTATACAAGATGCCAATACACTTTGTGTGGAGATACACTTAGACGAATACGATAGAAAGTACAGCCGTGTACCTAGTACTTTCTTAAGTATCCCTAGATACATACAAGTATAGTTACTTAGGTGGAAGCACCCCCGTAACAGTGTGCAAGATAAAGAGCAAGCAAAATTTAGATGGTCCACTAAAGGCTGGCCTGACACTGAATTGGAACTGGAATGGGTGGAACAGAACTTTGAGAAATATACTGTTAAGATGTTTGTACTATTGGATTGATCTCCTGCTCATGCTAACTATCACAGTGCAAAGGGCAAGCCACGTATTCTAATACTTGAGGGACATGGCTCACACCTAACATGGCAATTTTTCGATTTTTGCTTCAAAAGATATATTCACCCTATTTGCCTTCCTGCACACTATACGCACATCCTACAACCTCTAGATGTTGGGCTGTTTGGTCCTCTGTCCCACTGCTATAGCAATGAGCTGGATATATGGGTTAGAAAAGGAGTGAATGCAATTAAGAAAGGACAGTTTTATAAGTAAGTCCACCTGCTATATCACTCTATCCTCCACCCTAATGCTTTCCTACAGACTTGTCACATGTGCTAGAGCTGCAGCATATACCAAGAACGACATCTTGAGTGCCATCGAGGCAACTGGGATCTGGCTTCTTAACCCACGCAAGGTATTTGTTTGGCAGTCAAGATATCTCACTCAGTTTGAAACACTGCCTGCCACTCCCACTCCACTGCTCAGTGCAACCCCCTGACAGCCGGAAGCTGTAAGCCAATTAGCCTGCAGTGCACTTCACCTTGTCACTCGCCAATCACCTTCTTCTCTCAATCTGAAGGCTCTTATAGCACAGCTGGGAAGGTCAGCTCAGGGTGAACTTGCAGATAAGGAATTAGGAGATGAAATGCTGAGAACACTGCGCTCAGGGGCCAAGGACATCACTGCAGTAGCAGCAAAGAACAGCCACCACCTTGGTAATGCTCGTGTGTATACAGCTGAGGATGTGGTTCAGCTCAGGGAAGATTGAGAGAGGCTAGACAGAGAAAAAGTGGTCAAAGCCAAAATGCATCAAGAAAAGGCTGCAGCAAAGGTAGTATCCTCTGGAGAGGGTTCAAAGAGCTCTAAACATATGGAAAACAAGATCATAGGTGCAAAGAAGGTACCTGCAATTGTGCTTAGTGATTGGGAGGATGAAGAAGAAGATATGGCGGGTGGAAAGGGGTGGGACAAGGAGGAGAATGGGGAGGAGGAAGACTCTGTTGTATATATTGGTGATATGCTGGACCTAGAGGATGCTATAGAGCATGGAAAAGGGAGAGAAGGGGTTAGTAGTCAACCCCCAGTAGTGACTAGGCCAGGGAGAGTGGTTAAGACAGGTCATTTGGGTCAATAAATACCCCCCACAGGTGGTTGGTTTCCCAGTCATGGGTGGTCACCCAGTAAAACACTTTCTTAAGGCAACTTAAACCTAATTATATTCAACAGTTGTATCGCTGTTTAAAGAAATATATACACTACAAGATTCAACCAGAATGAAATATCTGTATTACATGTATTTGATAAAAGAAGCTGTAGAGGTAAAAATGCAACTGTCAAAATAAACTATGAAACTTATTGTAAAATTTGCATATTATTGGATAGTATTCAACAACTTAAAATTATGATAAAGTTTAGAAATACCAGTGTAATTGAAAATCTGAATCGCTACCTATTAACAAAATATTCAATTCAATTTCACACAGAGTTGGCAAGTCAAAAACAAATATCAAATTCAACAATTTTAGCTGATTGTTATTTTTGCATTAACTTTCTGATATTATTACCAATAATGTATTCAATTTGCAAAATATAGTACCATAGTATATTTGGTATATCAGTTGTTATTTGATAATAATCACAGTAGATTTTCACTGTAGAGAGTTTAGGTATACATAATTTCTCTATTGCCCATAATGAATATACTTTATTGTTTTATAATTTAGGATGATTTTCATTTTAGAGAAATTTTACAATATCTTGCATATATCCATATTAGTGGTGTGCTTTTCGTCTAAGTATAGATACTTAGACACAGCACTAGATACTATCCTGTATTCTGCTGATGTCTGCCAGCATTTCTTCTTGCGTTCTTCGACTGACTCTTTGTTTTTGGAAGTGAATCCACTCGTCCTGCTTGAATGCGACATAGTGAATCAGTAACCTTATTCTTTCTTGTTTCTTTCAATGGTTCTCCACTTGGCTGTGGCAAAAATGATTGTCTTGGAAGATATCTCGGTACCATGAATTGATATCGAGTATTGCTTCGTAAGACAGTATTGGTATCAATATAGTATACCAACACATGTTGTAGATTCAATAAAGTGGATAACCACCAGACTGATTGTGATGCAAATTCAAATTGATTATCTTAACAAAACGGTATCACTTTTGCAACGGTCTAGATGTCGATGTTGGATTCTTCCTTAAAGCCGAATATAATCGGGGTGGGAGAACCGTGTATAACTAAATAGTATTATAACTGATAATTTTGATAGGGATTATAAACACTCAATAATATTATAGATTGCTCTTTCGCTGGTAGGTTTCTGACTGTCCCCTGCTCGAGATTGTTCTTGTCATTGCCATAATAATGTAATCTCTTCATAGCCATGTCTTCAGGGTAATCTCCATCAGAACAATCTTCTGACTATGACATTGAAATTTGATTGCCAGCCTGTCTCAATGGATGTGGCCATACTTCTCTTAGGTTATCGTATCCATGCATGAGTGGTTTTGAGAAGTTACTCTCCCATCAAATTCACATGCCATCGTCTGCATGATAGCAATCAATCTATGTCTCGAATCATAACTTCAACTTTGACATTGTGCTTTCATTTTGTTGAGTCGTATGTACATCTGTGGCCACTTAGTCTCCCAGTCCGTTTTGAAATTATATCAATGCCTCACCATAATCTGGGTATTTGGCAATTCCATTAGAAATTGAAATGGCGATCAACTGTGACTCCACCGACATAGATTATGACTCCCCCATGAGGTTGTGCTGCATACTAACTCAAGCCAACGAGCAGGGCCGCTTCTGGCCTCTTAACGTCAGCCAATGCTATTGATCCCTCAGATAATTCATCCTCACGTCTGTACCACGCAATGACTGTGAAATACCACAAAGTTTTCCCACCCCTGTAAAAGCATACGCCCGTGTATAGCCTCATATGAACGAATATCTGTAGATACGGATGCAAATGTGGATGTCCATATTGGAGATAGTGTTAGCAACAGTTCAGGACCGTCACTTCGGGACCAGGTACGGGTCCAAACCAAACCCTAGGCAAATTGGCAGTCCAGGATGTCAACAAACCTGGATAGTCAAGTCAGATACGGTTCGATGGTAAACTTCCGAACCGTCTGAATTGGGCAGGTTGTCAGAGGGTCCATCCATAGATTCATATAAGGCTCTTGTTTTGGCAGTTTGTTAATAGTATCTTATCAAAATTGCGTTTTCAACAGCCAATAATATGTTTCTGCATGTTGTGCAGTTTGTGATATCGATTAATTTGGAATCCGTGTTTTTCCTTTAATAGATTGTATTTTTGCCTATCAAGGAGGTCAATAAGACTGTTAGGGGCGCGAAGATCCGCGTGATGCCATGATTACCAATTATGCAAGACCTAAACCTGTTGATGCTCCGTTGACGCTCACTTTCAGGACGTGGCAGGGAGCATGTCGCTGCTGTTTTTGCGCCTACAAGCTGCCAATATCTCTTGAATGGATGTCTTCAACCAATCAGAAGATAAATTACTCAAGATGCAATGCTCAAAATCATTGACCCTCTGTTGACGCTCATTCTCGGAATGGGGTGGTGACCGTGTTATGTCTCATTTGGTTACACATGCTGCCTATACACCGGTTATGCATAACAGCAACCAAATCACTGTTCAATTACCATACTTACAGGACCACATATCATTGACGCTCCATTGACGCTCATTTTAGTTTATTGTTCATTCAACATCTGCTGCCATCGATAATCGTTTTCATCATCATTTGAACTCATCGGTTGCGTTTCTGGCAGATGGAGACTCGGCGATGTGGCAAAGCCGAGCGCAGTATTATTCTTGCACTGTTAGCTCTCAAACTACAAAATTTTATATATCTTGCAAAAAGATTCATTGCACCAGCTATACATCTGTTTATCAACCGATATTCACAAGCTACTGCTCACCATTCGCCCATAATATATTTCTAACTGAAACTGTCTGTCAAGCTACACAAAGAAGCTGGTGAAACATTGACGCATTCTGTCCCACTTTTGCTTGATTCCCTTATTCCTACTCATTTCTATTGCATTGACCGTCACCATCACCATTTCAGACTCTCTCTTTGACTTCCGTGTTGGCCGAACCAATCTGGGAACATGTGTTGTGGCACTCACATCCCGCCGCTCTGGGCATTCCTGATCCTTGATGACATTGTCAGGCTTACAATCAGATTCAATGTCTGCTGCACAATCGTTGGCGCTGTCTTTTCAATCATCGATGTCGCGATCCCAGTCAAGCCAATTGGCAGTGTGCAAAGTGATTCCGGGTGTGCTATCCTCATCAGTTTCGACTGGATGACGGATGATACGTCTGCATCGGCGGACATTCAATATTTGTGTTCGTCCTCCAGGGAGGTCTTTCGCTGCCAAAGCAGGTGGCAAAGGTGATCTTTCTGACAATTCAAATGCAGCCGCACCATCAGGTAGGATGAGTGACCAGGATATTTTAACGATCTCTTCCGTGTCCAAAATGTATTCTACAGCTGTCATTTGCTTGTTCTGAGCGTGAGAGTCTTTCTGTGTAGCACATAGATTTTGGCTGCCCTGCCACATCTCCAAAAAGTGGTGGACCTTGGCCATTCTGTGCACATTTCTGTCCTCCGCCTCTTTCTTCATTTCCGAGTAGTTTTCTGTGTGTGTGTAGTATTTAATGCCAGATCATGGCCTGCCGAGATCCGGATATTAGGTCCAGCAAACTGCCGTACAATGACTTTTTCGTGAAGGGTCTTGCCTGTGGCTTTTGACTGCCTCCAGCCGATCACATCTCGCCCAAGGGAAAAACTGCCCCCAATTCTGCCACAATGTGGTGTGATAGAGAACATGTCGCATGCCACATTGGAGAGATGGGTGTACTCTGAGTGCGTTTACACCAGTTGGTGCCACCAGTCTGTTATGTCCGGTTTGCAAAATGTTCTACTAATTGCCATTGGGTCGGAGTGGTATTAATTGAGATTTGGATCAATTTACCCCCTGTTCTTTGGTACTTCAGGCGGTGAGTTCAAATAGAGCCTGGCGGCAGTCAATAAGGGTGCTGCATGATCAATTCATCCGGGTGTCGTTTCAGCCACATTGTCAGACCTCAAGTATCCTTCATCATCGCTGGACAAATCATATGGATCAAAGGATGATTGACCCGATCCTGAAGCCATTGCGGAGGGGACGAGATTGTTGCTCAGCGCATTTTTGGGTTTATTGACCTGCACACGTCTAGGTTTGGCACAATATTTGTGCTCCACATACTTGAGAAAAGCCTCCTGGTATTGTGTAGTATAGGATGTCTCGTCCTCAGGATTAATATCCATTCTCTTGTCCTAGTTCCTATACCAGCGCAACTTCCAGAAAGGATTGAGGATATGTGCAGAAATTAGAAGCATACCCGTTGTTGGAGTCACTTCAGCATAATATTTGGACAGCTTCTGTTGCGCTAACTTCACAGCAAAGAACAAGTCTTCGTTCCATTGAGTCTTCTTGTTAGCCAAAGCTCCCTTGAAGCCATCCATATGATTGAACATGTTATTGTAGACCGTAATAATGTGATGGAATCTGACCGTATGCCTCCTCAACATCCACAGTGTCCAATATCGGAATGGCCTCAAGACTTCCATGACATAGTTGACAACCATCCATTCATCCTGTGTTGTAAAGCGTAGTGGCTAATGATGGCATGTTGGATTTTGGAGCCACTCGCGGGTGAATTCTCGTAATTGGTAAGCTCACTCATGAAACTCCAGTGTCAAGTTCCAACGTGTCTTCACTTCCATATTAGGAAGTACCGCGATGTGGACTTTCGCGGTTTGACAGCCAAAGAACTCAATCTGACCACCAGGTTTCCGCGGAATCAATTCAGGAAGCTTTCTGTGCTACATCAACGTCAGTTTCAGGACTCTCAAAATATCTTGCAATACATACTTTCTCAATTATCTTTGCTAAACCTGGTCTCATGGCCAACACATTGTTGATCCGAGCATTGCCTTCTTTTGACAGTCTTGACTCTTCCCAATGAGTATTCTTTCATTTTTTCCAAATTGCTGGTCGCGCTCATGGGCTTCCCAAGACTGGGTGCGGCCTTTTACACCCCGACTGCTCATGAATGCACCTAAACCCAGTTGTATGACGTGTGCCATCCATGCTATGTGGTTGCTCAATGCAGGCCACTCCATTCCGGAGGCCTCAAGTGTTGATTGCAGCTCGTGAGTCATCAAGTACTTTGGGGAAGCATTATCAGCCATAATCCCTAGCATTCAGACCTCATTAAGCTCAAAATGATCAAGCACGTGCTTCAAATGTACGGCTAGCCGTGCTCCAGCATGGTACATCAGCATATAACATTTGCGTCCGGGCGGAATGGGTCCGTCAGAGTGGACGCCCCCCGTCAGAGCCGTCAGAGACACCCCTGTGGCGGATCACTCCGCGCCCGGGGTCAAAACCACGGGCCACGTCACATATCGCCCTCCAATCGCCGTTTCACCGTCTCTTCTCGCACTGTCGGTCTCCTATTTTAAACAAACACTCTGGTGTTGTGGCCAACTGTGACCATACGTCAGAATGGGTTCATTGGGTACACGGTTGCATCGGGATTGCAATGCAATGGGTAACACTGCGAAAATCTCTCTTCCCGTTCCTTCTACATTCAGCTCGAGGAGCGTAGGAAGGTGAGAAGATATGATACTACCTGGCCGTGAGGATCCACGCAATTGCATGGATCTCGGACAGAGCGAGTGAGACCAAAAGTTCGGAAAGATAGAGTGTGAATTTTCATTGTATGATAAGAGGAGATGGAAATGAGATGATGTCTATCTACTCCAGGGTCTGCCAAATATATACTCCCCGTCACTCTGTCCACCTCCGTTACCCCTGTATCTCCGTATAACTGCCGTCGCTCCTTGAAGATGTACTTGATCGAGCGTGTTTGGGATGCTCTTGGAGACGGTGATCGAATGAACTCAGAGATGCACTTGGAGGCCGAGATCGAGTGAACTCAGAAGATGCACTTGGAGGCCGTGATCGATCGAGTTCAGAGATGCGCTCTGAGGCTGTGACCTAGCGAGTTTGGAGATGCACTTGCAGGCTATGATCGAGCGAGATTGGAGGAGTACTTGGAGGCGGTCGATTTGGAGGGAGGCGCGACGGCAGCTGAGACTCTACTCATTGGTTAACTTGTAATCAGATGAGAAACTGGCTGGGAGCGGGAGACTGTCGATCTTGGGATGATGCTCTACTTGGTGTATGCTCTACTCTGTGTTAACTCATGATTATGGTATGAAGAGATAGAGAGGGATGACTTAAATTGGTGATCTTAGGTGATGGTAGAGTTGAGCACAAGAAAGTGAGAGATCGGGGGAAATCATCATAAGAAACTGGGACTTAGAGAATTTCGTGTGCGAGTCAATTGACCATCACCGATATGGCCAGTACGAGTCCCGATCCGGCGCGAACTAACACCGAGACGAGGTCTTCCCAACTCAATCAGGCAAGTCGTACCCCTGATTTCTCATATCCGCTCGTATCCTCCATATCTTTCTCATCTTCATCCCCCATCTCTCTCTTCCTCGTCCACAACTCAACCATCATCACAGAACACAAAGTTAAGTCATCCCTCTATATCTCGCCATGACATGATAATGAGTTGACACCAAGTACAACATCCACCCAAGATTGTTTGTCTTCTCTTCATTCTCATGATTACATGTTGCCCCCTGAATGTAGCATCAGATGCCGGCGTACCTCCCTACACGATCGACCGCCCTCAGCCAGCTCTCCATGAGAGCTCAAAGGTAAAGTCACATTGTCACATTCCCATGGTTGTGAGTTAACTAACTGATGAATAGAGTCTCAGCACCGGGCGTGCCGTCCATCGACCGCCTCCAAGTACTCGTCCAATCACACTTCATCACGGCCTCCAAGTGCATCTGCAAACACGCTCGATCACAGCCTCCAAGTGCATCTCCAAACTCGCCCAATCACAGCTACCAAGTGTATCTCCAAACTCGCTCGATTACGGCCTCCAAGTTCGCACGATCTCGGCCTCCAAGTGCATCTCTGAGTTTACTCGATCCTGGCCTCCAAGTGCATCTCTGAGTTCACTCGATCTCGGCCTCCAACTGCATATCTCAATTCGCTCAATCACGGCCTCCAAGTACATCATTAATCAGCTATGGTGGGTGTTCGGAGAATCAGGGGTAACGGAGGTGTAGATAGGTAGCTATATATATACATAGATACATAGATGAGAATACAAACAGAATGCATAAGTTTTGAAAATCGTTTAACGATAAGTTGTAGCTATGATTTCCAGGCGCTCCAGCAGCATTCCTATAGAAGCGGCGGCTGGAGAAAGACATAAACATCGCCAGGGGTTAAACACTGCCAGGCGTTGTGTAAACGGCTTCAGCATAACTGCAGCCACTGCGAAGAATGTAACACACGCGTCGTTCTGATGGTGCTTATACGTCACCGCTCAGTAAAGGAGGTATGTGTGCAACGCGACCCGTCGCCTCGGCGACGGGTAGCGTGTAATTGTTAGTCAGAAAGGACGATTTTCCGTCAGAGCTGTCAGAGCCATCCGGAACACCCGGGTGTTTCTGACGGAAACTAGGGTCATTGCTGATGTGGCCCTTGACCTTTCATCAATAATTTGCGTTCGAAAACGGAAATGAATAGCCAATGAATCTAATCAAATGTGGGTTGTACTTCACTCAATGCCCAATTTCGATCCATATGGTAATCAATGACCAACATTATGGCTAGTTTGTTTGTTGATGTCCATCTGTCCAATCCTAAACAAATTTTATTACGTGACAGCAGTTGCTTCTTAATTACATCCACAGTCGGTGCATATGCCCTCCAGCAAATGTCGCTAAGGGTCGAGGCGGACGGCAGCACTAGGTCACTTTGTTGTGCTGTATATGACCATCGCAGTTTGAGATTTGATATAGCGTTCCTTCCAATATGAGGCGAAACAAATCCTAACGTGTGGTAGCAATTCCACGTGTCTCGGTGAAATTCGGAAGTTGTAAAGTCCTTAGCTGCCAGGTTGGGGCGTTTTGTCTGTCATTTCATTAAATATGGAGTCACCTAGTTGTCAAATATCATTTTCCTCTCCGAACTTACTACTGTAATTCCTTGCCTTTCTTACCTCCTCTGGCTGGCCAAAACTGTTCCATCGTCCGTCGAACTCGTCAATTCAGTAACTTCCAACTCTGTGAATTCATTTAACCTTGTGATGTGAGCTTTTGCTTGCAAGTGTTTCCCCATTGAGCTGGGTTTATATTCTGATGGATGGTGAAGAATTTGATGACAAATGATACATATGATTCCAGGACGGCCGGTCTCCTTAGTTCTGCAGTGCAAATTAAATCGCCATGAACACGCATGTCTAGAATCATTCCATGCAATGGAACGCTTTGAGCCTGCAGTCATTGAAGCCCACCAAGCACCAGAGATGATTTGTAAAGCAAGGTCGCTCAAATCACGAATAAAGACACATTTATTTTTGGAAGAGATCATAACCAATAGCAATGAGGTATTTAAGATTTTGTATCCAACAAGCGAGTAGGAATTAGAAAGCTGTGTAATCCGACTCGAGAGACTGCAGAAGGTTACTTTATAGTGAAGCAGAACGCAGGTTGTTAAGTATTGACAGTAGAGCTACAAGCAAAAAAATTTGATCTGTGAGACATTGCATGCATATTTGTAAAGTTGTATGCAAGGACATATTGAAAAGACTGACCACGTAAAACTCAATGTAGCGACATCGCAATTCAGTTCATTGCTGTGTAGTGTACTGAGCCCACACCAAAAGAGGTGACGCTCCGTGGGCACTCAAGTGTAGGAGGCGGACGCGATCTCGTCACTAGCATTTCGCCAATAAAGGCTGCCGATAGGTTGATTGTGGGTTAATGCCGTTCCATTGCCCTGAGATTATCCAAGATACAAGATCAAAAATCATTGACGCTCCGTTGACCCAACTCTGACACTCATTGCTGGACATTGTTACAATGTATTGGCAAGTAAATTAGCCTAGAATGGTGGCTGATAGTGCAATTATTGTTTAATGTGGTCGCACAGCCCCTCGGTTATGCAATATGCAAAGCTTGAAATTGTTGACACTCTGTCGACATTCATCTTTTGAATACAACAGCGGTATTGCCACAATTGTTTTTGCCTAGAACGGTGGCCGATAGTTAGATTGAGGGTCAATGTCGCCCCAGAGCCCTTGGATTTTCCATAATGGCAGGCCCAAAATGGTTGACGCTCCGTTGACACTCACTTTAGGACATAATGGCAATGTTGTTGCAATCATATTTTCCTGGAAAGGCGGCCAAAAGTTCGATTATGGGTCAATGTAACTGCACAGCTCTTGGATTTTCCCCAATTCATGGCCCACAGTCATTGACACTCGGTTGACACTCATATTTAGGATTTAGATCAGATGTTGTCGCAACTATTTTTGCCTTGAGAGGTGGCTGATAGTTTGATTAAGAGTTGATGTCGCCGCACAGCCCTTGGATTTTCCAAGATGCAAGGCCAAAAATCGTTGACCCTTGGTTGATGCTCATTGTTAGGATGGGTCAATGACTGTGTCATTTGACTTTTCCGCAATAACGCCGACCAATTCATTCACTTTGGAGCAATGTGACAATGCTGCCCTTTGATTTCAGCTGTGTAAGACTAAAAATCGTTGATGCTCTGTTGACACTGACATTAATTACATCGAAACAGCCTTCTTTCACCCAATAATTGGATCTAAGACTTGTATACTCATCATTGACATCGAATATTGCATTTGTAAGTATTATCATTTGCATCCAGGAGCTTTGTGGCCTATCGATTTCTGATTAACCTCTATCCACGTTAGATGAGTGAGGGATGACATGGCCCAGTCACATTCCTGCAGTTTCCGCCGGCAATCTACGGCATGTAGATCATTTCACTAGTTTTCGTAAACATAGCTCGACTTCCTCATGTTTCCTAATCCAGCTCCTTCTACTTGATTTCCATGACGTACCTTAACCAATTTCAAATATCTCAACCATGTGCACCAGGTCTGTGCGGAGAGTTATGCAATTGGATGCATGGATGAATGCAGCATAATGGTCATCATTCAGACAGATTCGTATTGAGAACTAACCGCTCTTGCTATGACTCATATGATATCACTCATGTACATTTTGTTAGTATATTTCGTCACTAATATAGCTTTTGCTTTCTCACTTAACACTAATTGGCAAACAGAAATCAAACTAATTAGCCGTCTTACAGCCTGAGTTGGATTCCAGAACTGCTGCATGGTGCGTTCAACCCTTCCACTTACACAGACAAATTATGATGTCTCACAATTTGGTCACTGAAATCAAGAGAATGCTGACACGTAGCAACATTGGTACACACATTGCTTTACGCAGAGATATGGCATCAAAAATACAACTTGCATCTTTCTTCCCCAAATGATGCAGGAGCCGTCACCATGTCTTCGTCCGAATCTTATTTCTATAAGATGATTAACTGGGGAGGCTGTATGCAGGGGTCAAAGCTTACAAGTTCAACAGGCTTCGCATTCTGGATGAGCGATGAACCAATCACTGCAGGGGGTGCAAGACCGGATATACTAGTGCTCGACTTGGGCTTCCCAGAAGCTAGTCAAATATGACTACTTCCTGGTCGTGAAGTCCCTTGTGGCATTTGCAATATCCCGGGGACAACGCCAAGACACTCAAAAAGCTCTCCACATGTTGTTGGTGCAGGTGCGGCTGCATCATCATCCGTTTGTGGTTTAACCACTGCCGGTACCCTCAAATCAGATGTGCCATAGCTCGTATCTCTTTCACTGAAGTAGTTTGCTGCGTGCTCCCATCCCGGCTGTGTCAATTCATCAAGCTTCATCTGCTTCTGCCCAAACCTCACCATGCGCTGCTGTGCCATTTTGGAGATTTTGCCCATTGCCCAGCCGGGTTCGTCATTTTAGCTCAGCTTGCCCTGCACTGTCTCTTCATCATCCGCATCTTCCCCATCCTGCTCATCGTCAGAACTTGCAAGATCACTCAGACTGTCTCTGATAGCAACGATTATTCCCTGAAAAGTCTTTGTGGGCTCTCTGTTCCATGATCCCACATTTTCAGCTTTGGTTGATTCTGTCTGCACTTGCTGAATTGGCCCTCTGCGTCTTCAACTCGCTTTCTTGCCCCAGCGGTTTCTCTCTCAACATAATCCTCTATCCATTATTCTTTCTCTTCATTGCATAAGAATTGCGTTTCTCTTTGTTACTTGGCCACAAGCTTCTTTTTGGATTGCATGCTGCACAATGCCCCAAAGGCTCGGACACTTTCTGCTTCCAAGCCGCTCTTGCCTTCATTCGCTTGATGATGTCGTTGTGTGGACCGCTTTGTCGATTTGCCATATTTGCCCGCTGGAAGTGGCGAAATGTCCTTTTCTGGACCATTGACTATTGTAGTTTGCGTTGACTTTGTTGTTGGGTGATTTGCTGGATGTTGCAAGATATGGATAATATGGAGGCACGCTGCGTCTTTTATGTCAAGGTTGGTACATTTAATCATCTTGAACAAAGCAAACTCCGCGGAGTGACTGTCAATAAATTGGGAATAGTTAGGCTAACCGTACAACATGACTTGATTGATACTGTCAGTTTGATGTAATACCCCAGGGATAATTTGAGACAAACATCAGCAGAAATCCTTTCCCTCGAACAATGACCTCTGAATATCTGACAATCATGCAATTTCAGCTGTTGTACACCGCAGTTTATCCCTGTAAACACACATACAACATTGGTCCGACATATTGCAAACCACGGGTGGTGGGAAACCCCTGCAACTTGCTTCCATGTGCAGCAGGTTTCACCTTTTGTATAACTAACATGTTGGTTCCGACTTATTCCATTCTGACATGACGCTAACTATGTAGTCCTCAGGATTTCCCACCTCTTTCCGTTATCATCTTCCTCTCCGATCACACACCAGGAAATCATTGATACACAACCCCCTCAGCCAGGTGAGAGGGGATCCGACTAAAGCTGATTGCCGGGCGCCACATCAAATACATCAGTCATTGGCACACAGCATGGATGCAGACCCCAGTTAGTCCACCGCGACGCTGCCAATGCAGCCACCAACAATGTGACACTGGATACAGATGTGATGATTTCCCATAAGACCGGAAGCAGTATGAATAAGATGCAGTATCCGGTTGGATTTGAGTATATTCATAACGAGGTTAACGGCTGCCAAGTAACCGTATAATGTATAGCGGGCGCAAGTAGATAGCTACATGATCATTATCTCGCTGCCTGTAACGGGAATCCTCCATGGTCGAACAAGCAATTTGCCCGCTCACTCGACGAGATCGAACGTCATGTTGTTTTCAGGTCTGGGATATTCGCGGACAATTTTCCTGATAAGCATCTATCAGAGTGGATGAAACAGGCTTCAATCGCTTTAGAGGAGGCTACTGAAGCATATATGGTTGAGGTAGTAGACAAATCTGAATGTTAGAAGCAGCAACTAATTTTTTGAAGGTTTTCAACATGTCTGCTACTGTGGCAAGACAAGGAGGTCGGGTACAGGTGGAACAGTCCGACATGCACCTGGCCTTGAATATGGCCAAAATTGCCATTGAAGGGTTTCAGCGTGCCATGATACAGGAACCGCAATACCTGATCAATGACCTCCTGCCAAGGTCCGAGAGGAGATGTCGCGGGTAGTGTTAGCAACGGTTCCAGTTTTGGACCCGGCCGGTTTTATAGGTCTGGGTGGCAACGGCCTTACCACATCAAAAATCGACGATTTTTTAAGCGAACCATCACTTTAAGCCCACAAATATTGATTAGAGAGTTTAGTGTGTGGTATATAAAATATGCAGCTCAGCGCGGCGCATCTTTTGGCCGTCTCCGATTTTTGATATCTTTAAATCTCAGCAAGCGGCAGCCCAAAAACCTCGTTTTTCGGCCAAAAATGACAATAATTTCAAAGCAGCTTGCTGAGTTTTAAAGATATCAAAAATTGGAGACTGCCAAAAGATGCGCCATCTGAAGCTCCATATTTCATGTACCAAACACTGAATTATTGGATGAATATTCAAGAACTTATTTGAAGGAACCGTTTTGCACAAACCCGGACCGAACCGCCTTGGGCCGGGTTTTCATGGAACCGCTATAGTACAAATGGTCTGAAAATGGAACCGTTGCTAACACTAGTCGCGGGGTGCTGAGTGTCCTGGGCATAACCAGGTGAAAGCTGCAATGGAAAGCCACCCGGCTATGCTTCATCAATGCCACATGGCTGGATTCCTTCTTTACCAAAATCGCACCTCAAAGAATCCGCCAACATGCTGGAGACATAAAGGAACAGGTGCACCTCCACCCGACCGATTCAGACATCTGACTCCTGAGCCGACACCACCTCTGCCCGGATCGCCACCTGCCCGAACAGGTGACAATTCCGGAGTTCAATGTTCCCAAATTGAAAATTTGCCGGCCGGATATGTGTATTCACATACTTCTCCTCCCTGCGTTGAATTTTGCACATTTGATGCACATGCCCAGCATAGCTAGCACGATACAGATTTTGATCCAGATATGCTGACTGATGAAGAAACATCCACTGGTTAGTCCACTATCTGCCGTGTGATAATGCGGCTAACATACATTTTGAGGATGAGAGCAGCCGATTGAGCGGACCTGCAAGAGATGACAAGCATTAATCGAACGGCACGGATTTTGGAGATTATTATTATTTACAATTAGCGGACACTGTAAAGTATATTTTTGAGGATATATTTATATGTATTATTAAAGAACAATGTAGTGATCAAGGAGAAAGTAAATGAAAACGCTAGAAAGGCTGCCAAAACAATCTGAATGATAGACCACGCCAAATTAAATGAATGCATATTGTGGATACACCGGTGGCAAAATGAGCATCAACGGAGAGTCAACAATTTCATGTCATGTAAGTCTGGCAATTGAAACTTGATTTGGTCGTGGTTATACAAAATCGATGTATTTGCCGTCTTTATTGGCAAAAATTATGGCGACACGCTCCCTACCTCATCTTGAAAATGAGAGTCAACGGAGCGTCAACAATTGTTGGTCATGAGTCCTGGGCAATCAGAACGCCGATAGGCTGCAGACAGTCATAAAGGACTTATTGGCCTCCTTTATACGTAAAACAGATTGTGATACCCTCCCTGCCCCATCATGAAAATGAGCGTGAACTGAGCGTCAACGATTGTTGGTCATGTATCTTCCGTAATCTGGGGGGTGACAGGTTGCAGACAGTCATGAACGAAGTAGAGGCTGCCTTTATAGGAAAATGAGGAAGTGAAATGCTCCTTGCCCCATGTTGAAAATGAGCGTCAATGGAGCGTCAATGAGTGTTGGCCTTCCTTCATGGTTAATCACAGTGCGATGTGGCCGTTATGGTCTATATTCATTGCTTTGACTGTTTTTGAACAGTAAAAGGCTCAAGAAAACTTAATGGTAGCTCTGTACATGAAATAAGTTGTTACTGTCCCAGAGGATGTGGCAGGAATATCCAATGCACATCTGCCTATAAACGCTGCCATATTCTTGTTTATGGATGCTTGTGATCAAGTGCCACTCATATTACCGAAGATGCAACACCAAAAATCATTGACGCTCCATTGACGCTCATTTTCAAGATGGGGTATGGAGTGTTTCGCTTTCTCTTTGGTCTATAAAGGCAGCCAATACATTATTAATGACTGTGTGTAACCTGTCGCCCCCCAGATTACCCAAGATGCGTGGCCGACAATCGTTGACACTCTGTTGACCCTCATTGTCAGGATGTGGTAGGTCGTGTGTCTATGTTCATTCTGAGCATTGAGGCAGCCAATACGCCAAAAACAAACTGTGCCGTACCAATGTCAATATTTTACAATTAACATTAGCATATCTGAATGCGAGCATAAATGTGGAACCTGAAACGCAGAACCAGAGATCGGAACTGATGGGTGTAGCAAATCCAGGCAAAAGCTGACGGTTGATGGGTATGGGTCCGGGTTTGGCCCACCAAGAGTCAGCGGGTTGGGTTTTTGGATGGGTCTGGAACTAAACCGATCCGTTTTTGCTGACCAAACCCGCACCTCTGGCAGGGTACCCGGACTCCTTGCTAACACTAATTCGTCAGTAGTATATGGTAGTTAAAGTAAGATTATCGCTACAGACCTAAGGCTTGTCGCAAGCCTATTATATAGAGCAGGTCTTACCTGGCCCTGGACGCATTGTGTGCAGTCATGCTGTTACATTTTCCCCCTCTTTCGGTGCAGACCTCCTCGGCAGTATGAACCCCTCCAAGAGTTGGCAAGGATACAATCCAACAACCGTTCAATGTACGCGAATGTACCAACCCATAAGTCCCACAACTCATAAGTACAGTATGGTATTTATTTGGCAGGTCTGGAGCATAGGGAAACATCACCTCCACTTCCCTTGTCTCCGGTGGTGGTAATAACCCATGCTGATGTCATTCGTACTGGGCCGAGATCGAAAGAAGTAAAGATGTACAGAGCAGAAGAGAAAAGCAAAGGAAGGAACATCCAATGTCACACCGTCCTCCATATCACCACTTCTGGAATGTCCAGCATCCGACCATCCTATGTTGCACTCATGACTCATTCCCAGTCTCTGTCATCATCGAAATTGGACACAGTAATTCCAGTGAAATCCCCAATTATAGTATGAGCCTCATCATGAGTTGACGGCATCGATGGTGGTGACCGCTCATTGCTCATCATCACCAGCGCCATTGCCATAGCCATCACCATTGCCATTGGCAATCGCATCTGTATATCTCACTTGTAAGCATCCCAGTAACCGTTCATACTCACCATACATATTCAAGTGTGCTAGCACTCGAGCTCTCCCATTTCCTCGTGAACAACTCCATAGGCCCGGCTCATTAGTGATCGTTTTTGCTGCTTTGGATCCTGATTGAGTATTCATACTCGTGCTCAGTCTGCATGGATGAAGTGGGCTGGACTTCTTGGTCTGGATTCTAGCTTCTGCTCTTGGTATCTTAGCCGTAGGTGATGGTCAATCATATATGACGTCGTATCTATCTTGTAAGCTTCTCATAACATGGATATTCATACCACATATATATGCAAGCCCATTTGTGCTCCCCCACACCCCTGATGTATAGTTTGGTCGGGCAATCTTGATATATCAGAACATTGCTTGCAGCCGGTGGCTCTCACATGGTGCCCATCAGTCGTTATATTCATCCTCCTCTAGTATTAGCCAAGCAGGCTTATACACCATGAGTATGGTCGTTCAGTATTCATTTCGGTAAGCTGTTTGGTAAATATCCCTGTCAGTGCCATCGGCAGAGGGCTCCTGATAATCCTCTTATTCGGTCCCAATTGGGCGTCGTTTGACTGTGATCTTGGTCGCTGTGAAATCTCAGTGCTTATCTCTTAGTAGTTGTCTCAACTGGATCTCATGATTCCATTTGGTGACTGTCTGTTGCGATGCCATTTGGTGACTGTCACTCACAATGCCGTTCAGTGGACTATTTGGTATGTTCGGAGATCATGTTTGGGCTTGTTTGGGACTGCTGTGGTAGACATAATTGCACTCGTTCGGCATAGATCAAACTCGCTTAGTTTTCTCATCATCTCTCTAGTGCTCTTGCAGTCACACTGATCATCCTCCTAGTTGGTGCACTTCTAAATACACTTGACATCCGCCCTGAGCTTGGTGAACCTACCAACAATTGCTGGTTGCGCTCGCCAGTTTTCCTCCGGGTATGCTTTCCGCCACTTCTCTAGCTGTACTTGCTCTCACTTGTCTGTGTATCCATATCAGTGTTTTCTGAATTCACTTGTCGTTTCATCTCCAGGTGTACTGGTTAACTCTTCTCCACGTGCTTGATGACTCTGTTAGTGATCTCTTCCAAGGTATGCTCATTGACTAATATCCAGCTGCGATTCTCTGCCGGTATGTACGCTCGAAGGTACTTCCTACCAGCACTTCTGGTATGTTCATTTCTTGCGGTATTGGTTGATTTTTATTCCAGTACGGTCATCCCACTTTTGTTCATTACAGCTCTGCCGACAAGTCATCTCATATGGCTTCATCAGCAAAAAACATTTCCGTCCGGGCGGAATGGCTCCGTCAGAGTGGACGCGCTCCGTCAGTGCCGTCAGAGACACCCCGGTGGCGGATTACTCCGTGCCCGGCGTCAATACCACGCGTCGCG